>FTFY01000677.1_pt1 | contig 15925 bp, 16 predicted proteins | sample 1640561 | NCBI WGS metagenome assembly FTFY01 (sample SAMEA3914789, study PRJEB12502) | metagenome | biome: forest; material: soil | place: Canada | collected 2011-07-03 | depth 0.3 m | reverse complement strand
GGTACGGGCGGGGATAGTTACGTACTGGTAGCGCGCGGCTGGGTGCCACGCGATCCGGCGGATCGCAGCAAGTTGCCGTCCTACCCGACGCCGGCCGGCACGATTGAGATAGAAGGGCTGGTCAGGCGCGATTTCGGTCATGTTTTGCAGCTGGGCGATGCGGCCCCACCGCAGCCCGGGACAATTGTGCAGAATCTGGGAATTGACGAATTCGCAGCGACAAGCAAGCTCAAGCTGCAGCCGTTCGTGATCGAGCAAACCAGCGACACCGAAGATCATTTGCTGCGCGATTGGCCCAGCCCTTCGCTCGGTATCGAAAAGCACCGCGGCTACGCATTCCAATGGTATGCGCTGGCCGTGATGGCATTCATTTTTTTTGTTGTGACAGGATTTAGACGTGGATCAGAAAACACCAACAAGCCAGCCGCCCAGCGTTCCGGCTGATAATAATATGGCTGGTAAGCCGGCTGAAAACAAGCAACGCCAGAGCGGCCGCTGGAAATTGTTCGCGGTGATTGCGGTATGCGCAGCACCTATGATCGCTTCCTATTTCACGTACTACGTCATCAAGCCGCAGAGCCGCAATAACTACGGCGCGCTGATCGATCCGCGCGACCACCCCATCCCCGAACTGGGCAGCACCGCGCTGGACGGCAAACCACTCACCCTGGATGCCTACAAAGGCAAATGGCTGATGGTGCAGGTCGATGGCGGCGAATGCCAAAAGGCTTGCCAGGACAAGCTGTTCGAGATGCGTCAGCTGCGCCTGATGCAAGGCAAGGAAATGGAACGGATTGAGCGCGTCTGGCTGATTACCGATGACCAGCCCCTGCCAACCATTGTGATGCGTGAATACGACGGCACCAGGTTGTTGCGGGTGAAGCCGGATATGCTGAAAGCATGGTTGCCGACCGAGGCCGGCACCAGCGCCGCCGATCATATCTACCTGATCGATCCGCTCGGCCATCTAATGATGCGCTTCCCCAAGGATGCAGATCCAAACCTGGTCAAAAAAGACTTGTCCAAGTTGCTGCGGGCTTCGGCGATAGGGTGAGCCGATGACAACACCAATGTTATTTCAGCTCGGCAGCATGGGATTGCTGGTTGCCTTGCTGGCGTTCTGCGTGGTCTGGGTTTCCAGCGACACCAATAAATATCGCAAGCTGGTATGGGTAACGCTGTTCCTGACGTTCGACCTGATCATGTTCGGCGCCTTCACCCGCCTGACCGATTCCGGCCTCGGTTGCCCTGACTGGCCAGGTTGCTACGGACATTCCAACCCGCTGCAGGCGCATGCGCATATCAGCGCGGCCCAGGAAGCCATGCCCGACGGCCCGGTGACAGTAATGAAAGCCTGGATCGAAATGACCCATCGTTATTTCGCGATGGGTGTCGGCGTGCTGATTATTTCCTTGATGGTGATCGCCTGGATGCGCTGGCTGAAGGCCGGCAATTCTGCTAGCGGGAAAAAAAGCAGGCAGGAAAGCAAATTCTCACCGTGGTTTCCAACCGTGCTGTTTTTATTCGTCTGCCTGCAAGGCGCTTTCGGCGCCTGGACAGTGACCCAAAAACTGCAGCCTGTGATCGTGACTACGCATTTGCTGCTTGGCCTGACCTTGCTGGCGATGCTGACCTGGCTCGGCGCGCGTCAAAGCGCACATGCTCCGGTGGCGGCCAGCGCTGCGTCTCTGGCAAAGCCGGCCTTGATCGGCATGTTGTTATTGGTGCTGCAGATTGCATTGGGCGGGTGGGTAAGCACTAACTATGCTGCGCTTGCCTGTACCGACTTTCCTACTTGCCACGGCGCATTGGTGCCGCATATGGATTTCGCCAATGGTTTCACCCTGTGGCGCCATCTGGGCATGACTGCGGATGGCGAGTTCCTGTCGTTCCAGGCACTGACCGCGATTCACTGGACCCACCGCAGCTTCGCTTTCGTGGTGATTGCCTTCATCGTCTGGCTGGCCTGCAAAGCCTTACGCACCCAGGGTTTGGAAAAGACCGGGCGTTGGCTGCTGATCATTGTCGGCTTGCAATTGATTACCGGGTTGTCTACTATTTTCCTGAACTGGCCGTTGTCGATTGCCGTAGCGCACAACGGTGGGGCAGCGCTGCTGCTGCTATTGCTGGTCATGTTAAACTATAAGGCTAGACTTGCTTTAGGCGTATCCTCGGTTTTGGGGGCGCCAAGCCACCCAACTGCTGATCGCCTCAACCCGCAACCATGACCGCTTTGACCATACCACCTAATCGAATTGCCCAGTACTGGGCGCTGACCAAGCCGCGCGTTACGCAGCTGGCGGTATTTTGTGCGGTGATCGGCATGTTCCTGTCCACCTCGGGCTTGCCCGATTGGCAACGTGTGATTTCAGCCACTATCGGCATCTGGCTGCTGGCCGGTGCAGCTTTTGCCGTCAACTGCCTGGTTGAGCGTGAAATCGATTCGCGCATGGCACGCACCGCACGGCGGCCGATGGCGCGCGGTGAAATCACCGTGCCCCAGACCCTGGTGTTTTCCGGCGTGATAGGCGGGCTCGGCATGTGGGTGCTGTACAACTTCGTCAATCCGCTGACCATGTGGCTGACTTTTGCGACGTTTGTCGGCTACGCAATTATCTACACCATCATCCTGAAGCCGGCGACACCGCAAAATATCGTCATCGGCGGCCTCGCCGGCGCCATGCCGCCAGCCCTGGGCTGGGCGGCGATCGCCAACGACGTGCCGATGCAAGCCTGGCTGCTGGTGATGATCATCTTCGTCTGGACCCCGCCGCACTTCTGGGCGCTGGCCATGTACCGGCGCGACGACTACGCCAAATCCGGTTTGCCGATGTTGCCCATCACGCATGGCATGAAGTTCACCCAGTTCCAGATCCTGCTCTATACGATTGCCTTGGTGGCCACCACCATGCTGCCGTTCGCGGTCGGCATGAGCGGCCTGATCTATCTGGCCAGCGCCGCGGTGCTGGGCCTGATCTTCCTCTGGTACGCATGGCAGATTTACCGGCATTACACCGATCTGATTGCACGCAAGACTTTCGCGTATTCAATCGTCTACCTGTCGTTGTTGTTCGCCGCTCTGCTGGTCGATCACTATCTCAAATTTTGAAAGCAAACATGAAGCGTGTGACTCCTGTCGTCTCGATTTTAGCGGGGCTGCTGATGGTGCTGTCTTTAACTGCCTGCGGCGACAAATCGACAGGTGGAGGCCAGGAAATGACTTTGTCGCCAGCCAACAGCGCGTTCATCAATACTGACGTCACCGGTCTCGGCTACGCCCGCGATTTTGCCCTGACGGACCATACCGGCAAGCCGCGCACGCTGGCTGACTACAAGGGCAAGGCGGTGGTAGTGTTTTTCGGTTACACCCAATGCCCGGACGTTTGTCCGACCACCATGGTCGAGATGGCCGATGTCATGAAGGAACTGGGGCCGCTGGCAAGCAAGGTGCAGGTATTGTTCGTTACGGTTGATCCGGAGCGCGATACACAGGAGTTGCTGTCCCACTATGTGCCGGCGTTTGATCCAAGTTTTGTCGGTCTCTATGGCGACCAGGCGGCGACCGATAAGGTGGCGAAGGAATTCCGTGTGTTCTATCAAAAAGTACCTGGCAAGACGCCGGGCAGCTACACCATGGACCACACCGCCGGCAGCTATGTGTTTGATCCGGAGGGCCATATCCGTCTGTTCATTCGGCACGGCCAGGGTGCTGACCCGATCGCCCATGATTTGAAATTGTTATTGAAGTGATTCGCGAGTGTGGCGCCCGATCGAGACGGCGCGCGCAATAAAAAAGGCAGCCGAGGCTGCCTTTTTCTATTTGCAATCAGACAAAAAAACCGGATCGTCAGGCAAACGCTGCCAGCGAACCCTTCATCTTCTTCAGCGCAACAGCTTCAATTTGCCGGATCCGCTCGGCCGATACGCCAAATTCATCCGCCAGCTCATGCAAGGTGGCGCCCGAACCATCATCGTTGGCCAGCCAGCGTGCTTCCACGATACGGCGTGAGCGATCGTCGAGCTTGCTCAGGGCGGATTCCAGGCCTTCCGACTGCATGCGGTCGTAGCGCTGCGCTTCCAGCACTTTGCTGGGCTCTTGCGCGTCGGTCGACAGATAGGCGATCGGTGCAAATTTGTCGTCATCGTCGTCAGTCGGCGCTTCCAGCGCGATGTCGCGGCCGGTCAGGCGCGTTTCCATCTCGATCACTTCTTCACGCTTGACGTTGAGGGTCTTGGCGAGCGCATCCACCTGGCTCGGCGTCATGGCGTCCAGGCCTTCTTTGTGGCTACGCAGGTTGAAAAACAGCTTGCGCTGCGCTTTGGTGGTGGCTACTTTCACCAGACGCCAGTTTTTCAGAATGTATTCATGCATTTCCGCCTTGATCCAATGCATTGCATACGACACCAGCCGTACACCTTGGTCCGGATCGAAACGTTTAACGGCTTTCATCAGGCCGATATTGCCTTCCTGGATCAGGTCGGCATGCGGCAAGCCGTAGCCGAGATAGCCGCGCGCGATCGACACCACCAGGCGCAAATGCGACAGCACCAGCTTTTGAGCGGCGCCGAGGTCGTTTTTGTCGCGCAATTGTTGTGCGAGCGAAATTTCTTGGTCATGTGTCAACATCGGCAGACGATTGACTGCCGAGATATACGCATCGATATTCCCCAGCGTGCCGGAAAAGCCGAGCGCCAAGGCATTGGTGTCGGTAGGCATTAAAGCTGTGTTGACTGATGGATTCTTCATTCTTTCTCCTTGCTGTCCGGCCAGCTAAAGCTGCCGGTAGATCAACGATCAGACGTTTGACTCGGATATATTAGCACTCTCTATTGTTGAGTGCTAATAGGATTTGTTAAAGAGTGTATATAGGGCGGTGCTATCGATCTTATTCTTTTGATTGTTCGAAGCACGGGAGTTAGAGAGGTAAATTCGGAGAAAGTTGCGTCCATACGTAAGGAAATGCTGCGCAGCCGCACGATAATTTGTTACAAGTTGCCAATTGCCAAAAGGTAATATATCAGGCGGCAAGGTCAGGGGTCATCTCGAGGAAAGCGTCGTATGGGGCGCCAGACAGGAAATCATGCAATTGCGCCAGATGTGTGCTGTCGGCAATGCTGATATACAGCCGTGCCGGCGGTTTGCGCAGCAGGCGGTTGAGGGTGACGCGCAGGGTCAGGTTGCCGATACAGCAAAAACAACCAGGTGCAATCCGCTTGATATCCAGCTCATGGGGAAATGTTGCCAGTTTGCCGTCGGACAAGCCTTCCAGTATGAGCGCCGTGCTCAGGTGGCGGCCGTTGCGCGCCAGGTCTTGCTCTATAGCGACGTGGATGGCGGCTTCGCGCGAATTGGCTGAACCGCCGCTAACCAGGGTGGTGAGGGTCATACGCTTTCTATCCGTCCGCTATCTGCCCTCTATCCGCCTTTTTTCGACAACTTTCCCGGGTCAACGCCGAGTTGTTTCAGTTTGCGGTACAGATGGGTGCGTTCCAGCCCGGTTTTTTCCGCCACCCTGGTCATGCTGCCGCTTTCGCGGATCAGATGATATTCAAAGTAGGCGCGCTCGAAAGCATCGCGTGCCTCGCGCAGAGGCAGGCCGAACGACGACGAAAACAAACTTTCGGATGCAACCGCAACCGATGGCATGGCAGCGATGTGCGTTGTTTCAGACGATGCCGGATTGCTAAAACCGCCGCCAGGTGCCACCGCATCATTCAATTCATTTGAAGCGGTTACCGGCTGCGGATACAGGGTCGGCGCCCGGGCAGTCTTGGGCCCTTGCGACAAGCCCTGCTGAACTGCTTTCAACAGTTTCTGCAAGGCGATCGGTTTTTCCAGGAAATTCAGCGCGCCGATACGGGTTGCTTCTACCGCGGTGTCGATAGTGGCGTGACCGGACATCATGATGACAGGCATGGTTAGCAAGCCATCCCGCTGCCATTCCTTCAGGAGGGTGACGCCGTCGGTGTCAGGCATCCAGATATCGAGCAGTACCAGATCGGGCACGCCGCCCTGACGAAACTCGCGAGCCTGTTGTGCATTTTCCGCGGCGGTTACTACATGCCCCTCGTCACCTAAAATCTCCGAGAGCAATTCCCGAATTCCCATTTCGTCGTCAACGACTAGGATGTTAGCCATGCGGTTGCCTTCCCATTTCCTGTTGCATCAAATCCCACTGTGTGGACGATTCAGATAGTCCAGTTAAATTGTTGATGTCTCGTTGTTGTATTGCCGCGTCCGGATACATTGGATACATGCTATATCACTCAACTGCCAATTTGCAGATGTTCTGCGTCAAATTATGGCCGAATCATGACTCGACGCTAACTTTAACAGCAAAATCAGGATTTTTGCGCCCTTTGTGTCGCTTCGGTTCTGCAGATCGATGCGTCCGCCGTGTTCATCGATGATTTTTTTCACCATCGGCAAACCCAGGCCGGTACCGCGCGGCTTGGATGTGACGTACGGTTCGAACGCCCTGGCCAGGATTTTTGGCGAAAATCCGGAGCCGTTATCGGTAATAGAAAGCCGTACCGCCGTGCGCGATAAACCGTCTGAACTCTGGTAACTGACACGTTCGGTGACCAGGTCTATCCGCGGCGGCATCGGGTCGCCGCTTCTGTCCATCACGGCATCCTGGGCATTTTGCAAAAGATTATGGATGACCTGCCGCAGTTGCGTGGCGTCGCCCATGATCTTGGGTAAATCCGCTGCCAGCGATGCATGAATCATATCGCGTTCGTCGCCGGCCAAATAGAGATGCAGGATTTCCGCCACCAGTACATTCAAATCGAGCTCGCCCAGGACGGCCGGCGGTGTCTTGGCGTAATCGCGGAAATCGTCCACCATGCGCTTCATGGCGGCCACCTGGTTGACGATGGTATCGGTGCTTTTCTTCAAGATAGCCGAATCATGCGGCATCAGCTTGTCTTCCAGTTTCATCTGCAGTCGTTCGGCCGAGAGCTGGATCGGCGTCAGCGGGTTCTTGATTTCATGCGCCAGGCGGCGCGCCACTTCGCCCCAGGCTATCGACCGCTGGCCGGAGATGACGTCGGAAATATCGTCGAACACCACCACATAGCCGGTGCGGTTCTCTACCGGCAGGCGCGAGCCGCGGGCCAGCAAGGTGATATCGTCGCTATCGTTGCTCGCGCCGCTGTCGACCCGGCGCGGGATTTCGATCTGCTGTTGCCAGTGCAGCAGCTCGGGGCCGATCTTGCCGGTGGCGAATTGCGCGTTCTGTTCAGAGAAGGCGTTGATGATGACTTCCGCGAAATGCGCCAGGCCGTCGATGATGGTGAGCGGCTGGCCGATATGCGGGGAAAAATCGTACTGCAGGATACGTGCTACCGACTGGTTGCTGGTAACCAGGCGGAAATCGCCATCCAGCACCATCACGCCGGCCGACATATTCGCCAATACGGATTCCAGATAGGCCTTGGCGTTTTCCAGTTCGCTGCGATTTTTTTCAACCGTGGCGCGGGCATCGTACAACTGACGCGTCATCAGATTGAAGGATTGGGTCAGGGTGCCCAGTTCGTCCGAGGTGGCGACAATCGGGCGCGGGGACAGATTGCCCTCGGCCACGGCTTTGGTGCCTTCTGCCAGCAGCAGCAAAGGTTTGGCGAGGTCGGTTGCGATCAGGAAGGCGCTGGCAATGGCGCCGAAAACCGCCAGCAGCAAGGTCAGCGTTAACGTCACCAGATAGATCTTGCGCAAGCCGGAACGGCCTAGCGAGCGTTCTTGATACTCGCTATAGGCAGAGCCGAGTGCTTCGGCGTTGGTCGCGAGATAGGTCGGCACCGGTTGTATCATTTGCAAAAAATGTGTTTCGTTTTGCAAGGTGGAGCTTTTCAGCGGCGCCGGGATTTCCACTACCACGTGCAGGCGCAGGTCATTGGTTCCATTGCCTGTGGCGGGGGCGCCGGTCGGGTTGTCCTGGTCGCTTTCTATGGCGGAGAAACCGCGTGGCAAGCGGGCCTGCTGCAACATGTTTGACGATGGTAAATTGGGTACCAATGTTCCCAGGTGGCCGCCGACGGAGGCGATCACCTGGCCATTGGCGGTGACGATCGAGGCTTCCAGGTTCTGCTCGCTGAGCCGTCCCAGCTGGGTTGCCTGTGCCGAATTCGAGAGATCCGACCATTCAGACGCCAGCGTGCGTGCCCTGGAGCTAAGGTCGGCAAGTGATGATTCAAGCGCAGCATGGCTCAGGTTCAGGCCGGATTGCAAGGCCGATTCAACGTGTACGTCAAACCAGGATTCGATCGAGCGCGACACGAATTGCACCGAGACCAGATAAATCACGACCCCGGGCAAGATCCCGATCAGCGCAAACATGAACACCAGTTTGGCTGTTAGCCGAGAACCGAATTTGCCTTGCTTGTAACGTTTGTACAAGCGTCCGAGCAACAGGCAGACCAGAAAAAACAAAGCTACAGCCACCAGCGCATTCATGCCTAGCAGCCACGAATAGTGCTTATCGAAAAAATCTGAATTGGCCGATGCGGAGGAAAGTAGGAATAGCAGGATGCTGACGATGGCGCCGCCGACCACCAGCAAATAGCGTAGCGCGCGCGACACGGTTATTCCACCCTGTAGTTGAAGCTCTTCCAATCGGAAGAAAAGCGCCAGTCGCTATTGTTGAGGGCGTTGACTTGAAACGGTTTGGACAGCAATCCGAGATCGAGGCCCATGCGCACCGCGACCCGGTACACCTCGCCGCTCTTGAGAGCGCTCTTGTCGGCGATCAGCCAGCGGCTTGGCCGGCGGATCAGCGACAAGGCGTCGTCCAGCGTGTTAAAACTCTGTTGCAGGCTGCCATTGATGGCGACGTTGTAGCGGCGCGTGATGACGTTGTATTGCAAACGGATGGTTTGGGTTGCCGTGATGGCTTTTTCGTCGAACCAGTACCAACGCGGCCGCGTCAGTTCGACATCGGTCGTGAAATACAGCGTGACGCCGCGATTGACCACATCTTCCAGGCCGCGGTTGAGATCGAATGAAAATGTTGCCGACAACTTGTAACCATCGTCGCCAGTTTCGATATGGGCTTGAATCAATTCAACGCCATCTGCTGCAGAGCTGGACGCAGGGCTAAAAGACAAAGCCAGCAGCAGGGCCAGCAGCCAGTATCTGATGAATTGAAGCAATGGTCGTGTCACTGGTTTCAGTTATGTTAAAAAGTTATTGCGGAAGTGCGTCAGCACTGCGGATGTAAGATTACGAGCGCCTCGGATTCTACGAACGTCAGCATTTCTGGAACAGTGCATAAAACAAGCCGTCATGATCATGTTCCCCGTCGGCGGTTGGCAGCAATTGTCCGGGCGCGGGTAGCCTGCGCGCATTGTTCCGCTCGGCAAATGCGACTGCCTGGGCCTCTGATTCTTGTGGCCATACGGAACATGTTACAAGTAACAATTTACCATCCGGGCGTAGCATCTGCCAAAGATTGTCCAGAATCTTTGCCGAAAGTGTTGCAAGTTGCTCGGTATCGGTCTTGCGTCGCAACCAGCGTATGTCGGGATGACGGCGCACGATACCGGAGGCGGTACACGGAACATCGGCCAGGATCCGGTCGAAGGGGACGCCATCCCACCAGTCGTTGCCTTGGCTGCCCAGGCTGGCGTCGCCCAGTTGCAGTTTGGCTTGCAGTTGCAGGCGCTGCAGATTCTGGGTGATGCGTTGCAAGCGTTTAGGATTGTTGTCCAGCGCAGTCAGTTCGACATCGGCAGACTCCAGGATGTGGCCGGTCTTGCCGCCAGGCGCAGCGCAGGCGTCCAGCACCCGCATGCCGTCCTGCAGGTCGAGCAATGGCGCTGCAAGTTGCGCAGCGGCGTCCTGCACCGACGCCAGGCCGTCGTCGAAACCTGGAATCTGGGCCACCGGCATCGCGTTATCCAGCCGGATTGCGTCGGGACCGATTTGGCGGGCAGTTATGGAGTGGCTTGCCAACGTTTCCAGATAGGCCGCTACCGAGGTTTTGCGGCGGTTGACGCGCAAGGTCAGCGGCGGTGCAATATTGCCCGCAGTGAGGATGGCTTGCCATTGCTGCGGATAGGCGGCCTTCATGCGGTCGATCCACCAGACCGGATAATTCCACAGGCCGAACGGCGTTTTGATGGCAGTTGCGATCAACGCCTGGCGTTCACGCAGGAATCGTCGCAGCACTGCATTCACCATGCCTTTGGCGTGGGCCATCTGCGGATCGGAAGAGACCGCAGTGACGGCTTGATCGACCACCGTGAAATTCTCATAGGCGGGATCGTCGACATCGGCCAGCAGGCACAAGGCGGCGCACAGCAGGCAATGCAGCAAGGTCGGTTCCGGCGGCCGGCTCGCGAGGTTGGCCAGCAAGGTTTCAGCGCGGCCGATGCCGCGCATGGTGCGATAAGCGATGTCCTGGATGGCGCCGCGGGTCGGCGCCGGTGCGGCCGATTGCGCAAATACCTGGGTCAGCGCCTGCGGCAGCGCCGCGCCATCGCGTACCAATGCAATGGCTTGGGCCGCGCCTAACAGGCTAAAGGCGAGAGAGTCTTTTTTTAGGGTCGAATAAGTCACAAGTGGTTCAGGTCGATTCTGCGGATGATGGTTATTGAAAATTAGTTCCTGGTCAAAGCCAGTTTTATGCCCAGGGCAATAAAGGCGGCGCCAACTGTGCGCTCCAGCCAATGCTTGATCTGCGGATTGTTGCTGGCATGGCGTGTCAGCGTTCCTGCCAGCATGGCGGTGCCGCTGTTCCAACACAGCGTGACAACAGAAAACACCGCGCCCAACAGCAAAAAGGCAGCGATCTTATGCGGCGAATCATGGCGCACGAACTGTGGAAAGAACGACAGGAAGAACAAAATCACCTTGGGATTGAGCACATTGGTGATCAAGGCTTGTACAAAAATGGTCTTGTGCGAACGCAGGTCGAGTTTCGGCAGCTTTTGGTCTACGTCGGCTTTCTTGCTGAGCAACATCTTGATGCCGAGATAAATCAGGTAAGCGCCGCCCGCCAGTTTGACTGCCATGAATGCGGTGGCGGAAGCCGCCAGCAGCGCCGTCAGGCCAAAGGCCGACAGGGTTGCGTGGATGCAGCAGCCGGCCGTGATTCCCAGTGCCGACAGTAATCCGGCGCGGCGTCCCTGCGCCACGCTGCGGCCGACAATATAAGCGGTATCCGGGCCGGGAGTGGCGTTCAGTAGCAAGACAGCCATCAGGAACAGGCCGAAATCATTTATGCCGAAGGTAATCATGACGATGCAGCAAGGCGAATGGTAACAACGCGATTGTAGCGGGGATATGGTCGCTCACCTACAGTTGGGGGAGCGATTGTGGCGGCAAAGGTGAAAATCGGTGAAATTCGGCGAAATCTAAAAATTTCTTGACGGCAATATTTGTTTGCAGTAGCGGATTAGTTGCGAAATGGCATTAAATGCCGAACGAGCAATTTTTCGATTGAGGTGAAGCGATATCAGTTCACCAAAGCGGAGTTTGATGTTGTCAGAGGCTGCTGTGCGGGCAAAGCATCGAGCCAGCGGCGGACATCCGCAAAAACCCGCTCGGCGCCGATTTCATTGAAAATTTCGTGATACATGCCGTCGTAGTCGCGCAGCGTGGCAATCGCGGGTGGCAAAGCAGCAAAAAAGCGGCGGCTGCCGTCTGGATCGATGATGCGGTCGTCGCCGGCAATGACCAGCAGCGTCGGTATTGCGAGGGTGTGTGCCTGGTCCAGGGCGAATTTCCCGGCAAGCAGCATGCTGCTCAGCAAGCGCGCGCTGATCTTGTTATGCACCAGCGGATCGTCGCCATAGGCTTGGGCAACCGTCGGATCGTGCGACAGGTGATTGACATCCAGACCGTTGGGAACCGCCAGACCGGGAGCCAGCATTGACATCATTTTGAGCAAGCCCAGTTGAACCCTGCTCAAGCGCAAAGCCAGGCCCGGCGAGGATAAAATCAGGCCGCGCAAGGGGGACATTCCAGCCACCGCAAAGCGTGCGGCGAACAAGCCGCCCATGCTATGGCCGAATAATAAGGGAGCGCTGGTTGCCAGTTCCGGATAACGCAGCTGCTGCTGGCGGCTGAGGTCGTCCAGGACCAGCTTGGCATCGCGCAACAAGGCGGTCTGGTCCGGCACATCGCCGCGCGGACCGCCGGAGCGGCCGTGGCCGCGGTGATCGTAGCTGCGCACCAGCAGGCCGCAACGATTGAAAAAGCGTACTACATGGGCATAACGCCCGGCATGCTCGCCCAGTCCGTGCATCAACAGGATACTGCCTGTCACCGGGACACCGGGATCAGGCAGCCAGTCGGTAACGGAAAGAGGGATGCCGTCTTCGGTCGTAAGCTGTTGCTCAAGACCGGCGGTCATCAAACGCCCCAGAGTACGTCGTTATTGTGCTTGTGCGCTTCGCGCAGCATTTCCAGCAAAGGATAAATCTTGTTGGCAAAGGTGACTGTCTGCACTGGCTCATGACCGGTGTCGTCGCCGGCTTCGCTGTGATGGGCGGCGATGTCGTGCTGTACGGTGTCGGATACCGGGTGGGCGCGGCTCTCCGATGTTTCGGCTTCCAGCAGGGCAATCGCTGCAGTGCCTTCTGCGGCGGTGATCACGCCGATTTTCACGTCTTTATGCAACAGGTCGAGGATGCGCTTTGCATCGGTTTCGAACATGGTGACTTCGGCCGATGCCTTGGATTTGAATGTAACTAACATAGAACCTCAGAATATTGTTTTTGATGAAAGAAGACATTGTACAGAATACCCCTTTGTTAGGGGGCTCGCTACTGCTGTCACTGCTGGTTACAGTGTGGGCACGGTACCGGGGATTTTCAATGCCGGCAATGCTAATTGTGCTTGAACGACGAAATGAAAGTCTCCGCGTTTTCCCGTGAAACGCCTTTTTCCGGCCCAATCACGATGACTTGATAGATTTCCTTGTCTTTACTGACAAAATGCCCGAACAGGACTTCCGGCTTGCCGCCAGGCGTGGCGCCGACCGCTTCGACGTCGATACTGGCTGACAGGCCCGGTGTTCCCTGAGCGTTACTGGCAGCTGCGGTGGTTTTCTCGACCTTGACGGTGCCGTTGATATTTTTCACCAGCGCGGTTTTCATCGCGATCAATGCCGCTTGCGCCTTGGCGGCGTCGGGCAGGGTGGCGCTGCCGACTGCGAATACCGTGTCGTCCACCTTGGCGGCAGTCATGGTCATCGTCACCGGTACGCCGTCGAGATCGATAGGACGGGCAAAGGTTGACGGTTTGGCGGGCAACAATACGCTGTAAGGAGCGTCTTTGCTACGGATTTCGCGCCAGTTGAATTTGGGCGAGCAGGCCGCCAGCGCCAGCAGGGCGCAGGCAGTCAGCGAGCAAGCAAACAAGCGAGAAGATTTCAGGCGAGCAGATTTCACGAGATGGCGCAGTTGGCTGCAAAATGGAAACAGCCCCTATGGTATCTGATGCTGAAAGGTGCGCACACCGAAAACTATGCCCAGGCATAGTAGCGCCACGCCGGTCATGACCAGCGCGCCTGGCATCGCATCGCGGAAAATGAAGGCATACAGCAGGGCCGACAAGGTTTCGAACACAATCAGCTGCGCCAGCAGCGCGGTCGGCAAATGCTGGCTAGCCTTGTTCCAGAGCAGGATGCCGATCCAGGAAGCGCACAGGCCGATAACTAGCATCAAGCCGATAAATTGCAGCGGCCGCGGGCCGAACGGAAAGTCATAGGAACCACCAGCCAGCTTCAGGTAGGCGCCATATCCGAACAATCCGATCAGCGCCAGCGGCAAGGTTGCCAAACCTTGCGCGGTAGCCCAGGTGGAGGAGCTGATATGCGGATTGGCGCGCAGATAGCGGGCATTGACAATCGGATACCAGGTCCAGGCGCCGACCGCAGCCGCTGCAATCAGGCAACCCAGGACGTAGTCCGAAATCGAACGCGTGTTGCCGCTGCCCGCCAGCCGCATATGCGTCAGTTCGGCGCTGTTCACACACAGGATGCCGATCGTGATAATCACCAGCGACGGTGCCAGGCGGCGCCAGGCGACGCTTTCTGCCCCGTGTCCCGGCGACCAGTTGGAGAATACCGAAATCACTACCGGCAAGGTGCCGATCAGCATGGTCGGCAGCGGCGCATCGGCCAGCTGGATCGCGGTCGCTAGTGCGGCGTAATACAACAGGTTGCCGATCAGCGAGAGTTTCAGGGCTGCGCGCCAGTCGGCCCGGGTCAGCGCAATTACGCGCTTACGGTCAAGCACAGCCGGCACCAGCGCGATCAGGCCGAACGCCACATAACGGCCGAACGACAGCATCAGGCCAGGGTAGTCGGGCAACATCAGCGGCGCGACGAACACCAGTCCCCACATCAGGCCGGCGCCCAAGGCGCATAACAGGCCGATCAGCATAGGATGAGGCCTACAGCGGGTCCTGCAATTAATTGATGAGATGGCATGGAAAAGTCAAGATAGGGTTCAAAGACAAGTAATCGCAATTTACTCATCATGCCCGTCTTCAGCTTAGCGGTCTTGTACCAATTTGCTGTTGATACTGCGCTGGCGTGACCCCGTAGGCGCGCTTGAACCAGCGTGTCAGGTGGCTTTGATCGGCCAGCCCGACGGCCGCGGCGGCATCGGTTGGCGTGCTGCGCTGGGCCAGCAAGGTCTTGGCGCGGGTGGTCCGGCGCGCTTGCAGGTATTGATGCGGGGTGGCGTGAAACTGGGCCGAGAATTCCCGTACAAAATGGAACATCGACATGCCGGCCTCAGCCGCCAAAGTATCGATGTGCAAAGTCTGGTCCAGATTAGCTTCGATGCAATCAAGTACGCGCCGCATCGCCAGCATGCGGCGCGGCTGGACAGTCGTAATTGTCGGCATCGGCCCCAGATTTTTGCCGTAGCGTCGGGTTACCTCGTCGATCAATACCGTGAAGTGCGATACAAAAGCAAGGTCGTCCGGCGCCTGCCACATGCGCTTGAACAGCAATTGGAAACTGTCGGCGAGCGCAGGATCGTGGGCCGTCGCAGTCGGGAAATAAGCTTCGCTGCCAGTGAGTTCGCGCAGCAGCTGCGGCTCGATAAACAGCATCTGGTAAGTCCAGCCGGCGGCGATCTCGGCATGGCCGTCATGCAATTCATCAGGATTCAACAGCACCAACGTACCTGCCGGGGCTACATGCTGGGAACCCTTGTGGCGGAAGCGCTCGACCCCGGTTTCAATCGCACCCAGCGAATACGCATCGTGCACATGCGGCGCAAATGCATGATCGACCAGCCGTGCCGAATACAATTCCACGCCCGGCAGATGCGGGCTGGTCTTGAAGGTGACGAATTCGGACGGATGGTGGAACATGTCGATGCTCTGATTCTGGACTCAGGCGAGGCGCGCCAGATGCCGCCGCACCGACAGCAATGCGCCGATCAGCCCGAGGCCGGCGCTGATCGCCAGCAACACAATGCTAGCCAGCCAGTTCAGCGGCAACAAGCGGAACTCGGATGCGTACAAACGGGCGAATTCGGCAATTGCCTGGTTCAGCGGTTGCAAACCAAGCGCCACAGCACCCAGGGCCAGGCCGCCGGCGCATAGGCCGAGCAGCGCGCCGGTGTAATAAAACGGCCGGTGGATAAACGCATCGGTAGCGCCGACCAGCTTGGCGACGGCAATTTCTTCGCGTTGGGTCAGCACTTGCAGGCGCACGGTATTGAACACCACGGCCACCACCACCACCGCCAGCGTGCTAGCCAGGAACAGCAGCACCAGGCGCAGGATTCCCAATAGCGCCGCCAGCCGTTTGACCCACTCCGAATCGACTTGCACGGTATCGACGCCGGGCAACGCTTTCAGATCAGCTGCAATGGTGTCGATACGCCCGGCGTCCGGGGCATCGTGGAAACCGGCCAGCTTCAACACATAGGCATCCGGCAAAGGATTCTGGCCCAG
>FTFY01000969.1_pt1 | contig 15934 bp, 13 predicted proteins | sample 1640561 | NCBI WGS metagenome assembly FTFY01 (sample SAMEA3914789, study PRJEB12502) | metagenome | biome: forest; material: soil | place: Canada | collected 2011-07-03 | depth 0.3 m | reverse complement strand
TTCGAGCGCATCCGCTTTTGCGACAACCAGACCGACGCTTTGCAAAATGCCGACGCCCTGGTCATCGTGACAGAGTGGAAGACCTTCCGCAGCCCTGACTTCGAACAGGTAAAAACGCTGCTCAAGGCACCGGTCGTGTTCGACGGCCGTAACTTGTATGAACCCGAGGTAATGGGCGAACTGGGCTTCGAGTATTACGGCATCGGCCGCTCGGTGCTGGCGCGAGGATAAGACATGAGTACATCTGCCTACAAAGTGCCCGCTTCCTTTGAGAACGTACAGATCCTGGTGGTTGGCGATGTCATGCTGGACCGCTATTGGTTCGGCGAAGTAAGCCGGATTTCGCCAGAGGCGCCGGTGCCGATCGTACGGGTCGAAAAGCGTGAGGAACGCCTCGGCGGCGCAGCCAACGTCGCGCGCAATATCGCCACTTTGGGCGGCCGCTCCGGCTTGTTGGGGGTGGTTGGTCAAGACGAAGCTGGCGATACCGTCGACAGCATGCTGGCAGAAATGGGCGTCAGCAGTTTCCTGACTCGCGATCCGGCCATCTCGACCATCATCAAATTGCGCGTGATAGGCCGCCACCAGCAACTGCTGCGCATCGATTTCGAGGAAGCGCCGACCGATGCCGTATTGCGCGACAAACTGACCCGTTTCAATACTTTGCTGCCGCAATATCCGGTAGTGGTGCTGTCCGATTACGCCAAAGGCAGCCTGGTCAACGTCGCCGAAATGATCGCTGCCGCCAGGCAAGCCGGCAAGTGCATTCTGGTCGATCCCAAGGGCGACGATTTCTCGCGCTATGTGGGGACAACCGTCCTGACGCCGAATAAATCGGAGATGAAGCACATTGTCGGCAACTGGAAGAGTGAGGAAGAGTTGACGCTCAAAGCGCAAAACTTGCGTGAATCGCTGCAACTCGAGGCGTTGCTGCTGACGCGCTCGGAAGAGGGAATGAGTTTATATACCGCGCAGGAAATCCGCCATTTCCCTGCCATGGCGCGCGAGGTATATGACGTCTCCGGCGCCGGCGATACCGTGATTGCCACCCTGGCAGTGATGCTGGGAGCAGGATTGCCGATTGCCGACGCCGTTGCGCTGGCGAACCGTGCCGGCGGCATCGTGGTCGGCAAACTCGGTACGGCAACCGTCAGCCGCGAAGAGTTGCTCGGGTAGCCCGCCATTATTGGGACGCGCCGCTCCTGGCTAAGTCAAATCTTGTTTGTGGTGTAAAAGTCAATTTTCCATGTGTCGGTGATTATAATTAATTGGACGTTTTCGCGTCTGATTGATCATTTGAATCACCAATACATTCATGGGAGAAAGACGAAATGCTGAAAAAATTATTGCTGATAACCGGTATGTTGATGGCCACCACCAGTTTCGCTCAGGTCGATGTCAACAAGGGCGATTTGAGCGCCCTGGACGGCGTAAAGGGCATCGGTTCCGCTACCGCTAAACGCATAGTCGACGAGCGCGGCAAAGGTGGCAACTTCAAGGACTGGGCCGATTTTGAAAGCCGCGTGCCAGGCATTGGCGACAAGAAGTCGGTCAAGTTGTCACAGGCCGGGTTGCTGGTGAACGGTAAGCCGAAGGCGGGTGGAGAGGCCGCAACGGTGCCTGCCACGGCACCTGCAGCGATTAAAGCGAAACCGGCCGCCAGCCCGCCAGCCAAGGGCAAGTAGGAGCAGGTTGTCCTGGCACCGACGTACACCCCTTCAAATCTAGGCAGAAAATACATGATGCGCCTGCTTGGCCCCGTCCAGACGTCGGGGTCTTTTCTTTCCGAGACTGCCTGTGCGCTTGCCAGGCATTATTTTGTCAGGTTTGTCAGGCTTTCATACGCGTAACAAAGTCTCATATTAAAATGGGTTCTTTGCCCAAGACGCCTGCACACACTATGCCTTATCTGACTATCGAAGACACAATCGGCAATACGCCTCTGGTACAACTCAAACGTATCCCCGGCAGCGATGCCGAACAACGCAATAACGTTATCCTGGCCAAGATGGAAGGCAACAATCCGGCCGGGTCGGTGAAAGACCGGCCGGCATTGTCGATGATCAAGCACGCCGAAGCGCGCGGCCAGATCAAACCGGGCGATACCCTGATTGAGGCAACCAGCGGCAACACCGGAATTGCCCTGGCGATGGTGGCTGCCATGCGCGGCTACAAGATGGTGTTGTTGATGCCGGAAAACCTGAGTGAGGAACGGCGTCAAAGCATGGCGGCATACGGCGCCAAGATCATTCTCACCCCCAAGACCGGCGGCATGGAATATGCGCGCGATCTGGCAGAAAAAATGCAGAAAGATGGCGAAGGGCTGATCCTCGACCAGTTTGCCAATCCGGATAATCCGCTGGCGCACTATGAAACCACCGGTCCCGAGCTCTGGCGCGATACCGACGGAAGCATCACGCATTTTGTGAGCGCGATGGGCACCACCGGCACCATCATGGGCGTTTCCACCTATCTGAAGGAACAGAATCAGGCGATCCGCATTATCGGTGCGCAGCCGGAAGAAGGTTCACAAATTCCAGGTATCAGAAAGTGGCCGGAAGCTTATCTGCCAAAGATATACGAGCATTCCAGGGTAGATCAGATTGAGTCGGTCAGTCAGGCCGCATCCGAACATATGGCGCGCAGACTGGCAAGTGAAGAGGGGATTTTCTGTGGGATATCGACAGGCGGGGCCTGCGAAGTGGCACTCAGGATTTCGCAGCAAGTAGAAAACGCGACGATTGTTTTTGTCGTGTGCGATCGCGGCGATCGTTATTTATCTACAGGCGTTTTCCCTGCCTGAAGCGAACCGCTTCAGGCAGGAATTTCGGACGTTGCCGACATGCTGATTACTTCAGCTTTTCGGCTTCGATCTTGCTCTTTGGCTTGAATTGCTTGTCGCTGATACGGAATTTTTCGCGACGATCGCCCATCAAGGCACGCAACTCACGAATCGTCAGATCGCTGACTTCGTGCATACGGATCAGCAGCGATGCGCCAACCGGCAAGCGGCGATGGCGAATTTTACTGATGACCGGTGGCGCCACTTCTAGCGAGCGCGAAAGTGCCGCATCATTTTTCAAATGCAACTTGTCGATCAATGAGTCCAGCAGGTGATTTGGGTCATAGGTCACCTGTTCGTCGAGCTTGTTGCTGGTTGGTGCGTCTGGGGTAGTATTCATAGTCATAATCAATTGATTCCGTTATCCTAGTTGATATATGGGAAGTGTTTGTGCAATATGTACCGAACTATTACCAAGTGCACCTCCCAGTTTTATTGGCAGCCTTATAAGATTGCCGTATTTTATACTGATTTTGAGCACATATTTGTCATAAAGAAACTCCCTATCTTTTTCTTCATGGTACAGCTGATACCGCTAAGTACATTGCACAGCATGTTGTATATTATTTTGGTAACAAACAACCTACCTTTGTTTAGTGACCAAATATACAAATAAGTTGCACAAGCTCAATTTAAAATTTTCTTGTTACGATGTCTATTACTATTTAGTAACTTTCCGTAAAAAATGCAAGGAACATCGGTTTTACAACATGCCATCGTTATTAAAATACCAATAAAGTTTGTTTTTGTCTATCCCTCCCTCAATACTTTCTGCCAGCCATCTAAACCCAGTTGATGCAAGGTTTGCATATTCTTGTTGAATATCTCGGATGCGTCCGGGAACGCATTAACTGCCCGTTCGACGCTAATTTCGCGTAAAAGATGCAAAGTCGGGTAGGGCGCACGATTGGTATAGTTGCTGATGTCGTCCGCCTCGGTGCCGGCGAACTGATAGTCAGGATGAAAACTGGCAACCTGGATTTCTCCATCCAGCTCAAGCTCATCGACGGCCGCATCGGCAACATCAAGAAAATCGTTGTAGTCCAAAAAATCGCGTAAGGCATCAGGGTGTATCAGCAAAGTGGTATCGACCGCTTCCGGATCTGCCTGGTGCAGAAATTCCAGCTCTTTCATCAGGTCCGCCAACAAATCTTCCGGCGTCTGCGCTGCGCTGACGACGTAGCGGATCTGGTCCTTTATAAACACCGCCTTGGCGAAAGGACAAAGATTGAGTCCGATCACGGCGCGCTCCAGCCACAATTTGGTGTGAGCGATTACTTCGCTGGAGAATGGCGATATTGTTGTTGATGCGTCAGTTGTCATTGGGTAAGTATCAGTGTTTGCAAAGTATTAAGACAAATATAGGGGCGAACCTGGCGGCAACAAGCCTGTCGGCGCGCATATATGTACTTTATTCGTGTTCCATCCGGCAGAAAACGGGTTATTCTTCCGATCCCGTGATTGCGACACGCCGGGTTTGATTCAACTTATATATAACAATAGGCGTTATGGCCCTTAAAGCAACTATTTTCAAAGCCGATCTGCAAATTGCCGATATGGATCGTCATTATTACCAGGAGCACGCACTGACATTGGCGCGTCATCCGTCGGAAACCGACGAGCGCATGATGGTGCGCCTGCTGGCTTTCGCACGTCATGCATCAGCCGCCCTGGCATTCGGCAAAGGCTTGTCGGATGCCGATGAGCCTGATTTGTGGGCCAAGGATTTGACCGGTGCGATTGATCTTTGGATTGAAGTCGGCCAACCCGATGAAAAGCGCATTCTCAAGGCATGCGGACGGGCGGCACAGGTGGTGGTGTACAGCTACAGCAGCACCAGCCACATCTGGTGGAATCAGATCAGCAGCAAAGTGGCGCGCGCCCGCAACCTGACCGTCATCAATATTGCCGCGGCCAGCAGCGAGGCCTTGACCCGCTTCGCCCAACGCAACATGCAGCTGCAATGCACGATCCAGGATGGGCAGATCTGGCTGAACGCCGGCGACCAGACTGTGGAAGTCGAACTTAGCATCAGCAATCCCGGATTCAATCCCTGATATTAATTTTTGTCGCGCGCCACTCGCACCGCACGTCCCAGATCCACCACCGACATCGCGTAAAAGAAACTGCGGTTGTATTTCGTGATGGCGAAGAAATTATCGGTACCTAGCCAGTATTCGGTCGGTCCCTGGCCGTTTTGCAAGTCGACCAGGCCGAATCGCATGTCGTTTGGCGGCACCACGCCGGGCACCACGCCAGCGGCAGTTAATTCATCCAGCGAATATTTGGCTTCCAGGCCCTGGCCGATAAATGCCTGCCAGCGGTTTTCGGAACTGGTGTCGGTTGAGAGTGTTGCCGGGAAGACGATGGGCATGCCGGTTTTCCAGCCATGCTCCGCCAGGTAGTGGGCGACGCTGCCAATCGCATCGATTGGCGAATTGCGCAAATCGATTTGCCCTTTGCCGTCAAAATCCACACCATACTGACGAATGCTGCTCGGCATGAATTGCGGCCAGCCGATGGCGCCGGCGTACGAGCCCAGCAGGGTAAAGGGATCGATGCCCGATTCCCTGGCGTACAGCAGGGTATTTTCCAGCTCACCGCGGAAAAACTGCATTCGTGCCTCGCGCGTGGGCGTATTCGGATAGTTGAATGCCAGCGTGGTGATGGCGTCCATTACCCTGAAACTCCCGACATTGCGGCCGTACACGGTTTCCACGCCGATGATGCCGACGATGATGTCCGCCGGTACGCCATATTGCGCTTCCGCGCGACTCAAGGCATCGGCGTAGGTATTCCAGAAATCGACGCCGGCCTGGATCCGCACCGGTTCGACAAAACGGGCGCGGTAGGCTGCCCAGTTCTTTGGCTTGCTCGCCGGCGCCGGTTTCATCAACTGGATAGCGCTGTCGATATAGCGCACCTTGTTAAACATGGTGACCAGTTCAGCGCGGTCGAAGCCATTCTTTTCGACCATCTGATCGATGAAAGCGGAGACCTCTTTCCAGTCGGCGAAATTGGCGAATTCGCCATCGTCGGCATTGCTGCTGACTTTCCGTACCTGCACCTGTGCCTGGTTCTTTGCCGAAGTTGTCTTGCCGGCGTTGCTTTGCTGCGCCAGAAGATCGGGACTGGCTGAGATCGCCAGTGCGATAGCGCAAAGTTGGACGACAGTATGGAGACCTGGAGTTGATTTCATCGACATTGGGAGAGCAGTAATTTAAGTTGTGCCATTAAAGGCGCAGGTGGCTTATTGTCCGGCCCGTAGTCGGCGCCGTATTGCAGGGCCTCGTACAATGCCATGAAGCGTTTGACCGCTATTTTGACAGATGGCGTTAGTGGCGAGTTGCTTGCACATAGCCGGCGACCGTAAGTGCCCGGTCCCTCATGCTTGTTGCGCGCCATGCCACGCCGCGCCATCTGCGCGCACAGCGAAGAGTATACCGTATCGAGCGGGTTGTTCCTGTTTCGCGCTAATAGCAAAGGCAAGGTAACGCTACCGACCGCCACCGTGCCGATGGCCAGCATCAGGATAATCAGGCTGTGCCAGTCGAATCCGTCAAATCCAAGCCGGCGCAGCAAGCCCATTTGCCGTGCTGGCGTGTAGTTCAGAACCCATTGGTTCCAGCCGTTGCCCAGCGCTTCCCAATTGGCGCGGAGCAGGGCGGCCGTGTCGTTCAAGCCGGACCACCAGTTGGCCTGGCCCGCAGCGCCACCTAGCAGGTTGTCAAAGAAAGAGCGCGGTAATACATTGCTGAGTTGGGTTTCAATCCGGCTCGGGGCCACCGCTGCCGTCGGGTCGACTCTTACCCAGCCGCGTGGCGGCAACCAGACTTCAGCCCAGGCATGGGCGTCGGACTGACGCACAGTCATCATGCCATCGATCGTATTGATTTCACCGCCCTGGTAACCGGTCACCACGCGCGCGGGGATTCCTGCCGCGCGTATCAGCACCACAAAGGAGCTGGCATAGTGTTCGCAAAAGCCGGCACGGCTGGAAAACAGAAAATCGTCGACGCTATCCCGGCCCAGCAGCGGCGGTTCCAGCGTGTAGCTGAATTTTTCATGTCGAAAGAAACTCAGCACCGTGCTCACAAGCGCAGCGTCGTCGGGCCATTTTTTACGCAAGTCAGCCGCAAATTCCTGCGTGCGCGGATTGAAATCATTCGGCAGCGCCAGCGCCTGTTGCAGGCTGCCGGCCGATAACGGATCTGACGGCGCGGGTTTGAGGTTCGAGGTGACATCGTAGCGTACGCGTTCGTTGATCTCGCGTGCTGCGCGAATTTGATGGTCTGCCGTCAGCCGTACCGGGATGCCTTCCAGCGTTGGCGCCAGTTGCGGTGTTTCCAGCGCGAACAGCCAGCGCCGACCATTCGCTTCCATTGTGATTTGCTGGCGTACCGTGGTTGCCGGATCAAGACTGCGGTTAAGATCAAGGTTAGGATTAGATGCCGCCTGAATATGAGACGCAGTATCGACTGCAGGACGGCTTGCCTGTCCCTGCGTCCAGGTGCGGCCATCGAAATTACTCAGCACTGCGCCTCGCCAGTACAACTTGGCAGGAGCAGGCGGCGCATCGATGAATTTGACGCGGAACGCAATCTCATCGGATAAAGCCAGTTGCGCGATATTTCCGGGCGCCATGCTATCCGACAAACCTGTGCGGCCACCGTGGGCATCGCCCGGCATGCCCCACAATGGCCCCTGGATTCGCGGAAACAGCAAAAACAGAATCAGCGTCAGTGGCAACGCCATGGCCAATACCAAGGCGCCCAGGCGCAGCCGCTGTTTGAGTGGCGGCACCAGGCCGGTATATTGAAACGACAGCTGTACCGTCAATATCAGCACCAGGGTCGCCATCATCCACAGCAAGGATAGTATGGATTGCGAATAGAAAAATCCGGTAAGCAGCAAGAAGAAACTCAACAGCAGCACCACGAACAGATCCCGCCGGGCACGCATTTCCAGCAATTTAAATGTCAGCAATAACGCCAGCATTGCTACCCCGGCATCGCGTCCGAGCCAGGTGTGGAAGTCGATATAGATCCCCGCCATGGTGAGCGCGGCCAGTGGCAGCAACAGCCATCGCGGCGGCAGGCGCTGGCCGCGCACGGTGATCCAGGCGCGCCACAGCAGCAGCCCGCCGCAGATCAGCGAGGACCACCAGGACAGGTGCAAAAAATGCGGCAGCAGTACCATGGCGCAGGCGCCGAGTAACAGCAAGGTGTCGCTCTTGTCGCGCGGCAGCGTATGCATGTACGTGCTTGAGATGCGGAACAAGGGTTTGCTGTCAAGCCGTTCTTTAAGCTGCCCTTTGAGCTGTTCCTTGAGATGCTCCATGGGCCGGTTGCTCATGGGGCACCTTGATATAGTGCCAGCGCGCGCAGGCAGGCGCGCTGATGGGCCGGTCCCAGCGCTGCGGCATGAATGTTGTCGCCGAGGCGGAACGCATACGGCAGCTGGCGCGCTTCCGCTTCCAGTATCCAGCGCGTCATGCGCGAGAGTTTGTCTTCGAGCGCCATGTCGTACGGCAGTGAGTCAAAATCAATCGATAAATCGCTGACTGCGCCGCCTTCAAACTGCTTGGTGATCAGCTTGGGGTCGAGATCGGTATCCAGTCTGGCGATCTGGCGCCAGGCCAGGTGCTTGAGCGAGTCGCCGCTTTGATAGGTGCGGATTCCCGCAAAATCCTGATGCCCGGCGACGCCATTGCCATCGCTTCTTTCGATTGGCGCCAGCGGCAGCGGCGGGGTCGACGTCGATGCCTCCGGCCGTGGGTAGACCAAGGCCCTGCTGTCCGGTTGCCAGTAACTCCAGGCGCGCAGCAAGCCAAGCGGAAAGCGCGTTTGCAAGCGTATCCTGGGCGCCGGCTGCCAGCCGCGGCGGGTGGTGGTCGCCGCAAGCGTCAGGTGGCTGGTGCTATGTGCGGGAACATCGGTCGCCCGTTCCATGGCCGGCAAGCCACGCCCGATGAAACCAAGCAAGATGGCATAACGGGTATGTCTGCGCCGGTTCGCCAGATGCAGCTCGAATAGCGCATCTTCGCCGGCAAATACCGCCGCTACCTTGCCAGCGGTCAAATGCAAATAGGCCAGGTTACGGAAAGTCAGGTGCATGTCGATGACGGCACAGGCAGCCAGCAGGAAGGTCAAGCCGAAGCCAAGGCTCAGGTTGTAATTGATGGAGCATAAGAACAGCAATATCAGCATGACGGCAAAAGCCAGTCCGGGCTTGCTCGGCACGATGAATACGCGCCGCTGGGTGAGAAAAACCTCCCCCGGTTCGGCATCGCGCAGCTGGAACAAGGACCGATCCAGCCAATCCCGGAATCGTTTGCGGAGAGAGGTCAGCATGATGGCGATCGCAGACTGATAGCGAAGGGTTTTAAACCGCGACCGACTTCATCAGCTGCAGCACCATGTCGCGCGCGCCTAGAGTACTGCCTGCGTGCGCTTTCAGCGGGCGCAAGCGATGTGCTGTCACCGGCACCAATACCGCCTGGACATCCTCGGGGATGACATGGTTGCGGCCTTCCATGGCAGCCCAGGCCCGGGCTGCCTGCAGCAGCGCGATTGCAGCGCGCGGACTCATGCCTTCCGCAAACAAGCCATTTTGGCGCGAAGCGTGCGCCAGCGCCTGTATGTAATCGATCAATGAGGCCGAGGTATGGATCTGCTTCAAGGCTTGCCTGGCTTCGATCAGTTCAGCGCCTTGCATCACCGGGGCGATGGATTTCAGCAAGGTGCGGCGATCCTCCCCCATCAATAACGCACGTTCGGCAGCGGCGTCCGGATAACCCAGCGACAAGCACATCAGGAAGCGATCCAGTTGCGACTCAGGCAAGGCGAAGGTGCCAACCTGATGGGCTGGGTTCTGCGTCGCGATAACGAAGAACGGCTCCGGCAGGTCGCGCGTGAAACCTTCCGCGGTGACCTGGCGTTCCTCCATCGCTTCCAGCAACGCCGACTGGGTCTTGGGTGTGGCCCGATTGATTTCATCGGCCAGCAGCACCTGGGTGAACACCGGCCCCGGGTGAAACACGAAACTGCTTTTCTCGCGGTCGAAAACCGAAATTCCCACCACGTCGGCTGGCAGCAGATCGCTGGTAAATTGCAGGCGATTGAAGCGTAGCCCCAAGGAAATGGCCAATGCATGCGCCAAGGTAGTCTTGCCGACCCCAGGCACATCCTCAATCAGGAGATGACCGCCCGCCAGCAGGCACACCAACGCCTGGCGGATCTGGTGATCCTTGCCGACGACGATCTGACCGACTTGTTGTGCTACTGCGTGGATTTTTGCGAACATGGGTTTGTCTGGTAAGGGCGGCATGGTGGAGAGAGTCGGGAGAGAGAATCATACAAACTTCCCAGGAGTTAACCTAGTTCCTTTAAGGAATTATGGCGTTTTTCTTAAGGTCACCCTGATTTCCAGCCGTGGATCAGGACGAAGTATGTGCATCAGCTCATTTTTCCTCCGTTTCTTGGGTACACTAGGCATATTGCGGCATCATTTTCAGCATGACTTTTGGCGAGATCAATTGACTACTGCTTTCTATACTCACCCTGACTGCAAACTGCACGATATGGGCCCGGGGCATCCGGAATCGCCGGCGCGGCTACAGGCGATCGAAGACCAGCTGATTGCCGGCCGTATCGACCAGTTGCTGGATCACCGCAGCGCGCCTCTGGCGCTCGAGGACGATCTGGTGCGGGTACACAGTACCGCCATGATCGCGAGGGTACGGGAGCATAGCCTCGCTCTGACCGGTACCGCCGGCATCTATCCGCTGGACCCCGACACGTCAGTCAATGCGCATAGCTGGCAAGCCGCATTGCGTGCCGCAGGCGCCGCACTGGCCGCGACTGACGCGGTCATTGCGGGTGACATCGACAACGCGTTTTGTGCAGTACGTCCGCCGGGGCATCACGCCACCTCGCACACTCCCATGGGATTTTGCCTGTTCAATAACGTTGCGCTGGCCGCTCGCCATGCACTTGAGAAGCACGGGTTGGAGCGGGTAGCGATCGTCGATTTCGATGTCCATCATGGTAATGGCACCGAACAAATTTTTGCGCACGATCCGCGCGTGTTGATGGTGAGTTTTTTCCAGCACCCGTTTTATCCGTTCAGCGGTACCGAGCCGGAGGGGAGTAATGTGCTCAATATTCCGGTGCCGGCGTATAGCGATGGCCGCGTGGTGCGGCAATTGGTGACGGAGCAATGGCTGCCGGCGCTGGAAGCGCACCGCCCGCAAATGATTTTTGTTTCTGCCGGCTTCGATGCGCACAGAGAAGACGATATGGCGCAGATGGGCCTGGTCGAGGCCGACTATACCTGGCTGACCCGGCAAATCATGCAAGTCGCTGCGCAGCATGCTCAGGGCCGTATCGTCAGTTGCCTGGAGGGCGGTTACAACCTGTCGGCGCTAGGGCGTAGTGTGGTTGCTCATATGAAAGTATTGGCCGACCTCGAATAAATGTATCGCCGCGGGACCATCGGTGAGGGGCGAAAACGGCCGCAAAATGATCGGGTAAGCCGCTGTTGGCCACCCTCTGCCATATAGCGAACGCCGTCAAGGATAAGGTAGAACCCAAGGTAGAACCGAAATAAGTCCGTACAATAGCGGTTTATTTTAGCCAGACAAGACAACGCATGTCCATACAATGGTTCCCAGGTCACATGAACGCCGCCCGCAAGAAGGCGGCGGAAGCTATGGAGAAGGTCGATCTTGTGATCGAAGTGCTCGACGGCCGTTTGCCGCAAGCCAGTTGCAATCCGATGATCGAACAGCTGCGCGTGTTTCGCCAGCGTCCTTGCCTGAAAATCCTCAATAAGAGCGATCTGGCCGATCCTGCTGTCACGCAGGCCTGGCTTGCCTATTACAACAGCCAGAAAAACGTTCATGCGGTGGCGCTGAGCTGTAAGAAACCTTCGGATGTCGCCAAGATCCCGGGTTTGTGCCTGAAGCTGGCGCCGCACCGTGGCACGCCCTTGAAGCCATTGCGCATGATGATCATGGGGATCCCCAACGTCGGCAAATCGACGCTGATGAACGCCTTGCTGAAGCGCCGCGTGGCGGCGGTAGGTGATGAGCCGGCTGTGACCAAGGTTCAGCAACGCCTGTACCTGGGTAACAACATGGTGTTGATCGACACTCCCGGCATGTTATGGCCGAAGATCGCCCACCCGAGCGACGGCCTGATGCTGGCTGCCAGTCACGCCATCGGTACCAATGCACTGATCGAGGAAGAAGTCGCCACCTTCCTGGCCGACGAGTTGCTGATTCGTTACGCACCTTTGCTGGCTGCACGTTACGGCATCAAGACAGAAGGTATCGATGGCGTTAGCGTGATTGAAGGTGTGGCGCTGCGTCGTGGTTTTCGCCTCAAGGGCGGCGATCTTGATCTGGAGAAGGCTGCGCACACCTTGTTGCAAGACTATCGTACCGGCGCGCTTGGCCGCATTAGCCTGGAAACCCCACAGACCCGGGCCGCATTGCTGGCACGTCACCAGGAAGAAATAGCGCAGCGTCTGGCCGAGGCAAAGGCAGAGGCGGAAAGCGACGATCAAGACAATCAGGACAACAGTACGAGATAAGCTACTTCAGTTTTGCAATCAACCCGCAACGACCATGTCGCTGCGGGTTTTTTTATTGCCCGGGGAAATTGGGGGAGGCGCTATCAGAGCGCCTGTCGCATGGTTGCATTGGGAATGAATTTTACATTTCTATCTACATCACTACATCCGGTAATGAAATGACCGGAACCACTTCTCAAGCCCCTCCATATGCTCTGGATTGCCGCTCATCCGTGCCATCCACCAGCTGAAAAGGGCTATCGCACGCCATTTTATGTCTTGTAATTACGACTACATAAAATGTTATTAAGGTATTGAATTGGATAGCCGCGATCGTGATTGTCAATTTGTCTGTTGGAAATTTTATTGGTTGTCATGAAATTAATTTCAAGAGACACATTTATCATTTCCACGCAGAAACACTCCGAAGGTTTATTTTTCTTTAGAGGATTTTCACTATCAATATGTGAACAATTGTGACCTGTTATTTTTTTACATTGAAATTTTTTTGCTTATGATATAAATATTTTGTATAACTGAGAATTTCTAATGTTTATAAAGGTTTTCGGCATATTTTTTTATGGGAAGTGGTGAAAAATCACAATTTATTTTAAGGAAATAGGCCGTCATATATAAATTTTTTCGTTGTTTATTAGCGACTTGAGGGAACTTATTTTAATGACATAAATGCTAATTGAAATTAACATTTGCCTCGTTTTGTAAAATATGGATTTTGGACATTTATTGACGTTCAAATTGCAGCGATGGGCAATTAATAAAGCGCTCAGACGCAAAAGCATGTTGTGCAAAATGAAATGTCGCCATTTTTACCCAGGCGCATGGCTGGTACCACCAGGTGCTGGCGAGGTTCCGGTGACATTTGTGTAACAAAACGATCGGTAAGAAGAACTTAAGATGTCATTAAATGTTATTTAAAGTTTAATATTGTGAACTTTAAAATATGACAAGAGCGGTACCAAAATCCGCCAGCAAGGCAATTTATCTGAGCTCCTAATTTTTCAGTCGAGATTTGAGGCAAGTGGCCAAATCACTTGGGCCTTCCATCTTTGATGCGATGAAGCTGAGTGCTCTTTGGTCAGGGAAGCGTCAAATTTTCGGGGAAAAAGATGGGCAAGTTGCATCAGATGGTTTCATTCAAAGGGCTGGTCAAACTGATCTTGCTATTTGTCGTGAGCATGTCGCTTTCGGCAAGTGCGATGGCCCAATCCGCAGACGCCGCCATAAGCGTCGCGCGTCAATGGCTGACATTGGCCGATGCCGATCAGGCAGGGCAGATGTGGGAGCAGAGCTCTGTCTTGATGAAAGGCCAGTCAGACCGGAACACCTGGATCGGCTACATCGGCGACATGCATACGCAACTAGGCCGCTCTCTTGACGCGCGTGTCTGGCAGGCGATGGAACACCAGATCGATCACCCCGACTTGCCGCATGGTGAGTTTGTCAGCGTCACTTTTGTATCGGGCTACGCCAAAGCGCGTGCCTGGGAAAGAGTCGCGCTGGTCTGGCAGGGCGAACGCTGGGTGCCGGTTGGCTACCAGTACGGCGCCATAACTCCTGCCGCCAAATGACGTGTTGCCGGTCCCGATATCGGTCCCCGGCCAACCGCCATCAGTTGTCTTCCCGCTTTTAGCTTTCCCGATTTCCATGTGATCTCGCTTGCGCGATCAATCTGATCCCTTGTCGCGAGCCGTACCTAATTTTGCATAGAGCCGAACATGAATAAAATTTACCGCACCGTCTACAGCGAAGTACTTGGCACCTGGATTGCCGTCTCTGAAAATACTGCCGCGCGAGGTAAGCGCAGTAGTTCGAAGGTGGGGGCGGCGGTGGCCATCGCTGTTGCTGCTGCGGCAGCGGGTTATGCGCCAATGGCGCAAGCCGGCTATGTTGGGGCTAACCAGACTGTTGGCGTAGCCAACACCACCAGCATTGCCATTGGTGCTGGTACTGCGGCTAACTCAGGTCGGGCCACGGCTAATGGAGGCGCTAACGCGGTCGCGATAGGCTACAACGCCAATGCCAACGGTGCCGGTGCAGTCGCGATGGGTAACGTAGCGAATGCTGGTGGCACCAATGCGACCGCGATAGGTAACAGCGCGATTGGTAGTGGCACCAATGCGACCGCGATAGGTAACAGCGCGATTGGTAGTGGCGCCAATGCGACCGCAGTAGGTAACAGCGCGATAGCGACTAACGCGCAAGATAGCGCATTTGGTTCTAGCGCCAACGCAAGTGGCGGGAATTCAACCGCACTCGGCGCAGGGGCCAATGCTACCGGTTCGCAGGCGACCGCTGTTGGTAGTGGCGCGATTGCGGGTGGTGCAAGTACCACATTGGATAGCGCATTTGGTAGTGGCGCAAATGCAAGTGGCGGGAGTTCAACCGCAATCGGAGCAAATTCCTCCGCTAGTGGTTCGCAGGCCACTGCTGTCGGCAATGGCGCGATCGCTGGTACCGCGCTGGACAGTGCGTTTGGTGCCGGCGCAAATGCAAGTGGCGGGAGTTCAGCGGCACTCGGAAACAGTGCTTCCGCACGCGGCTCGCAAGCTACTGCTGTCGGCAATAGCGCAAATGCAAGTGGCGGGAGTTCAATCGCACTTGGCACCGGCACCAAGGCTACCGATACGTCCACTGTGGCGATCGGCAGCGGTGCAAATGCTTCGGTCGCCTATGCCATCGCCATCGGCAATAACTCGAGCGCATCTGCTAATAGCGCGACTGCCTACGGTTCCGGCGCAAAAGCTAGCGCGGCCGGCGCATTCGCTCTGGGTAACGACGCTAACGCTAGTGGGGTTTCGGCAGTTGCTATCGCTGGCGGCAATGGAACTACCAATGGCGGTTCAAATGCAGCCGGCTCCCAGGCGATCGCAGTAGGACAACGTTCAAACGCTGCCGGCGCTCAAGCTATTGCCATTGGCGGTGGTAATGGTATTGGCACCGGCACTCTGGGTGGTGCAAGTGCCGGTGGCGCCCAGTCTATATCGTTGGGGTTAAATGCCAACGCATCGACAACAAATGGTATCGCTATAGGCAGCAATGCGAACGCCACGTTCGCTAACAGCGTGGCGCTGGGCAGTGGTTCGATCACCGCGGTTGGGGCACAAACCGGTTATCTGGCCTATGGTCTGACTGGAGCGCAGAATTCTACAGGCGAAGTCAATGTCGGTACCCGTACCGTTACAGGTGTAGCGCCTGGTATCAATTCGTCGGACGCGGTCAACGTAGCTCAAATGTCAACGGTTACATCATCGCTGTCGACGGGTCTGAGCACCACCAACAGCAACGTGACATCGTTGTCCACTGGTTTGAGCTCGACCAACAGTAGCGTGACATCGTTGTCGACTGGCCTGAGTTCGACCAACAGCAACGTGACATCGTTGTCGACTGGCCTGAGTTCGACCAACAGTAACGTGACATCGTTGTCCACTGGTTTGAGCTCGACCAACAGTAGCGTGACATCGTTGTCGACTGGCCTGAGTTCGACCAACAGCAACG
>FTFY01000983.1_pt1 | contig 16513 bp, 15 predicted proteins | sample 1640561 | NCBI WGS metagenome assembly FTFY01 (sample SAMEA3914789, study PRJEB12502) | metagenome | biome: forest; material: soil | place: Canada | collected 2011-07-03 | depth 0.3 m | reverse complement strand
CCAGTCGTGCAAAGCGTCCAGCCACGCCAACTTGTATTGATACTTCTCCGTGTCAGGCGCCTGCCCGTTCGGAATATAGGCGCAGACAATCCGCATGCCGTCGATAGTGGCGGCGATGATCCGTTGCTGCAGGTCTTCATAGCGCGGGTTGTTCTTGACGACGTCGGTGATCGGATGGCGCGACAGGAGGGCCACCCCGTTATAGGTCTTCTGACCGCTGAACGCCACGTGATAACCGGCCGCCTCGATTTCCGCCACCGGGAATTTGTCGTCGGTCAGCTTGGTTTCCTGCAAGGCCAATACGTCTACCGGGTTATCGGCCAGCCATTGCAGCACTTGCGGCAAGCGCACCTTGAGGGAGTTGACGTTCCATGTCGCTATTTTCTGCATATTCGATTTCTTCACTAAATAGGGTATTTGTGCTGCCTCAAGTTGATGGGGCATTGCTGATTTCTTTCCACCTTCGCACTTTACACCAAGCGGCGGCGATTTCCCGCCGTTGGAATCGGTTAGATCTCCAGATCAAATTACAACAAGCCAGTTGACATCCGCTGAATGTTATCTATAGTATGCATATGCATGGATGCATATGCATTAATTTATGGAAAAGCAGGAAATTACATGATAAATAGTCAATGCAGTTGCTCGACGCTGCGACAGCTGACCCGCAAGATGACGAATATCTACGATCATTACCTTGCCGCCGACGAGCTCACCATCAGCCAGTATTCGTTGCTGGCCCGGATCGGTAAATATGGCCCTATCGGCGTGATTCCACTGGCTAACAACATGGGCATGGATCGCAGCACGATGAGCCGCACCCTCAAGCCATTGATTGGCGCAGGCTGGATAGAAACGGTCGACCTGCCGTTGGAAATGCTGACAGACAAGCGTTCATTCGGCGTCAGCCTGAGCGCCGATGGAAAGCGCAAGTGGCAGCAATCCATGCCTAACTGGCGCAAGGCACAAGACGTAATCAATACGATATTGGGCGACCAGACACATCAGGCCCTGATGAACCTGGTCGATGACGCAAACGCAAAGTTTGAACAACACGAAAACGCCATATTATGAACCGGACCATACAAGCCATCATGTCGCGCACACGTTTCAGTTACGTGTGGATCATCGTCGGCATCACTTTCCTGGTATTGCTGGCCGCTGCCGGCATCCGCGCCACGCCATCGGTGATGATCCTGCCGCTGGAACATGAATTCGGCTGGAGCGTCACTACCATCTCCTTCGTTATCTCCGTCAATATCGCACTGTACGGTTTGATCGGACCATTTTCGGCGGCCGCCATGCAGCGCTACGGTATCCGCCCGATCGTTCTGGGAGCACTGGTGTTGCTGGCGGTCGGCACTTTCATCAGTACCTTCATGACGATGCCGTGGCATATGGTGCTGGCCTGGGGCATCCTGGTGGGAGCCGGTAGCGGCGTCGCCGCCAATACGCTGGCGGCGACTATTGTCAGCCGCTGGTTTGAAACCCGCCGCGGCCTGGCGATGGGCTTGCTGACCGCCAGCTCCGCTACCGGCCAGATGGTGTTCCTGCCGTTGATGGCTTACATGGTGGAACATTACGGCTGGCGTTCGGTCGCCATCCTGGTGGCCAGCGTCGCGGCATTGGCGATTCCGCTGGTGGCGATCTTCTTGCCGGAACGTCCACAAGATATCGGCATGAAACGCTACGGCCAGTTTGAAGAACTGCCGCCGGACACTGCCAGCAAATCCAGAAATCCATTGACGATCGCGTTCCAGGCTTTGGGCAAGGCAGTCAAGATCCGCGATTTCTGGCTGCTGTTCTTCAGCTTCTTCATTTGCGGCATGAGCACAAACGGCTACATCGGCTCGCATTTCATCGCCATGTGCGGCGACTATGGCATTACAGCTGTCGGCGGCGCCAGCATCCTGGCTGCGATGGGCATGCTGGACCTGGTCGGCACTACCATGTCCGGCTGGCTGTCGGACCGCTACAGCCCGCGGGTGCTGCTGTTCTGGTATTACGGGTTGCGCGGCGTGGCCTTGATTTTCCTGCCGCACGCATTCGGCCTCAGCTATTTCGGATTGCCGGTATTCGCCTTGTTTTATGGATTGGACTGGATCGCAACGGTACCGCCCACCGTGCGTTTGGCGAATGATGTATTCGGCCGCCTGGCTGCGCCTATCGTGTTTGGCTGGATCGTCGCCGGCCATCAACTCGGCGCCGCCAGCGCCACCATGCTGGCCGGCTCGCTGCGTAACAGCCTGGGCAGCTATACCCTGTCGTCGATGCTGATGGGCGCGGCTTGCATCGTGGCAGCGGTAATGGTGCTGCGTATCAAAGGCCATCACGCTGGTGGCGACCTGATACCTGCAAGTCCGGTGCTGAGCCGCTAACGGCTCAGGCCATGCTCATGAATTCACGGCAGCCACGATATCGCTGGCCACCTGACGTGAATTCATGATGACGGTATGGATAGTCGGCAGCAGCTGCACCGGTATCGTGCCCAGCTGCACCTCTTTCACCGACAGGATGCCATCGTTCGGCTCATCGCCGAACGGCATCCAGCTACCGCGCGGACCTTTGATACCGGCATACACACGCAACGGAATATCCGGAACCGGCAAGCTATCCATGAAATCCTGGCGTGCCAGCAACTGCCCCATTTCGCCTGTCAGCAACCGGAACAAACGCCACTGCGCCAGCTTGATCGCATAGCTGGAGGCCATGGTCGGCGGCGCCAGGAACACGCCCAGCTCGGGCGCCCGCGCCAGGTGCGGCAATACGGCACGTGTCAGCACGCAACCAAGCGAATGGCCAATGATGATGAAGCGTTGGTCGCCGACACGGGCCGTGATGAATTTACGGAACCGTTCGACACAGGGCAGCCAGCGTTCAAACGCGGCTGAATAAGCGAACAGATGGGTGGTGATCCCTGCTGCGCGCAGCCGTTTGGCGAGCAACAGCATCGATACCGGCGTGCGCCCCATGCCATGCACCAGGATGGCGTGTACGGTTGCAGTATCGGGCCGGCGGCCGTTCATGGCGCACTACTCTTTCTTCTGCAACTGCTTTTCAAATGCAACGTCGAGCTTGCTGACGCGCTTCGGTTTTTGCGGGCCATAAGCATTGACGAACCTGACAAAATCATCCAGCTCCAACGCCTCGCTCAAGCGGATCGGCGCATCAAAACCGGCGTTCTGCGTCAGGTAAAACAATTCCTCTGCGGTCCTTACCATCGAGTACCGGACATCGGTGCTACGGGCATTGAGACGTTCTACCGCCGCTGTGGCTCGGGTTGATCTCATTGCGCTCTCCTGATATTCATCATCTGTTCCAAATCTTCAATTTATTTACAGCTCGCGTTGACTTGTGAAGCGTCGCGGCTGCCCATCCAGCGGATCAACGAAAGCGATTTCCCGCGCCAGCAACTTCAAAGGGGTCGACAGATCGTCGCCTTTGCAGGGATACACATCGGGATAAAAGGTATCGTTGATAATCGGTATCCCCAATGCTGCCAAATGTACGCGCAGTTGATGTTTCTTGCCGGTCAGCGGGCACAGGCGGTATAGGCTGCATGTTTCGCGTTGCTCGATCAGTTCGATGCGCGTCTCCGAATTCGGTTCGCCCGCCACTTCCTGCATACGGAAAAACGGCGTTCCGTCCACCATGCGGCTGCGATACACCATGGGCAAAACCAGATCCGGTGCGGTCGGCGCCAGCGCCTCATAAACCTTGTCGACCAGACGTTGCTGGAACAGCGATTGGTAGGCGCCACGGCTGCCGATGTCGTGGGAAAAAATCACCACTCCGGCGGTTTCCCTGTCCAGACGGTGAATCGGCGTCAAATCGGCAAGACCTGTTTTCTTCTTGAGGCGTACCAGTAAAGTCTCATGCAGGAAACGCCCGCTCGGAATCACCGGCAGGAAATGCGGCTTGTCTGCCACCAGTATCCGCTCATCCTGGTACAGGATGGTTTCTTCAAACGGAATCGGCGTCTCGGCCGGCGGTTCGCGATAATAGAAAATACACATGCCGCGCCGGTAAGGACTATCCGGCATCAAACGCAAGCCATTGCCGTCGACCACCTCGCCGCGCGCCATGCGGGCTACCCAGGTAGCGCTATCAATGGCAGGGAAACGCTGCTCCAGGAATTCCAGCAAATTCGGCCAGTCGCCGGCCGGCAGCCACAGATAGCTTGGAGCAACGCCATCCACAATTGGCAACGGCGACGGCTGCGCCATCACAACACCCGTTGCCAGTAACCTACATCTATCCAACGTTCGAATTTTTTACCGACCTGCGCGAAGTGCGCCACTTTCTCAAAGCCCATTTTTTCGTGCAATGCGACGCTGGCCGCGTTTGGCAAGGCGATGCCGCCGATCACTACGTGCACAGGTAATTTCTTCAATTCGTCGATCAAGGCGCGATACAGCGCACTGCCGAATCCCTTGCCGCCCGCTGCGGTCGACAAATATACCGAACTCTCGACTGCATGCTGATAAGCCGCGCGCGCACGCCATTTGGTGGCGTAGGCATAACCGAGGATTTTTCCATCCTCGACACATACCAGCCAGGGAAATTGAGAGGTTATATCGAGGATGCGATGTCCCATTTGCTCGGGCGTCACCGTTTCGGTTTCAAAACTGATGACGGTATCGAGGATATAAGGATTGTAGACGTCGCAAATGGCGGCTGCATCGGCGATGGTTGCCGGGCGAATGATGTGGGTCATGGCTATATGTCAGGTTACTTGGGCGAATGCACAATCATACCGTGCAATCGCCGTACCAGGCAGCCGCCATCAAATAGACAACATCAAGCGAGCAAGGCATCTTTGATCTGCTGCAAGGAAGACGGATCTTCAATGGTCGGCAAATCTCCCGGATCGCGTCCCTCGCAGATCGCCTGGATGGAACGGCGCAACATTTTGCCGGAACGGGTTTTCGGCAACAGGCCGACCACATACACCCGCGCCGGCCGGCCAAGGCTGCCGATCTGCTTGTCGACCACGCGCATGATTTCCGCTTCCAGCGTGGCCCGTCCTTGTGCCGTATTGTCGGCAACCTTGGGAATCACAAAGGCCACGGCCACCTGCCCTTTCAGCTTGTCTTCGACGCCGACCACGGCCACTTCAGACACGTTCGGGTGGCTGGAAATACTTTCTTCTATTTCGCGCGTGCCAAGCCGGTGACCGGCGACATTGATGACATCGTCGGTGCGTCCGAGAATGAAGTAGTAACCATCGTCATCGCGGATTCCCCAGTCGAAAGTCGAATAGACCGGGCGTTCGGAGCCGGGCAAATGCGTCGCCCAATAGGTATCGATACAACGCTGGTCGTCGCCATAGATGGTTTGCATGCAGCCCGGCGGCAATGGCCATTCGATCACGACCACGCCCTTTTCATTAGCGCCGCATAACTCGCCGGTGGTCTCGTTCAGCAGTTGTACTTTGTAGCCGTACATCGGCACACCGGGGCTGCCTAACCTGCTCGGTTTGTTTTCGATGTTCTTGGCGATCGTCATGATCGGCCAGCCGGATTCGGTTTGCCAATAGTTATCGATGACGGGCACGCCAAGGGCCGCGGAAATCCAGCTGGAAGTAGTTTCATCCAGCGGCTCTCCGGCCAGATATAGCGCTTGCAGAGACGACAGATCGTATTTCTGCATCAGCTCCGGCGGCTGCTTTTTCAACACCCGGATCGCGGTCGGCGCCGAGAACATCCGCGTCACCTTGTACTTCTCGACGATGCTCCACCAGATGCCGCCGTCCGGCCGGATCGGCAAACCTTCATACAGTACCGTCGCCATGCCCGCGATCAAAGGCCCATACACGATGTAGGAATGGCCGACCACCCAACCGATATCGGAGGTGCAGAAAAATGTACCGCCCGGCTTGCTGCAAAAGATGGTATCCATGGAGGTGGCCAGCGCCACCGCGTAACCGCCGACATCGCGCTGCACGCCCTTTGGCTTGCCGGTGGTGCCGGAGGTGTACAGGATATAGGAAGGTTCGTTCGATTCCAGCCAGGCTACCGGTACCTTGGCGTCGATGTGACGTTGGCGTTGCTCCGCATAATCGACATCCCGCCCGGCCACCACCTCCATCGGCGCCAAGCCGCGATCAACCAGCAACACGTGCGCCGGCTTGTGTTGCGCCAGCTTGATCGCCTCGTCCAGCAAACCCTTGTAAGCAATCACTTTGCCGCCGCGCGAACCGGCGTCGGCAGAGACGATCAACTGCGGCGTTGCGTCGTCAATCCGGCTCGCCAGACTGCTTGAGGCAAAACCGCCGAACACCACTGAGTGAATGGCGCCGATGCGGGCGCAAGCCAGCATGGCAAACGTCGCCTCGGCAATCATCGGCATATAGATCAGGACACGATCGCCGCGGCCCACGCCTAACGCCTGCATGATGGCTGCCGTGCGATTGACTTCCGCCTGCAGCTCGCGAAAGGAATAGGTTTTTTCAGTATTCGTCTCGGTCGAAATCGCAATCAGGGCAGGTTGGTCGCCACGCGTTGCCACCCAGCGATCGACTGCGTTGTGGCACAGGTTGGTGGTGCCATCGACAAACCATTTGGCGAACGGCGGCCGGCTGTCATCGAGTACCCGCGAGAACGGATGGTGCCAGTCGATCCGCCGGGCTTGCTCGGTCCAGAATGTCGATGGATCGGTGATCGAGCGTTGGTAAAAGGTGGCGAAACTCATGCTGTCTCCTCGCTTCTTGAAAGAATCGTCGGGTGGGTATTTTTTTCCCACGTATTTTTATAAGGTTACGCATGGACTTTATATCACATACAAATCGACATACTCGTTGACCGCCATGTCCTCCAGTTTTTTCTGATCAAGCGAAATCTCCAGGATCTTTTGCTGCTGCTTGAGCGACAACTGACGCGCCAGATTGATCTTGAACTTGGCTTCCAGCAGCGGGATACCTTCCTTGCGGCGGCGTGCATGGCCGATCGGGTATTCGACCACGATTTCCTTGAGCTTCTTGCCATCCTTGAATTCAACCGTCAAGGCATTGGCGATCGAGCGCTTCTCAGGATCGTGGTAATCCTTGGTGAATGCCTTGTCTTCGACACAAACGATCTTGTCGCGCAAAGCGTCGATGCGTTTGTCAGATGCGATCTTGTCTTCATAGTCGCCAGCGGTCAGGCGACCGAAAATCAGCGGCACCGCGACCATGTACTGGATGCAGTGGTCGCGGTCGGCCGGATTGTTCAGCGGACCTTGCTTGTCGATGATACGGATGCAGGCTTCGTGGGTACGGATCGTGATCTGCCTGATGTCCTCCACCGGCTTGCCAGCCTTGGCCAACGCCGCATGCAAAGTCATGGCGGCTTCGACTGCGGTTTGCGCGTGAAACTCGGCCGGGAAGGAAATCTTGAACAGCACGTTTTCCATGACATACGATGCGTACTTGCGCTGGAACCTGAACGGCTGGCCTTTGAACAGCACATCGTAAAAACCCCAGGTCTTGGCCGTCAGCACCGACGGATAACCCATTTCGCCAGTCTTGGCGATCAAGGCCAGGCGCACCGCGCGCGAAGTAGCATCGCCGGCAGCCCAGGATTTGCGCGAACCGGTATTCGGTGCATGGCGATAGGTACGCAGCGACTGGCCGTCGACCCATGCCAGCGACACCGCGTTGAGGATTTCTTCGCGTGTCAGTCCCATCATCTCCGCCACCACCGCAGTCGACGCCACCTTGACCAGTACAACATGATCCAGGCCGACCTTGTTGAAGGAGTTTTCGAGCGCGATACAGCCCTGGATTTCGTGCGCCTTGATCATGGCGGTCAGCACGTCTTTCATCTTCAACGGCTTCTTGCCGGCGGCGATGGCGTTGCGCGAAAGCCAGTCGGCGGTGGCCAGGATACCGCCCAGGTTATCGGATGGATGCCCCCATTCCGCTGCCAGCCAGGTATCGTTGAAATCCAGCCAGCGAATCATGGCGCCGATATTGAACGCAGCCTGGATCGGGTCGAGCTGGAATTGCGTGCCCGGCACTTTGGCGCCGTTTGGCACCACGGTGCCAGGAACGACCGGCCCCATCAGTTTTTTACAGGCCGGGTACTCTAACGCTTCCAGGCCACAACCCAACGTATCGATCAGACAGTTGCGTGCGGTGTCGTAAGCGACCTTGGATGTGATCTTGTACCCGGTAACGTAATCGACAATATCGACCAGCACCTTGTCGTATTTTGGACGGACGTTGGAGATGTGGGCGGACATTGTTTTCCTTGTCAGATGAGAATTGAAGCCAGAAATGAATCTGTTACACCAACCTGATCAATCCAATAAGTAATGCTTACAATACTCTTCTCACAAACCCCGGCGCCGCAAATTCAAGGAATCAGCGCACCTTGCATTCGTTGGCCAGCTGCAGCCCCTGCTTGGAATTGAGCAGCATCGACTTGGCTGGAATCTGGATCCACACCAGGCCGCTGGCTTTATCTTCCAGCCGTACCGCACCGGTGGTGGTGCTGACTGTAGTCATCGGGTAGCTGCGTCCTTTCCATGTCAATTTGACTTCACCATTGGCGCTGCTGGCGACATCGACCCGATTACTCAATTCGCAATAGAAATTACCGGTAACCAAACTCGCTGCCGGCGCTGGCGCAAGATTCAAGACATTTGGCACGGTCGCTGCGGGTTTTGTGTCCGCCAGCGGTACGCTGGAGCCGCAAGCGGCCAGCAAGGCAGTAAGTGTTAAAGCGGAAGCAATACGGTAAGAATTCATTACGTTAAAAGCAATCATGTTGTCCCGACCCGAAGGCTATAAGTAAGCATAGCCCCCGTCGTTGATCACGACGGGGGAATCCGTTGGCTTGCATAAACGTCCGTATTGCCATTTTGCATAAAGACGCTATCTACGTTTGCCAATCGAGACAAATTTTAAATCTTCTGGGGCCATAAAATTCACCTGCAGACGAATAATCTTATTTGTCTGTCTGTTGTTCGTTTATTGGTAATTATGTGCGCGAACTGCGCAATCTGATGGAACTGAGGATGGAACTGGGGATCGAGCGTGAGATTCAGCCACGCTGCCCGCCGCGTAAACTGCGGCATCAACAAGACCGCTGGGCGCGGCCTTGCTTTGTCTGTTCCGGCGTCAATCGTCCTTGGCGCCGGCTATGCCTAATTCCTGAATTTTGCGCGTGATGGTATTGCGTCCGATGCCAAGACGTACCGCGGCATCATTCTTGCGCCCATGGGTATGACGCAATGCAATCTTGATCAAAGCCGATTCAAATTGCCGGCCCAGCACATCCATCACGTCGGCGTCGCCATTACTGAGCATTTGCGCGGCTTCCGCCTCCAGCAAAGCGATCCAGCTCTGCTTTTCGTTTTGCATCTCGCCACTGACGGCGACTTGCCCTAGCGGCGTCGTCGATGACGACGATGCATCAGGATAATGCGTGGCGGCGACAGGCACTGCAAGATGCGGGTCGAACGCTACCGGCCGGTTTGCCGGGCTTTCCAGCTGCAGACTTTGATCGCGGCCGCCAACCAGATCTTGCGGCAAATCCTTGACCTCGACAGTCTGGCCGGGCGCCATCACGGTAATCCAGTTGCACAGGTTCTCCAGCTGACGGACGTTGCCCGGCAAGTCCAGGCCGCTCATGAAACGCATGGCGTTATCGGATACCCGCTTGCTTTCAACACCAAGTTGCTTGGCGCTCTGGCTAAGGAAGTAGCGGGTCAGGATCGGGATATCTTCGCGCCGCTCGCGCAAGCTCGGCAGACGCAGCCTGATCACGTTCAAACGGTGATACAAGTCTTCCCGGAACAGGCCTTCCCGGACCCGCGTCTCCAGGTTCTGATGGGTCGCAGCGATAACGCGGACGTTGGCTTTCAACGATTGATGTCCGCCCACCCGGTAGAAATGGCCGTCCGACAAAACCCGCAGCAAGCGGGTCTGCAAATCAAACGGCATGTCGCCGATTTCATCCAGGAACAGGGTGCCGCCTTCGGCTTGTTCAAAGCGGCCGCGGCGCGATGCCTGGGCGCCGGTAAATGCGCCGCGCTCATGGCCAAACAATTCCGACTCCAGCAAATCCTTTGGAATCGCCGCAGTGTTGAGGGCGATGAACGGCTGCGCCGCGCGCGGACTATGCTTGTGCAGGGCGCGCGCCACCAGCTCTTTACCAGTACCCGATTCGCCGGTGATCAGCACCGTAACATTCGATTGCGACAGGCGGCCTATGGCGCGAAATACATCCTGCATCGCCGGCGCCTGCCCCAGGATTTCCGGGGTCTCGGCAGACGCTTGCTCGACATTCGCTTCGCGCAAACTTTCTTCCAGTGCACGCCGGATCAGTTCGACTGCCTTGTCGACATCGAATGGCTTGGCCAGGTATTCGAAAGCACCGCCCTGAAATGCGGCAACCGCGGAATCAAGATCGGAAAAAGCGGTAATGATGATCACCGGTACACCGGGAAACTTGGCTTTGACGGTTTGCAGCAACTCAAGGCCGGACGCACCCGGCATGCGGATATCGGAGACCAGCACCTGCGGCGTGCTCGATTGCAACGCTTCGATTGCATCGCGCGCATTGGAGAAACTCTTGGTACTCAGGTTTTCGCGGGCCAGCGCTTTTTCAAGCACCCATCGAATCGATTCGTCGTCGTCAACAATCCAGATTGGTTTCATGTGGTTTCTGCTGCGTCAAGAACGCAGTCCTTTAAACTGTTTGTCATCGCGATGAAACCGCACTATCAACTTGCCCAACTTGCAGGCAGGCATCAAGGTAGCGGTATCAGAATTCTGAAATCTGTATATCCCGGCCGACTTTCGCATTCAATGACACCCATGTGCTGCTGCACAAAGGTTTGCGCCAGCGTCAAACCCAAACCGCTGCCGCCATCGCGTCCCGATACCAGCGGATAGAAAATGCGTTCCTGAATCTCGGCCGGGATGCCAGGTCCATTGTCGATGATATGCAAGTCTAGTGCCAGCCGGTAACGCACCTTGGCCAAGGTCACTTGCCGCACCACCCGGCTCTGGAAAATCAGCTCGGCATCACCCGCTTTGATACGCTCGCTCAGCGCTTGCGCAGCGTTGTGGGCGATGTTCAAAATCGCCTGGATCAGTTGCTCCTTGTCGCCACGGAACTGCGGAATCGACAGATCGTAATCGCGCTTGATGCTCAAGCCGCTCGGAAATTCAGCAACGATCAGGCTGCGTACCCGCTCGCACACCTCATGGATATTGACGTCGCCGACGATCTGCGCCAACCGGTGCGGCGCCAGCAAGCGGTCCACAAGGGTCTGCAGGCGATCGGCTTCCTTGATGATGACTTGCGTGTATTCGCGCAACTCCTTGAGGTGGCGCTCCGGCAGCTCCAGCTCCAGCAACTGGGCGGCGCCGCGAATGCCGCCCAAAGGGTTCTTGATTTCGTGCGCCAGGTTGCGGATCAGCTCCTTGTTGACCTGGCTCTGGTCGATCAGGCGTTCCTCGCGCTCCAGCTTGAGTTGCTGCACGTTTTCACGCAGCTCGATCAACACCGGCATGTCGGGATTGTCGAGCGCGGTGACGATGGTGTCGACCCACAATGGTTCGCGCCCCATGCGTTCCAGGATCAGGTCCTGGCGCGAATCGTCGAATTGATGTTGCAGCGCTTGCTGGTAAATCGCAATCAGCTGCTCCGGATTCAGGAACAGGTCTGACAGGGTTTGCTGCACCAGCAAGCGGCAGGAGCTTTCCAGCAGGTTTTCCGCAGCGGCATTGGCAAATACCAGCCTCCCGTGCTGATCCAGCACAAGTACTGCGGACGCCAGCAGATCCAGGCTGGCAAGTGCGTTCCGTTCGGTGGTTTTTATTAACATCCTGGCATCCTTGTTAAAAAGCCTGATCCAGGCAGACGGTGGCGCTGCCGGCACAGGCCGGCAAGTGCAACAATCCACGACGCCGCGGCGTCATTGAAACGGTCTTTGCGATTGAAATGGTGCATTTTCCGAGCATAACAAGCTTTGTAAGCAATGTCGGTGGGTAACATGCAGGATCGCCACATTATGGTGCGTCCGGCTCGTGCATTATCTTAAACCGGATAGGCAAAAATAAAGGCCGCAGTCGCGGCCTTATGGATTAAGCAAGGTTGATACCATGCGCGGTATTACTTGAGATTCGACAGTTCCCGGTTGAGGGCGTCGATATTTTTCTCGCTGCGGGCAATATCTTCTTTCATGGACGCCACCCGTTCCTGATATTTGGCGTAATTGCGTTCGTTGCCTTGCCGGTCCGGCGTGCCATCGTTGTAGTCCTTCTTGAGATTGGCCAGGCGCTCCTGCTCACTCTTCATCTCATCCTGCAAGATCTGGCGGCGATCGTTGTCGCGCGCCTTTTGCGTGCCGTTATCCACCTTCGGGAAATCGGATGGTGTTGATGCTGCTGGCTTGCTGGAAGCCGTGCTACCGCCGCCGCTCGGCTTGCTGGACGAAGTCACAGTCAACGGCGGCAAACTGACGCGTTTGCAGCCTTTGGTATCGCCGGTATTCTTGTATTCCTTGACGCCGTTCTGGTCAACGCACAGAAAGACTTCGCTTTGGGCGTGTACGGTGGCGCTGAACATGCCGCCAAACATGCTGGCCGCTGCCAACAGCAGGAATCCCCGGGAAAAACGCAACAGTGGACGCTTCATAAGCTTTCTTCGCTATTCAATCGAGACGCTAGTTTATGTCAAGAAACATCCAATGACAAACCATCCCTACACAATATAAATTACGACACGTTGTCAAAGAAAACAAGCATGCAAAAAGAACAAAAGGACAGGAAAAATCTCCTGTCCTTTTTATCTTGCCGGTCAGCCTTGCGCAAGGCAAGGCAGGCCTTCAAAACTTACGAATTAACTTATGACTTATACCGAATAGTACATGTCGAATTCGATCGGGTGCGTTGTCATGCGGTAGCGTTGAACTTCCTGCATTTTCAAGTCCAGGTAAGCATCAATCATGCTGTCGCTGAATACGCCGCCACGGGTCAGGAACTCGCGATCCTTGTCCAGTGCTTCCAGAGCTTCTTCCAGCGAAGCGCAAACGGTAGGGATCAGTTTGTCTTCTTCTGGAGGCAGATGGTACAGATCTTTCGATGCTGCTTCGCCCGGATGGATCTTGTTCTGCACGCCATCCAGACCGGCCATCAGCAATGCCGAGAAGCACAGGTACGGGTTAGCCAGCGGATCCGGGAAACGGGTTTCGATACGACGGCCCTTTGGATTCGCAACGTGCGGAATACGGATCGAAGCCGAACGGTTACGTGCAGAGTAAGCCAGCTTGACCGGTGCTTCGTAACCTGGAACCAGACGCTTGTACGAGTTGGTGCCTGGGTTGGTGATCGCGTTCAGTGCCTTGGCGTGCTTGATGATACCGCCGATGTAGAACAGCGCGAATTCGGACAGGCCTGCATAGCCGTCGCCAGCGAACAGGTTCTTGCCGTCTTTCCAGACCGATTGATGCACGTGCATGCCGGAACCGTTGTCGCCAACGATAGGCTTAGGCATGAAAGTAGCAGTCTTGCCGTAGGTGTGGGCAACGTTCCAGATCACATATTTCATGTTCTGGGTCCAGTCGGCGCGCTCAACCAGAGTCGAGAACTTGGTGCCGATTTCATTTTGGCCGGCGCCAGCCACTTCGTGGTGATGCACTTCAACCGGGATGCCCAACGATTCCAGGATCAGGCACATTTCCGAACGCATGTCCTGGAAGCTGTCGACTGGAGGTACTGGGAAATAGCCGCCCTTGACGGTTGGACGATGGCCGGTGTTGCCGCCTTCGAGCTTGGCGCCGGTGCTCCATGACGCTTCTTCGGAACCGATCTTGACGAAGCAGCCCGACATGTCGGAACCCCAACGGACGTCGTCGAAAATGAAGAATTCTGGTTCTGGACCGAAATAAGCAGTGTCGCCCAGGCCGGAAGCTTTCAGATAGGCTTCAGCGCGCTTGGCGATCGAACGCGGGTCGCGGTCGTAGCCCTTGCCGTCGGATGGTTCGATCACGTCACATTGCATGAACAATGTGGTTTCTTCCATGAACGGGTCGATGTTGGCGGTGTTCGGATCCGGCATCAACAACATGTCGGAGGCTTCAATACCCTTCCAACCAGCAATAGAAGAACCGTCAAATGCATGACCCGACTCAAATTTATCGATATCGAAATGAGAGACTGGAACAGTTACGTGCTGCTCCTTGCCTTTGGTGTCAGCGAAGCGAAAATCAACGAATTTGACTTCGTTGTCTTTTGCCATTTTCAAGACTTCTGCGGCCGTCATTGCCATGTGAATCTCCTAAAATATGAAAGTACTGCAATTTAAATTGTGTGACCTGCTCAGGATCTGTTGCACGCGGATCTCAGCGTCGCAGTAACATCATGGACAGGTAGTGAGCATCCTCAGACCGGACAGCAATTCAGTACGACCAGAACTCAGTGCAGGATGATAGCAGAATCCATGCCACCATCCGTTTGGGAAATAATGCTTATTTGGTTTAGTAATTAGCTTGCAATTCGCTTGTTTAGAAGGCTTTATTTACCTTTTCACATGGTTAGCCTTACCATTGGAGCAATACTGAATCACCAAACAGGTGCAATGAACTTTGAAAGCACCATTTTTGTGCTCGCACCTGAATAAATCATGAATTAGCACCAATTAGGTGCGATTAAAATTTAAATCCATCACCCTCACCGAAACCCAAATTTTCCAGGAGAAATTCCATGCCTAGCAGCAACGAAATCCTGACCACTGCCAAGCAACGTGGTCAAAATGATCACCTGCCCTATGCCGGCGCTGTCACGCCAAACGAGGCCTTCTCTTTACTGGAGAGCGATGTCACCACAATCCTGGTAGATGTCCGCACCAATGCTGAACGTGACTGGGTTGGCCGGGTGGCGATCCGCGAGTCGCAGCACGCCGCGGTGCAATGGTCGCAATATCCGGGCGGTGTGCAGAATCCTGATTTCCTGGCGCAGCTGGCGCAGGTTGCCGAAAAAGGAACGCCTTTATTGTTCCTGTGCCGCTCGGGCGTGCGCTCGCAACATGCGGCCAAGCTGGCCACTGAAAACGGCTACAGCAACTGCTTCAATATTCTGGAAGGCTTCGAAGGCGACAAGGATAACAACGGCCATCGCAAAAACGTCAATGGCTGGTGCAAGGCCGGGTTGCCTTGGTCGGGTGCTTGATGAGTTTTTTCAGGCTTTGACTCAGGTTTTCTGATAAACCAATATCCGGTTCTCATATTTCTGGTCTTCGAATACGTGCCAGGCAGTACCGATGTCGACGAAGCCATAGGCGCGGTAAAAGGCCAGCGCCTGTATATTGCCGGCCCAGGCCGTCAGCCAGAGCCTGGCGCCGACGCTATCGATCGCGTGGCCCAACAGCGCGCGGCCGATGCCGCGCCCGTGAAAATGCTCCTGCACGTATAGCGTGTCGACCGCAATCCCCCCGAAATTATTTTCCTCACAGCGCGAATCCAGATCGAGCAGGATATACCCAAGCAGATTATCTCCGTCCACTTTCACAAACAAGCGGTAATCTGGATCGGCGATGATCTCGCGGAAATACGCCGGCGTAAAAGTCGACAGTACCTCGCGCGCCAGGTCGTCGCTAACGCCTTCGGTGGCATAGGTGTGCAGCCAGACCTGGATCGACAGCGCGGTCAGGCTCATGCAATCGGCTTCTACGGCATGGCGAATCACGTTAGCCCTTCATGCGCGCGTAAGCGATGCGATCGCGACGCGCGCCGCCGCCAGGTCCCACGCGGCCTGGCCGACGGTTTTATATACCGGCAGCAGCGTTTCCCGGGTAAAGCCATGTGCCAGTACCTCGGGCAATTCACGCACTTTGCTCCAGTCGATCTGCGCTTGCAGCAAATCGCCGGCCTCATGCCTGGCGCCGGCCAGGCAGTCGACCACCACGGTGCGGCTGCGCAAAAGCTCGGCCGGGAACTCCACCATATCCGGTTTGAAGGCGCCGACGCCGATCGCCAACGTGTTTGCGGCGATATTGGCAGGAATCACAGCGGTGCGCGAAGTGGTCAAGGCTATCAGGACGTCTGTGGGCGGTAAATCGGTGGCCAGCGTGGCGGCGTCCAGCGGCTTGATGACGATGTGCGGATGACGCAACAACAAGGCATCGCAAAATTCCCGGGTCTTTTGCATGTCGCGGGCAGCTACCCAGAATTCATTGACGCCAAAATATTCGACCAGGCCGTCGGCATGCGCGATGGCTTGCACCCCGGTGCCGATCAGTAGTGCGGATTTCGGCTTGAACGGCAGCAAGGCTTCGATGCCGAGCAAACTTACCGCGGCCGTCCGGCGCGCAGTAACGGTAGGGCCATGCAACAACGCCAGGCGGCGGCCGCTGGCGGCATCGAACACCACCACTTCGCCCTGAATCGCCGGCAGCCGGTGCTGCGCGTTATTAGCATGCACGGTGATCAGCTTGGTCATGCCGATATCGGCAGCGATGGCCGGCATGCATAACAGCACGCTGGCCTTGTCGATTTCCACCACCATGCGTTCGGGCGCGTT
>FTFY01000867.1_pt1 | contig 16698 bp, 15 predicted proteins | sample 1640561 | NCBI WGS metagenome assembly FTFY01 (sample SAMEA3914789, study PRJEB12502) | metagenome | biome: forest; material: soil | place: Canada | collected 2011-07-03 | depth 0.3 m | reverse complement strand
CTTCACCGAACCATAGGTGCCGACCGGCATGAAAATCGGCGTTTCGACAACGCCGTGGTTGAGTTTGAGACGGCCGCGACGGGCCTTTCCTTCGGTTTTAAGTAGTGTAAATTCAAGCATAGTTTTCTTGTTTCTTATTCGTTCTCATTCGTGGCATTGCAGGTTCGCAAATGCCGTTTCTCTTCTGCTTCTCAATTAATCGGCCGGATCACCGGCGTGAAAATCATTTGGAATTTTGTACTCGCTTGATCATCGACGTAATCGCCGCCGATGCTTTGAGCGGTATCATGCTGATCTCCGGATGAGCATTTTGAAACACTCTGAATACTTCATCTGCAAAAGCCTGGCCGATCTCTTCAACGCCAGAAAAATCCAGCGTAACACTTTGGAATCTTTCGAACCTTCGTGTCAGTCGCTTGGCTTGAGAGCGTGACACCAGGTTATCGCCTTCATGCTGAGCCAATCGCACCGGCACAATTGTTTTTGCAAACGAAAACTCTTCCGGCAGAGCGAAGCGATCAAATACTTCCTTAGCCGTTCTCGCGCTGTCGTTTTCCAAGCGCATGGAAACCAGCGTGCCAATTACCTCTTTGCCATGTTCACTCAACACATCCGGCTCTTCGCTAACGTGCTCAAAATACAGTCCGCCAGAAAAAATCTCATAGCGGTCCATCATTTTGGAGGAAAAAAAGATCCCTTCGCCGGAATGATTTACCGGATCGGTCGTAAATTTTCCTTTGGCCAGTTCAAGTATCGCCTCACGGGCATCGTAAAGATCCAGCGCCTTCTGTATCTTTAAAAAAATCCCCTCCCCCGCATCCGAGACATAGCCCTCGGTAAATAAAGCATTCGCCTTCATCCCGACCTCAACTGTCTCAGAACTGGAATGATCGATGGCGTTGTTAATCATTTCCGTCATCGCATGCTGCCAGATCCCACGCACATTGTCGGGCAACTCACCGACCACTGGCAGACAGAGTTCGCGCCAGACGATATCCTCGGATAGCCCTTCACGCGCATACACCTTGGAAACAGTTTTTCGTGTCATCAGGGAATAATGAACTCCGCGGCCAGTGCCCTCTGATGAAATCACATTCTCCTGCTTCGCAGTGGCAAGCCAGGTGCTCGCTGTCTGCCTGGATACATGCTCGTTTTCTGCCAGACGAATAGCGACGTTTTGCCCATCCGCCTCGACAAGTTGGCAAATAGTCTTGATTTTTGATTTATCCATACCGAATTGTCGCGTCCAGCACAGATAATTGTCAAGAAAAACAATGGGAAACGTAAAGCGTCGCTTTACGTTTATTTACTCCTGCCCTTTTTATTGCAATGACAGCAACATTGCATCACCATAACTAAAGAAGCGATAGCGCTGTGCAATGGCGTGGGCGTAGGCAGAGCGGATGCAGTCGTAACCGACAAAGGCGGATACCAGCATCAGCAAGGTCGATTTCGGCAAATGGAAATTGGTGATCAGGCGATCAACCGTCTTAAAGGTATAGCCGGGCGTGATGAACAATGCGGTATCCGCGCTGCCGGCCTGCAAAGCACCGGATTGCGAGGCCGATTCCAGCGCGCGCAAGCTGGTAGTACCTACCGCGACCACTTTGCCGCCGGTAGCCTTGGTCGCCCGCACGGCATCAACCGTAGCTTCAGTGATCGTATACCACTCGCTATGCATCTTGTGTTCGGCCAGGTTCTCGCTACGCACCGGCTGGAAAGTGCCAGCGCCGACATGCAGCGTGACATAGGCAAACCCGATGCCCTTTTGCTGCAGGCGATCCAGCAAAGCCTGGTCGAAATGCAGGCCGGCGGTAGGTGCAGCTACGGCGCCGGCATGCTTGGCATAGACCGTTTGATAACGGCTTTCGTCGAAGGCATCGGCGTCATGCTCGATATACGGCGGCAGGGGCAAACGACCGTGGGCATCGATCAGTTCGAATACATCGGCAGGAAACTCCAAAGGATAAAATTCGCCGACGCGCTCGCCCACCACCACCTCAAACGCCTCGGCCAGACAGATCCTGGTGCCGGCCGGCGGTGATTTCGAGGCGCGCACCTGAGCATGCACGGTACGGTTATCGACCACGCGCTCAACCAGCACTTCAACCTTGCCGCCGGTTTCCTTGACGCCGAAGAAACGCGCCTTGAGCACCCGGGTATCATTAAACACCAGTAGATCGCCTGGATTCAGGAGATCGACAATGTCGGCAAACTGACGGTCAATGAATTGTTCGCCGTCTATATGCAACAGGCGCGAGGCGCTGCGCTCGGACAGCGGCGTTTGCGCGATCAGTTCTGGCGGCAGGTCGAAATCGTAATCGGAAAGAGAATGCATGTTCGGATAAATAATGAAATAACAGTCGGGGCGGCTCACACCCGGTTGCCAATACGGCTATAGGCTTTACAATGGCAAACGCTGAAATCCACCCTAGACAGGGATGCAGCAACTTGATGCCTGGTTTGCTACCTTTGCATAAGCAAACCCGCTATTTTACGCCCTGTAGCTCCCTGCCACCCAATAACAGTCCGATATGCCCGCTCCGAAGCGAAAACCTGCCACACCCGCCCCTTCTGCACCGGTTGCCAATACGCGTGCCAGCAAGCTGGAAAAGCTGGGGCTGCGCTCGGACATGGACCTGGTTTTGCACCTGCCGCTGCGCTATGAGGACGAAACCGAGGTTATCGCCATCCAGCAAGCCGGCATGATGGGCACTAGCGTAGCGCAAGTTGAAGGCGTCGTCACCGCCTGCGATATCCAGTACCGGCCACGGCGGCAACTGATCGTCACCATTGCCGACGACAGCGGCCAGCTGGTGATGCGTTTCCTGAATTTTTACGGCAGCCAGACCAAGCAACTGGCAGTTGGGACGCGGGTCCGCGCACGCGGCGAAATCCGCCACGGCTTTTTCGGCGCCGAGGTGGTCCACCCCAATTATAAGGTGGTGCTGGAAGGCGCTCCGCTGCCGGACGTCCTGACCCCGGTCTACCCTGCCGGTGAAGGTTTGTCGCAGGTTTTCCTGCGCAAAGCCATCGCCGATGCCATGCAGCACATCGAATGGCGCGACACTTTGTCGCCGACCCAACTGGCAGCGCAGCAATTAATGCCATTTGAAGCGGCAGTGCGCCTGCTGCACAACCCGCCGCCGGAAGTCGACGAGCATGCGCTGGAGGACCGTTCCCATCCGGCCTGGGTACGTATGAAATTCGACGAGTTGCTGGCCCAGCAGCTGTCATTGAAGCGGGCCCAGGTTGCACGCCGCGCCAAGAACGCCCGTGCGTTGCCGGTGGTCGGGCAATTGTCGGCAGCCTTTCTGGCTACGCTGCCGTTCAGCCTGACCAAGGCGCAACAACGGGTAGTGGCTGAAATCAGTGTCGACCTGCGCGCTTCATTTCCTATGCAGCGCTTGCTGCAAGGCGATGTCGGCAGCGGTAAAACCGTGGTTGCCGCGCTGGCCGCCTCGCAAGCCATCGACAGCGGTTATCAAGCCGTGTTGATGGCCCCGACTGAAATCCTGGCAGACCAGCATTTCCGCAAGATTGCGGCCTGGATGGAGCCGCTTGGCGTACGCGTGGCCTGGCTTACCGGCAGCCTGAAAAAGAAAGAAAAGCTGGCATCGCTGGCCATGATCGAATCTGGCGAAGCACAGCTGGTGATCGGGACCCATGCCTTGATCCAGGACAGCGTGCAATTCGCCAAGCTTGGCCTGGTGATCGTCGACGAACAGCATCGTTTTGGCGTTGGCCAGCGGCTGGCGCTACGCAATAAAACCACTTCCGAGAACGGCGGCAATGAGGCCGCCGAAAAAAGTGCGGTTGCAGTCGTGCCGCATCAATTGATGATGAGCGCCACGCCCATCCCGCGGACTTTGGCGATGACGTATTACGCCGACCTGGAAATCTCGGTGATCGACGAACTACCGCCTGGCCGCACCCCGATCGTCACCCGCGCGGTCGACCAGATGCGGCGCGACGAAGTGATCGAACGGGTGCATGCGGCGGTGCAGGACGGCAGGCAGGCTTACTGGGTCTGTCCGCTAATCGAAGAATCGGAAGCCTTGCAACTGCAAACCGCGACCGAGACCTATGCGATGCTGGTGGAAGCCCTGCCCGACTTGCGGATCGGCCTGGTCCACGGCCGCCTCAAGCAAGCCGAGAAACAGGAAGTGATGGATGCCTTCAGCGCTGGCGCCTGCCATGTGCTGGTGGCCACCACCGTGATTGAAGTCGGAGTCGACGTTCCCAACGCTTCGCTGATGGTGATCGAGCATGCGGAACGCTTCGGATTATCGCAACTGCATCAGCTACGCGGGCGGGTTGGACGCGGTTCTGCAGCCAGCGTATGCTTGCTGTTATACCAAAGCCCGCTCGGTCATATCGCCAAGCAGCGCCTGATGACCATGCGCGAGACCACGGATGGCTTTGAAATAGCCCGGCGCGACCTGGAAATCCGCGGCCCCGGTGAATTCCTGGGAGCGCGCCAGTCTGGCCAGGCCATGTTGCGCTTCGCCGACCTGATGACCGACCAATGGCTGGTCGACCGTGCGCGCGAACTGGCGCATAACTTGTTGCAAAATCCGACGTCCGAAAACACGGCGACCGTGAACATGCATCTCGCGCGCTGGCTCGGTCAACGAGAAGATTTCCTGAAGGTGTAGCCAGCCTTGGCAGCAACCGCGTTCCGAATGATTTTATCCAATGACAAGAGCACACCATGAAAACAATGGTTACATCTGCAGATCGATTTCATTTGCGCTACCATCAAGTCAACAATGGCGACGATACGTTGCTATTTATTCCAGGGCTGGGGGGAACCGCTTCGTGGGACTATTTACCCTTGGTTGCTGACGAGGCTTATCCATCCGTCCGAACTTTACTCCCGGATTTGCTTGGCACAGGTTATAGCCACAAGCCTCTCGATTACTCCTATACGCCTACTGCCTACGCCGAGCAACTGAACGCCCTGCTGCAAATTGAAGGTATAGGGAAAATCCATATTGTCGCCCACAGCATAGGCTGCCTGACGGCGTTAATGCTGGTTCAGCAATATCAGGGGCCTATTGAACAGCTTATTTTGTGTGAACCAGGCCCGACTCCGTTTGGCGAAGAACTGCTAAAGACAATATCGGCAAAGTCTGAAGCTGAATTTGCCGCACAAGGCTATGCGTCTTTTATTGAACATGTAGAAAATACGATTTCCCCTATCTGGGCAGGCAGCTTGCGTTACTGCCTGCCACAATACATATATCGCCTGAGTAAGGCAGTACTGAATATGGATTACAGTGCGCTTTATTCCAGCTTGCCCATGTTGCCGGCAAGACGGCGCACAGCTATTTATTCCAGCCAGACCCCGCCGTCGCCTTCCTTGTTTGACAACATCATCGTACTGGAGAATGAAAGTCATTTCCCGGCTTATGACTGCCCGTCGCTGCTGGCAGAAGCATTGGCGCAAGCAATCGGCTTCGATTAGCCGATGTTTGCCCCGGCAATGGCGTCACCAGCTGCACTATGCCTGCCAGAAGGCGCGGCAGGCAAAAGGAAAACTACATGTATTCCAATGCGTATCCGCGCGGACATCGCATCGTCACACTCAGCATGGCGCTACAATCTCTCTTAAAATATGCGAAGATAACAACATGACTCTGACCGAACTCAAATATATCGTTGCGGTAGCCCGCGTCAAGCATTTTGGCCATGCTGCAGAAGCGTGTTTCGTGGCGCAACCCACTCTCTCAGTAGCAATCAAGAAACTGGAAGATGAGCTGGGCGTTGTGATTTTCGAACGAGGCGGCACGGAAATTTCAGTGACGCCGCTGGGTTCGCAGATTGTGGCACAGGCCGAACGGGTGCTGGAGCAAACCGCCACCATCCGCGAAATCGCCAACCAGAACAAAGATCCCCTGGCCGGCCCTCTGCGGCTGGGCATCATCTATACCGTCGGCCCGTACCTGCTGCCGCCGCTGGTGAAAACCATGATCGAGCAAGTGCCGCAAATGCCGCTGGTGCTGCAGGAAAATTTCACCGTGCGCCTGCTGGAACTGCTGCGCCAGGGCGAGCTGGATGCCGCCATCATCGCCCTGCCGTTTCCAGAACATGGCCTCATGGTGCAACCTCTGTACGACGAACCGTTCGTGGTAGCGTTACCCAAGCATCATGCCTGGGCTGACCGTGCCAGCATCAGCGCCCAGGATCTCAAATCGGAAACCATGCTATTGCTCGGCAATGGCCATTGTTTCCGCGACCAGGTGCTGGAAGTATGCCCTGAAATGTCGCGCTTTTCGACTGCGGGCGATGGCATCGCCCGCACTTTTGAAGGCTCGTCGCTGGAAACCATCCGTCATATGGTGGCTTCCGGTATCGGCATTACGGTGCTGCCGCAAGCCTCGGTACCCGATATCGGCGCCAAGGACGGCATGCTGCGCTATGTACCGTTTACCGCGCCGGGGCCATCGCGCCGGGTGGTGATTGTCTGGCGCAAAAGCTTCACCCGCCATGCCGCCATCGAAGCGGTGCAAAAGGCAGTCCTGGATTGCGGCCTGAAAGGCGTGACCTTGCTGCATGACGCACTTGCCGTCGAGGGTTAATCAAAGAAGAAGTAAGCGTCTGATGCCTTGGTTCGAGCAACGCTGCCGCCCAAGGCATTCTTCAATCCCGTGTCCGATCCTGTGACTTTTCCCGCTCATGTATTACCCGCTGCCACCTGACGGCAACGCCAATCGCACAAACTGCAATGAATCGTCTCAAACTCTATTTCCTGCTGATCCGCGCCAACAAACCGATCGGCATCCTGCTACTGCTTTGGCCGACCCTGGCCGCCTTATGGCTAGCTGCCGAAGGTAAGCCGGCCTGGAACCTGGTCGTGATTTTCTGCCTTGGCACGGCTTTGATGCGCTCAGCCGGGTGTGCAATCAACGATTTCGCCGACAGGGATTTTGACAAACACGTCAAGCGTACTGCCGACCGGCCGCTAACCAGCGGCAAAATCGCCGCCTGGGAAGCGGTGATGGTTGCCGTGGTGCTGACGCTGCTGTCGCTGTTGTTGATCCTGCCGCTGAATACGCTGACCAAGGAATTATCCGTGATCGCAGTGATCGTGGCCGGCAGCTATCCCTACTTCAAGCGTTTCTTCGCCATTCCGCAGGCCTATCTCGGCATCGCCTTCGGCTTCGGCATCCCAATGGGATTCGCGGCCATACAAGGAACGGTGCCGGCGGCCGCCTGGCTGCTATTGCTGGCCAACGTTTTCTGGGCCGTGGCTTACGACACCGAATATGCCATGGTTGATCGCGACGACGACCTCAAGATCGGCATCCGGACTTCTGCGATTACCTTTGGCCGTTACGATGTGCTAGCAATCATGCTTTGTTATGCGCTCAGTTTGGGATTAGTATTTGCTGTAGGCTGGCAATTCGGCTTACGTGGCTGGTTTAGCGCCGGCATGCTGCTGGCGGCCGGTTGCGCCGTTTATCACTACCGTTTGATCCGCACGCGCGAGCGCGCCGGCTGCTTTGCCGCCTTTCGCCACAATAACTGGCTGGGGGCGGCGGTATTTGGCGGGATTGCTCTGGACTACGCATTAAGATAACCGCATAACAATAAGACGCAACTTATGATGGTATATTAGGCAACATCTTTCCCCCGCAATCCACATTGAAGAGGCAAACATGGCTACTACCAACGACAACGTAAAAGAGATGCGCGACAACCTGGCAGGCGAACTCAAATCCGTGATCAAGGAAGCAGAAACCCTGCTCGACGATACCCATGATCATGCTGAAAAAAAATACAATTCGGCGCGTGAAAAATTGAAAGCGGCACTGGAAACTGCTAAAACAGAGTTGCCTAAAGCCACTAAAAAAGCGGTAGCGCACACTAAGCACGCGGCGCATGTGACCGATGAATATGTCGGCGACAATCCGTGGAAAGCCGTCAGCGTGGCAGCCGCCATCGGTTTGCTGGCTGGGCTGGTGATTGGCCGTAGCAAATAAAATCTGAAAGACTGACGCGGGCCGTCATCCGGCTTGTCAGCGGCAAAAAAACAGCGGCAGTCGCGATGCGATTGCCGCTGTTTTTTTAGGGTGGAAAAGTTAGTCGCGGCCGAATTCGTCGCCCAATTCCTGTCCACGCGCTGCCGCTGCCTTGATGGCGGTGATGATTGCGCCTTTTACGTCAGCAGTCTCCATGCTGGTCAACGCAGCATAAGTAGTGCCGCCCTTGGAAGTGACGCGTTCACGCAATAAGGAAACCGGTTCTGACGATTGCGCCGCAAGCTGCGCTGCACCGACGAAGGTGGCCTTGGCCAGTTCGATGCCTTGTTGCGCCGTCAGACCCAGTTCCTGGGCTGCCTGCTGCATCGCTTCGATAAAATAAAATACATACGCCGGGCCGCTGCCGGATACCGCGGTTACCGCGTCAATCTTCGCCTCGTCATCCAGCCACACCGTGCTACCCACCGCGCGCAAGACAAGATCGGCGGTTTCGCGCTGGCCTTCCGATACGCCGGCGGTAGCGACCATCCCGGTAATTCCCTGGCCGATCAGCGCCGGTGTATTCGGCATGCAGCGCACGATGGCATCGTGGCCGCCCAGCCAGCGTGCCAGATCGACGGCGCGAATCCCGGCCGCAATCGACAACACCAGCTGCGTCGTGACATGCGGTCGCAATTTGGCCACCACCTCTTTCATTTGCTGAGGCTTGACCGCCAGCACGATCACTTCGCTGGCGCTTACCGCTGCATCGATTTCGGTTGCCGTGCTGACGCCAAACCGTTGCGCCAGATTCTGCAAGGCCTCCGGATTCAGGTCGACCACATGGATGTTGGCGCCGTCAGTGACCTTGCCGGCCAAGCCGCCGATCAAGGCCGCCGCCATGTTGCCGCCGCCGATGAAACTGATATTCAATTTACTTTTCATAATTCCCGCATCCGTTCCCGTTGTCCAAAAATTGCGCTGCCCACGCGCACGATAGTAGCGCCTTCTTCAATCGCCACCGCCATGTCTGCCGACATTCCCATCGACAAGGTATCCAGTTGCGGTGCCGCTAATTCCTGTTGCAGCTGCGTCAGCAATTCCCTGGTCTGGCGAAATGCCGCATGTTGCTTCTGTTGATCCTCGGTTGGCTCCGGTATCGCCATCAAGCCGCGTAAGGCCAGCCCGGGCAATCCCACAACAGCGCGCGCCACATCCAGCACTTCCGACGGCGCCATGCCGCTCTTGCTCGCCTCGCCGCTGATATTCACCTGCAGGCAGATATTCAACGGCGCCAGGTGCGGCGGCCGTTGCTGCGACAGGCGTTGGGCGATTTTTTCGCGATCGACCGTATGCGCCCAGTCGAAATTCTCGGCGATGGCGCGCGTCTTGTTGCTTTGAATCGGCCCGATAAAATGCCATTCCAACAAGACATCAGCGCCGGCATCCGGTCCGGACCTGAGCGCCAGGTCGACCGCTGCCATTTTCGCCAGCGCCTCCTGCAGGTAGTTTTCACCGAAAGCACGCTGGCCGGCAGCAATCGCTTCCAGCACCATCTCGGCGCCAAAGGTTTTGGACACCGCCAGCAACGCGACACTGTCAGGCCGGCGCGACACCGCAGTAGCCGCAGCTTGAATACTGCTATGGACGGCTTGCAACTTGTGGGACATTAAGGACATAATCGGAGAGTTTGAAAATTGCCGTAAAGAACTACCAACTTGCATGGCCAGGCTGATATTGTAAGCAGCGCCTGGGCAGAAAAAATGTCTTTCAACAAACAAAATACAGCACAGGGATTATAAATGGACATTTCCGAACTTCTGGCTTTTTCGGTGAAGAATAAGGCATCCGATTTGCATCTATCCGCAGGCTTGCCGCCGATGATCCGGGTTCATGGCGATGTGCGCCGTATCAACTTGCCGCCGTTGGAGCACAAGGATGTGCATTCGATGATCTATGACATCATGAACGATGGCCAGCGCAAGGCATACGAAGAACATCTGGAAGTCGATTTTTCGTTTGAAATCCCTGGCCTGGCGCGATTCCGCGTGAATGCCTTCAACCAGGATCGCGGCGCTGCCGCCGTGTTGCGGACCATTCCGTCGACAGTCCTGACGCTGGAACAACTCAACGCACCGCGCATCTTTGCCGAGTTGGCGCTGAAGCCGCGCGGCCTGGTGCTGGTCACCGGCCCGACCGGTTCCGGCAAATCGACCACGCTGGCGGCAATGGTCAATCACGTCAATGAAAATGAATACGCGCATATCCTGACCATCGAAGACCCTATCGAATTCGTCCATCAATCGAACAAGTGCCTGATCAACCAGCGCGAAGTCGGGCCGCACACCCATTCGTTCAGCAATGCGCTGCGCTCGGCATTGCGGGAAGATCCCGATGTCATCCTGGTCGGCGAATTACGCGACCTGGAAACCATCCGGCTGGCACTGACGGCGGCCGAAACCGGCCATCTGGTATTCGGCACGCTGCACACCTCTTCCGCCGCCAAAACCATCGACCGTATCGTCGACGTGTTCCCGGGCGAAGAAAAAGAAATGGTGCGCGCCATGTTGTCGGAATCGCTGCAAGCGGTGATCTCTCAAAGCCTGTTGAAAACCAAGGACGGCTCCGGCCGCGTGGCCGCCCATGAAATCATGCTGGGCACGCCGGCGATCCGAAACCTGATCCGCGAAAGCAAGATTGCGCAGATGTATTCGGCGATCCAGACCGGCAGTAACATGGGCATGCAAACCCTCGACAGCAACCTGACCGAACTGGTCAAGCGCAACGTGATCTCGCTGGCTAGCGCCCGTGCCGCGGCCAAGACGCCGGATAATTTCCCAGGCTAATCACCAAGCTTAATCTTCAAATACATTAGGATAAGAATCATGGAAAGAGATCAAGCGACCAAATTCATGCACGACTTGCTGCGCCTGATGGTCAGCAAGCGTGGCTCCGATCTATTCATTACCGCAGACTTCCCGCCAGCATTCAAGATCGACGGCAAAATCACGCCGGTGTCGAACCAGGCGCTGACATCCATCCATACGCTGGAACTGGCGCGGGCCATCATGAGCGACAAGCAGGCGGCCGATTTTGAAGAAACCAAAGAATGCAATTTCGCCATCAGCCCGGCCGGACTGGGGCGGTTCCGCGCTTCGGCCTTTATCCAGCAAGGCCGGGTCGGCATGGTATTGCGCACCATCACCACCGATATCCCGAAATTCGAAGACCTTGGCTTGCCGCCTACGTTAAAAGATATCGCCATGACCAAACGCGGCCTGGTGATCATGGTTGGCGCTACCGGATCAGGTAAATCGACCACGCTAGCGGCGATGGTCGGCTATCGTAATGAAAACAGCTACGGCCATATCATCACCATCGAAGATCCGGTCGAATACATCCACCCGCACAAGAATTGCATCGTCACCCAGCGTGAAGTAGGAGTCGATACCGATAGCTGGGGCGTGGCCTTGAAAAACACCCTGCGCCAGGCGCCCGACGTAATCCTGATCGGTGAAATCCGCGATCGCGAAACCATGGATTACGCCATCGCCTTTGCCGAAACCGGCCATCTGTGCCTGGCCACCTTGCATGCCAACAGCGCCAACCAGGCACTGGACCGCATCATCAACTTCTTCCCGGAAGAACGCCGGCCGCAATTGCTGATGGATCTGTCGCTGAATCTGAAGGGCATCGTCTCGCAACGGCTGATCCCGCTGAAAACCGTCAAGGGACGCTGCGTGGCGGTGGAAATCCTGCTGAATTCGCCTCTGATTTCCGACCTGGTTTTCAAGGGCGATGTGCACGAAATCAAGGAAATCATGAAGAAGTCGCGTGAGCTCGGCATGCAGACTTTCGACCAGGCGCTGTTCGATTTGTATGAAGAGGATAAAATCAGTTACGAAGACGCGTTGCGTAACGCCGATTCGGTTAACGATTTGCGACTTTCCATCAAGCTGCGCAGCAAGGACTCGAAAGACCGCGACCTGGCTGCCGGCACTGAACATCTGGGGATTGTATGAGTACCGACACCAGCATTTATGATTTCACCGTCAATCAGCTAGACGGTGCGCCCAGCTCACTGGCAGCCTTCCGCGGCAAGGTGTTACTGATCGTCAACACTGCCAGCAATTGCGGTTTCACGCCGCAGTACAAGGGGCTGGAAGAGATTTACCAGAAGTACCATGACCAAGGTTTTGAAGTGCTGGGCTTTCCGTGCAATCAGTTCGGCGCCCAGGAACCGGGAACCGCTGACGAAATCGGCGCTTTCTGCGAGAAAAACTACGGCGTCACGTTCCCCTTGTTCGAGAAGATCGACGTCAATGGCGATCACGCAGCGCCGCTTTACCAATACCTGAAAAATGCAGCACCGGGCTTGCTTGGCAGCGAAGGCATCAAATGGAATTTCACCAAATTCCTGGTGGGTAAGGACGGTGCCGTGGTCGACCGTTTTGCACCACAGACCAAGCCGGAAGGCCTGGTTGCGGATATTGAGAAATTGCTGGCGAAGTAAACATATCGATGCCGCCAGCAGGCGGCATCGAAGATCTTATCAGTGCGCCATTTGCAGGCCATACACCAGCGCTGCCAACACGCCGCCTGTTATAGACCCCACTACCGGTACCAATGCATAACCCCAGTCGCTATCGCGTTTGCCCGGGATCGGCAGCAATGCGTGCATCAGGCGCGGCCCCAGGTCGCGCGCTGGATTGATCGCATAGCCGGTGGTGCCTCCTAAAGAAACGCCGATACTCATCACCAGCAACGCGACAGGCAAGGCATCCAGTGCGCCCAGTCCCATCGTCGGCGAAGCAATATTCAAGACGCAATAGACCAGCACGAAAGTACCTACCACTTCGGAAATCACATTGCCGAAGGTATTGCGAATCGCAGGGGCTGTGCAAAACGCTGCCAGCTTGAGATTACCGTCAGAGGTCTCTGCAAAGTGGTTGCGATACACCAGCCACACCAGGAAAGCACCCATCATCCCGCCCAGCATCTGCGACAGGATGTAGCCAGGCACGCTAGCCCAGGCAAACTTGCCGGCCACTGCCAGCGCCAGCGTTACCGCAGGGTTAAGATGCGCACCGCTGGATGAGGCGGCAACGAACACGCCGACAAATACCGCCATCGCCCAGCCGACGGTAATCACAATCAGGCCGCTACCGTTGCCATGGGTTTTACTCAAGAGTACGTTGGCAACCACACCGTTGCCAAGCAAGACAATCAGGGCGGTGCCCACGAATTCAGCTAAAAAGGGAGTCATGACAAACTCTTTCGGAAATGGGAAGTGAGAGGAACGCAGATTCTGATCTGCGCTCCGTTCTTTTTTTATCTAACGGTGCCTGCTACTGGCTGATGCTCAGGAATCTGCCCAGACCGTCGCCGCCGCAATCGCCCGCTGCCAGCCTTTGATGCTGGTCTGTACTTCTGCCGCCGGCAGCGCCGGCTTGAAGCGTTGGTCGAGCTGCCACTGGCCTCGCACATCGTCGGTGCTGCTCCAGTAACCAACTGCCAGGCCAGCCAGATAGGCTGCGCCCAGTGCGGTGGTTTCCGTCACCTTCGGCCGCACTACATCGACGCCCAGGATGTCGGACTGAAATTGCATCAGCAGATTGTTGGCAGTGGCGCCGCCGTCGACCCGCAGTTCCGGAATCACGATGCCGGCGTCGGCTTCCATCGCCTTCAGCACATCCATGGTCTGGTAGGCGATGCTGTCGAGCGCGGCCCGCGCGTAGTGCGCAGACGTGGTGCCGCGGGTGATGCCAAAGATGGTGCCGCGTGCATGCGGATTCCAGTGCGGTGCGCCGAGGCCGGCAAAGGCTGGCACCAGGTACACGCCGTCGCTGCTCTTGACGCTGCGCGCCAGGGCTTCGATTTCGGTGGAAGTCTTGATGATGCCGAGACCATCGCGCAGCCATTGCACTACGGCGCCGCCGATGAAGATACTGCCTTCCAGCGCGTAGTTAACCTCGTTGCCGATTTTCCAGGCGACCGTAGTCAGCAAATTGTTTTTCGAGATGATCGGCTTGGTGCCGGTATTCATCACCATGAAGCAACCGGTACCGTAAGTATTCTTGACCATGCCGGGTTGGGTACACATTTGCCCGAACAATGCGGCCTGCTGGTCACCGGCAATCCCGGCCAGAGGAATCTCAGAACCGAAACCGGAAACTTCGGTATGGCCGTAAACTTCACTGGAGGAACGCACTTCCGGCAGCATGCTGCGCGGTACGCCCATGATCTCGAGCAGTTCGTCGTCCCACTGCATGGTGTGGATATTGAACAGCATGGTGCGTGAAGCATTCGATACATCGGTCAGATGCAATTTACCGCGCGTCATGTTCCATACCAGCCAGGTATCGATGGTGCCGAATGCCAGACGCCCTTGATCAGCCAGTTGTTGCGCGCCTTCGACGTTCTTCAGTATCCAGCGGATCTTGGTAGCAGAAAAATAGGAGTCGACCAGCAAGCCGGTCTTGGCGCGGATGGTTTCTCCCAGGCCGTCGGCTTTCAGCTGATCGCAAAATGCGGCGGTGCGACGGTCTTGCCAGACGATAGCGTTATACACAGCCTTGCCGGTTTCGCGATCCCAGACCACGGTAGTTTCACGTTGGTTGGTAATGCCGATGGCGGCAATCGAAGTGCCGTTCAAACCGATGTTGGTCGAGGCCTCGGCCGCAACGCCAACCTGGGTCGACCAGATTTCCTGCGGGTCATGCTCAACCCAACCCGGCTGCGGATAGATCTGGCGGAATTCTTTCTGCGCTGAAGAAACGATATTGCCTTGACGGTCAAACAGGATGGCGCGCGAACTGGTAGTCCCTTGATCCAGGGCTAAAATATATTTATCTTTCAACTTGTCTACTCCAAGGTTGGTGAATCCGCCTGCGCGGACCGGGGTGACTTTGGTCCGGAGATAATTCCGGGCCCGTCTTTTTATCTTCCGATGCAACGTGTAAAAACTGCGCTACTGAGCAACTGCATTAAAGCTCGATCTTAAAGTCCGATCAGGAAAAATTTCATGCACGCATGGCGATCGACGCTGGCATTTTCTGCTGCTCCAGCCAGCTGTTCAAACGATCGACAGCCGCTGCGTCAAACCGCAATCCCAGCTTGGAGCGCCGCCACAGAATATCGTCCGCAGTCAGCGCCCATTCGTTCTGCATCAGATAGCGCACTTCCGCTTCGTACAGATCCGCGCCGAACAATTCACCCAGTCCGGCGACGTCGTGAATCCCGGCCAACAGGCGTGAGGCACGGGTGCCGTAGGTGCGCGCGTAACGCGCCGCCAAGGCGGTCGGCAGCCATGCGTGGCGTTGTTGGAAAATGCGTCGGAACTCTGCAAAATCGGCATTAGCGATATCGCCGCCGGGCAGTGCTTCGTCGGCTGTCCAATGCGCTTTCATGTAACCGAACAGCGGTTGCAAATGCTCCATGGCTTCTTCCGCCAGGCGCCGGTACGTAGTAATTTTTCCGCCGAATACCGACAGCACCGGCGCCTGTCCTTCTTCGGCTTTCAACTCCAGGCGATAGTCGCGCGTGACTGCGGACGGGTTGGCGATTTCTTCTTCCAGCAACGGCCGCACGCCGGCATAGGACCAGATCACTTGCGATGGCGTTACCGGCGTCTCGAAATAGCGGCTGACCGATTCACACAGGTAAGCAGTCTCTTCATCGGAAATTGCAACCTTGCTCGGATCGCCGCTGTACTCGACATCGGTGGTGCCGATCAGGGTGAAATCGGTTTCGTAAGGAATCGCAAAGACGATGCGCTTGTCGGGGTTCTGGAAGATGTACGCGTGATCGTGATCGAACAAACGCCTGGTGACGATATGGCTGCCTTTGACCAAACGGATATGGTGCTGCGCTGATGTATGCAAGGCGCCACTCAACAAGCTGGCGACCCAAGGCCCGGCAGCATTGACGACACAACGCGCCTTGATTTCCGTGGTCTCGCCGGTCAAGGTCGACTGTAAGGTGGCATCCCAATATTGCTTGCCACGTTTGGCTTCGATCAGGCGGGTTTTAGTCAGGATGGTGGCGCCACGTTCCCTGGCGTCCATCGCATTGAGAACCACCAGACGCGCGTCTTGCACCGCGGCGTCGGAATAGACAAAACCTTTGGTCAGCGTTTTTTTCAGCGGCGCGCCGGCGACATGCTTGCGGAAATCAATGACGCGAGAGCCAGCCAGCAATTCGCGCTTGGCCAGGTTATCGTATAAGAACATGCCGGCGCGTATCATCCAGGCAGGCCGCAGGTGCGATACATGCGGCATCACGAAACGCAACGGTGCAATGATATGGGGCGCCAATCGTAGTAAGCGCTCACGCTCCTGCAGCGCTTTGCGCACCAAGCTGAATTCGTAGTGTTCCAGATAGCGCAGGCCACCGTGGATCAATTTGGTACTGGCCGATGAGGTATGCGACGCCAGATCGTCCTGTTCGCAAAGCAACACGCTAAGTCCGCGTCCTGCAGCGTCGCGCGCAATCCCGGCGCCGTTAACGCCGCCGCCCACCACCAATAAATCAACAATTTCACTTGATGCCACAGCTATCTCCTTGTGTCGGTAACACGCTTATCGGACAAATTCCATTGTTGCCAATTGGCAAAATAGTATGCCTGCAATGTCACTGCACATCATAAAATATTTATATTCGAAAGTATATTGTTCGAATTCGAACATTGATAATCGTTTATATTTATCGAAAGAAATTTTTCGATAGCAAT
>FTFY01000670.1_pt1 | contig 16807 bp, 12 predicted proteins | sample 1640561 | NCBI WGS metagenome assembly FTFY01 (sample SAMEA3914789, study PRJEB12502) | metagenome | biome: forest; material: soil | place: Canada | collected 2011-07-03 | depth 0.3 m | reverse complement strand
TCATCACAATTTGGCTACACTGGCAGTCCAAAAGGCAACTGAGCTTCTAACATGCAAAACATCTACCAGAATCGGCAATGGTTTTACGTCAAACGTCCGGAAGGACGTGTCAGCAACGAACACTACGAGCTGCGTGAAACCGAACTTGACGGCAATCTGTCCGCTAACGAAGTGATCCTGCGTGCTCGGATCGTCAGCGTCGATCCGTATATCCGTATCCAGCAGCACGAGCGCAATACCTACGACGTGCCGCATCCGTTGGGCATTGTCCAGCGGGCCGGCGTGGTGGGCGAGGTAGTGGCTTCCGCCAGCCCTTTGTTCCAGCCGGGCGACTGGGTTTCGGCTTACAGTGGCTGGCAACTCTACGCCCGCTGCCATCACAGCGAACTGACCAAACTTGATCCGAGTGCTGCGCCGGTATCGACTGCGCTGGGCGTGCTTGGCATGCCGGGACGCACCGCATGGTTCGGCTTGACCGAAGCCGGCCGCCCGCGTCCTGGCGACACCTTGCTGGTGTCGGGCGCTGCCGGTGCGGTTGGCTCGTTGGTTGCGCAGTTCGGCAAGCGCGCAGGATGCCGGGTTATCGGTATCGCCGGCGGCCCTGAAAAGTGCAAATTCCTCACTGAGACGCTGAAACTCGATGGTGCGGTCGACTATCGCGCGCACACCACTCCCGCAGCCCTGAGCTCGGCAATTCAAGCGGCTACCGGCGGCGTCGACATCTACTTCGACAACGTGGGCGGGGTAATAACCGACGCCGTCATTCCACTGATCAAGCGGCGCGCCCGCATCATCATCTGCGGCGCGATCAGCCAGTACGACGGTGGCCTGGATACGCCTGATCTGGGGCCGCGCTTTTTGCAGCACATGCTGTTTCAACGGGCAACCATCCAGGGCATCCTGGCGCGGGATTTCACCAATCGGATGGATGAGATGCTGGCTATCGTGGCACCGTGGGTGAAAAACGGCGAGATTGTGTTCCAGGAGACGTATATGGATGGCTTCGAGCAGCTACCGGAGGCGCTGAACAGTCTTTTCGAAGGAAAGAACATAGGTAAATTGCTGGTTCGGGTCTGACAGCGTTGACATTGCATTGTGCTGTTGCGTGGCTAGACTGAACATCCGCAGGGATGACATGTCCGACGAATCGACCTGGAAAAACTGAAATTTGCCGGACATTTTTGTATCTCAAAAGGAGATCGATCATGGTTAAGGTAGGTTTATTCGTTCAACTGGAAGTCAAGCCGGGAAAAGAGAATGATGTCGAAGCGTTCCTTCGCGACGGCTTGGCGGTTGTGCAACAGGAACCGGCGACGACCACTTGGTATGCCATCAAGCTGGGGCCACTGACGTACGGTATTTTCGATACCTTTCCAGATGACGCCGGACGGCAAGCTCATCTCACCGGGCGCGTCGCGGCGGCTTTGATGGCGAGGTCTGCGGAACTGTTCTCGCAACCGCCGGCTATCGAAAAAATCGATATCCTTGCAACCAAACAGTCACGATAGGTGATCCATCATGCTATCGCCGGAGCGTGGTCGTTCGCGCTCCGGGAGAGATGACTGGCACTCCTGAGATTTGTCTCTGATAGTTTGCCGTAGTCATTTACAATTGAAATATGGCAACGTTTTGAAGAAGATAGCAGTCTTGACTCTTGACATTGTAAGAAGCACCGCACACAACAAAGATATGAAACAGATACCAGGCCCCTCATTCACACAAGTTGAAGAAATTGACGCGTTGCAGTTGGAGCAGGTTGGAGGTTTTGGCAGTAGAACCAGCCCTTTGCTGGTAAAAGGCGCATTGCGTAATTGGCCGGCGCAGCAGAACTGGTCGTTCGAGAAGATGGCTCAACTGCGCAATAAGGACGGATCGGAACCAACCCGTAAATTCCAGAACGGCTTGGTAGAGCAGGGCGAAACGCAGGAGCGTCCGTTGCTGCCGATTGCGCCGTACCTGCTTGAGCTGGCCGCGCTGGCGAAACAACCGGTCAGCGAAGAGGTTGGCTTGTTGCCGAACCAGCTTCGCCGGCAATTGCAGCCAGGCGAGGAGTTCCATCTCAACTGGGCACACATGCAGTCGTTTACGCCGCATCGTAATTACCTGGCGCAGTGGAGCATCCTGGAAGATTTTCCGCAACTGCGTAGCGATTTCGATATCCGTAGCTTGTGGCCCGGCTGGCGCTGGACCTGGGAGTCGGTATTCATGGGGCCGGCCAATACCCACACCGGACTGCATCGCGACGTTCCCAATAACTGGTTTTGCCAGGCGCGTGGCGTCAAGGAATTTGTCATGTTTCCGCCATCGGAAGAAGCGTTCATGAAGCCATCCAAAAAGTATGACTGGGGCGCTACTTTGAGCACGATCAACATCGCACGTTTCAACGAACACCCGGAGCAGTTGCGAGAGCTGGGACAAGCCAAAGGGTTGTATGCGCGAGTGGAGGAGGGCGATGCTTTATTCATACCGAAGCGAACCTGGCACGCAGTGGTTTCGCTAGCGCCTTCGATCAGCCTGGCGGTGTTCGGCTTGACCGCAAAAGAGATACTGCTTAACGGCGTGCCAACGGCGACCAAGGATCTGCTGCACAATATGCATCTGTATCGCTGGGGGCATTGTATCTGCCACAAACATGGGGCGTAAGAATAAATATTTGATAGCTGTCGATTTCGCTGTCTATGGTTCGACTATCTGATGTAAGTGTATTTAAAGCGACGCCGGCCGGTCACTGTACCGCTGGCCGTCGTCCACCATTCTACGTAGCTAACCGCCACCACGGAGACGAATATGAAATTGTTCTATTGCGAAACCCTGAACCCGAGAAAAGTCTGTGCAGTCGCACGTTATTTGAAATCGCCTGTGGAGTTTGTCCGCATCGACCTTGCTAAAAGAGAAAACAAGACACCGGAATTCCTGGCCATGAATCCGAATGGTAAAGTCCCTGTGCTGCAGGATGGGGATAAGACGCTGTGGGAGTCCAACGCCATCATGTGTTATTTATCGGATGCGGCGAAAGCCGATTTGTGGCCCCACGATGAGCGCCAGATTGATGTCATGCGCTGGCTCAGCTGGAATGATGTGCACTTCACGCGGCATGCCTCTGTCTTGTATTTCGAATATGTCATCAAGCCTCTGTTTGGTCTGCCCGCAGCTGATGCGAAGGAGTTGGAAGATGCGACGAAACATTTCAGGAATTTTGCCGGCGTGCTCAATACCCATCTGAGCGATCGGAAATTTTTGGTGGGGGACGGCTTGACTGTGGCCGATTTCGCGGTGGCGGTGACGTTACCTTATGCCGATGTCGCCCACTTGCCGCTGAGCGATTTTCCTGCAGTCCGGCGCTGGCATGAACGGCTCAACGAATTGACTGCATGGCGCGAGCCATTCCCCACCTGATACGGTGCCTGTTGAGATGACAGTAATGTATCAGCCGGCCAGCTTTGTGCGTAGTTGCTCAAGGCGGGCATACACTGCCAGTGCCGGCTGAAGATCTGCAAGTCCGCAAGATTCTTTCTTTTCTTCCGCAAATCCCTGTTCCGGATATTTCGCATGAAAGCGCGCACGGACTGCCATTGCGGCAGTCTGCTGTTCGTCCAGGCAGATATCCGAAAATTCAGTCAGGCGACGAATTATTTCAATGCCGCCCTGCCTGTAATCCAGAAGTATGGAATGCGCATCTTTTTCGGCGAGAATCAAAAATTGAGAATAATAATATTCCAACACCTTCGCGATATACCGGTCGCCATCGTAGCTTTTCGATTCTGTCTGCGACATGCCGAATAGCGCAGGTTCAATCAATCCTGGAACTGCCTGCATCCCGCGCCGCTTTTGATGCGAAAGGACTACTTCGTCCGGCGCCCGATACAACAGAACGAAGGGGACGTCCGGGTAAAGCCGTCGAAGTGTTCCGGCAAAAAAAACATGCCAGCTGTCGAGCTTGATAAACAAGTGTTTTTCCCGCCCGAGCCTGCGGCGACCAAGTAAAGCAATGCTGGCCTTGAGCGCAGCTTCCGCTGCTGAAGGATCGGGCTGATTACGAGACATGCGCAGCAGCTCATCGATCAATGGCACTTCGGACAAGGCAATATTTTTTTCGCTCAATCCGAGCAGCTGCGAGATCAAGGTCGAACCACAGCGGGAAACATGGAAAATTAAAGCACTTGGTGCGATCACATCGGTCGCAGCTGCCGCGCGATCGGTCAGATATTCCAGGGAGCTGAGGCTGGGAAACCGCTGGTTAGTTGGGGTGTCGGCCCTGCAGCGTAAAATCGTGTCGGAGAAAAACGGTTCGACAATGCGCTTGCCTGCCAAGCTGAGCCAAACGCAACGCCAGTGCTGATCTTGCTGCACGAGTTTGTAGGGTATCCAGTCTTCGATCAAACCAGCCACGCCACCTGGCTGCATTGCGCTATTCATCGGTGTCCGCCTGCGCTTCCAGCTGTTTGATTAATCGTTCCGCCGTGTCGGTTTTCATCTCGGACAATCGGGCAATCACCATTGCGCGCGTTGCGCGGTCAAGCTTGCGATTGCGCGCCTCGGCATCGAAATCGTAACCGGCCTGTCGAAACAGTTTATCGGACCATTCATTCCTTTTACAGTCGAGGATCAGGTTGACCCGTGCCGTGGCGCCGCAATTTTCGACGCTGTGGGGCAGGCTGAAATCGGCATACCAGCATTCTCCTTGCCGCATGTCCAACCTCTGTCCACCAACCAGGAAACGTACTTGTTCGCTGGTCTCGATCGGAATGTGTACGCGGAAAACGTCAAATTGATATCCGGTATGCACGTCCCGATGTTCCTTGATATGCGCCCCGGGTGCCAGGCGTAGTAACCTTGCCGACTCAATCTCGCATTCGAAAACCCGCAGGATCCTGGCTATATAAGGACAAAGTTCAAGCAAGGGCGTATCGATATAGCCGGTGTTGCCGGGGTGAGAATATATATCGCCCGGCTTGCCGGATGCAGACCGCAGCGCCAGGCCCGACCATTGGCCGGAATAGTCGCTGGTCTGGAAATGCTGGGGCCAATCCATGCTTTCGCAAGCACGTAAATCCTTCAGCAATTCACCGGAATCAAAGAGAAGCGGTAATTTGAGGAAACTACTCATTCGATTACCTTCAATCCAATTGATGCCTCAATTGTGATGTTTTGCGGCTTGTCGTTAGCTTAAGCAAAACAAGAAAATATTGCGTTGTGGCACTTTATTTGAGGCAATCCTGTTCGTCAAGGCAACTTCTGTTATAAGCTGCTCCAGCAATGTGACACGCACCGTAGCGACGGCCGCCGTACTTACTCCAATTTCTGCAAAACTTCAGCATGCTCACTTCTTCCTCAGCCATGCCGGCTGGCATTTCCCTGCGTCCAGCTATCGTCGGCGATCAGCCTTTCCTGGAAACTCTGTATCGTTCGGCGCGACCGGACCTGCAGTTCATCGACGGCCCGCCGGAATTGTTCGAGTCGGTAATCGCCCAGCAATATGCGGTGCATGCTCAGGGCACCGGCGAAGAATATCCGAACGCAATGCATTTCATCATTGAGAAAACGCAAGCTGCTATCGGTGCGCTGGTGGTGGATTTCGGCCACAACGAAGTGCGCGTGATTTACGTTGCTTTTATTCTCGCCGCACGTGGCTTCGGTTATGGCAAGGCGATCTTGCGAGGTGTGCAGCAAGCTGCAACTACCGCCCAGTGTCCGGTTGCGGTCGTGGTTTGGCATAACAATCCCGGCGCCAAGCGGATATATCTCGAATTGGGTTTCCAGGTGGAAGAAACGCAATTGATGGCGGACCGCATGGTGTGGTATCCGGGCAAGCCCCACATGCCGTAAATTGCGTTAACTAAACACTATCTGAAAATACGCACCCGCGGGATCGCGTCCGAGCGGGGCCACGCGTAATACGTAAACGCCTTCCAGGCGGCCACGTTCCTCCAGCTCGATCGTACACAGGCCCTCGATAAAACCGGTGGCCTGTTGTGCAGTCAATGTAACGATAAACGGCAACCGCTGCTGTTCCGGCGCGTACGGGTTGCGATGGTGCGCTTTCACATTCACGCTATCAACCAGCACCGGCAATGTGCCGCCATCGGGAAGCTGCATCGCGCAGACCTTGCCGGTGGACGGACTGAAATAGGCGGCATCAACAAGTTCTAGCATCGAATGTAATCTGTCGGTTATGTAAAAGTGAAAGGCAGCGAATACGCAGGTTGGGCGAGGCTGGCCGGTGTAATGAGGTTGCCGGCCAACCCGCTCGGGCGCTTTAGTTGCGTGACGGAAAAATACCTGTCAATGCAATGCTGAAGTTCAGCGCCAGGTAGGGATTCATGAGGTCTACCGGAAGATTGTTGCCGGTGAGGGCATTGGTCACCGTGCCGCCGGAACCGCCACTGCTACCTCCCAGGGGAATGGTTCCCGCGGTCGAACCCCAAATCGCTGCTGCTGTCGGTCCGGCTGGCGATCCGGATAAAACATTATTGGTTGCGGTTGGCGCCAGCAGGTTTCCGGAGGTGTTGGCCGACACGGTGTAGCCGCTGCTGCCGCCCGAAGGAGTAAATGTGGCCGTGTGGGTGTGAGCAGGCAAATTGGAAATCAGGATCGACACGCTTTCGGTACCGGCAGCTTCGCCGATTACGCGTGGAGTCAATCCGATCCCGTTACCTTGACCAATCGGCATCCGGCCTTGTAAATTCGGCAACATGAAAGTTGATGTGCCGTTACCGCCGTAGGTTGTGCCCAACAACGAAAATAGCGCTGCATTTTGCGAAATACCGAGCGTCTGCCCCGAGCACAGCTGCCAGCCGCTGGGGGCAAACTGAAAACCGAAAGTCATAATACTACCGAGAAATACTTCCATGAAGCTCTCCTAGAGTGTGATGTGGTTTAAGGGGCGGCGATATTGCTGTTCAATGCGCGATGTTTACTAAAATAAGTATCTTGCTTTTATGGGTGTAGAGTTGCCGTAAGTCAATTTACGGTAAGCGGCAGTTGAACAGGAAAACCAAGATTCAGCAATACTCGGCCCGATACTTGACCGCAAAAACCACTTCATGATGCAGGCATACAACTATCCGGTACTGAAATCGGGTTGATGCTGTTCAGGGCAACATTTAGCTTGCGTGCAATGTTGCCGATTGGTGTAGTATTTTGCCTAAAAGAAAGTTGGATAGGGGAAACCAATTCAATCATCCTGAGCTGTCATTGTTCAAATGGAAGTCTCATTTCATTTTGGCGTACCGTCTGCCGCCCCATCTTTTTGAATCCGTTGTCGCCATACGATTTTTACGTTGTGAAAGGTAGCCCAGCCCGGCCATGCAGCTGTTTTTTTTGAGGGCCGGGCGGGTTGAGCACGTAAGGGAAATTCCGCACGGTAAATCGTCGGCGTCGATGTTGACGTCGCCCTGATTGTCTGGCCGGAAGAAAATAATTCTTATTGAGGATTTATTTTATGAAACGCCACGGGTCTATGAACCATATCTATCGCCTGGTCTGGAGCGCAGTGACCAACGGTTGGGTTGCTGTAGCGGAGACAACCCGTGGACGTGGCAAGGGAGGGCGCCGCAAACTGGTGGCGGCGGCATTGTCGCTTACTGCGATTGCCGCTCAGGCGGCGCCGACCGGCGGACAGCTAGTTTCGGGCGCGGGAAGCATCAAGCAATCCGGCTCAACCACCACGATCAACCAGGCCAGCCAGAATCTCTCTGTGAACTGGACTGGTTTCAACATCGCCCCGCAAGAAACAGTGAATTTCGTGCAGCCCTCAGCGAGCGCGATTGCCGTCAACCGGGTATTCGATACCAACGGCACGCAAATCCTCGGGCATTTGAATGCCAACGGCCAGGTGTACCTGATCAATCCGAACGGCATCCTGTTCGGTGCGGGCGCGCAAGTCAACGTCGGCGGACTGGTTGCCTCTGCGCTGGATTTTCATGATGCCAGCCTGAACGGCAACACCCGCACTTTCAGCGGCGGCGGCTCAGGCAGCGTGGTCAACCAAGGATCGATTACTGCTGCCAACGGCGGTTACGTCGCCTTGCTCGGCAACCATGTCAGCAACCAGGGCACCATCAGCGCCCGACAGGGTGCGGTGGCGCTTGGCGCCGGCAACGCTGTCACACTCACATTCAGCGGTAACAGCCTGCTGCAAATGCAAGTCGACCAAAGTGTGTTGAACAGCGTGGCCGAAAACGGCGGGCTGATCCAGGCTGACGGCGGCCGGGTCATCATGACCGCCGGCGCAAAAGATACGTTGCTGGCTAGCGTTGTCAATAACACCGGCGTGATTGAAGCGCGTACCGTGGAAAACCAGGGCGGCACGATTACTTTACTGGGCGGCATGGCGGCGGGGACCGTCAACGTCGGCGGCACGCTTGACGCCAGTGCGCCTGACGGCGGCAACGGTGGTTTCATCGAGACCAGCGCGGCTAACGTCAAGGTAGCGAACAATGCCAAGATCACTACGGCCGCGGCGTTAGGGCTGGCGGGTACCTGGCTGATCGATCCGACAGATTTCACGATCGCCCCAAGTAACGGAGATATCACCGGCGCCACGCTTAACGCTTCACTGAGCTCGAGCGACGTGATAATTTCTTCGGCCGGTGGCGCCAGCGGTACCAGCGGCAATGTCAACGTCGACGATGCGGTAACCTGGAGCGGACACAAGCTGACCCTGAATGCCAGCCATGACGTGAACATCAATGCCACGATGACGGCAAGCGGTTCGGCCAGCCTCGATCTGGAGCCTGTCAGTGGCAACGTCAACGTTGCTTTAGGCAGCGCCGGATTTGTCGGGCGCGTCAATTTCAGCGGCAGCGGCACGCTGACGATGAATGCTCACGCTTATACGGTAATTAGCAACCTGGGTACGCAAAGCAGCAGTGGCGACGGCACTTTGCAGGGAATGCTAGGCAACCTGGGGGGGTATTATGCGCTGGGCAGTGATATCAATGCCGCGGCGACATCTGGATGGAACGCTAGCACCGGCTTCACGCCGATAGGAACGAGTGCGACTCTTTTTTCCGGGAAGTTCGACGGGCTGGGTCATACCATAAGTGGTCTCACGATCACCCCAAGCGCGAGTGGCTCGGGTCGCGGATTATTTGGCGAATCAAGCGGCGTGATTCGCAACGTCGGCCTTGTAGGAGGAAGTGTTTCCGTCACCGGTTCGAACTATACCGGCCAGTTGGCGGGTTGGAATAGCGGTGCGATCAGCAATAGTTACTCGACAGGTAGCGTGAGCGCCGGCGGCTATTCCAATAATGTTGGTGGCTTGGTAGGGTGGAATGCGGGCGGCACGATTTCCAGGAGCTATGCTACCGGCTCGGTTAGCGGTGGACCAAACGTTACAGACGTCGGCGGTTTGCTCGGCGGTTTGCAAGGCGGTACGGTCAGCTATAGCTATGCAACGGGGAATGTAACCGGTACCAGCAATGATGTCGGTGGACTAGTTGGATACAGCTATGGCGGAAGCACCGCCACCAGCTTGATTACCAACAGCTATGCCACCGGCTCTGTAAGTGGCGCGTCTTATGTGGGCGGCTTGCTCGGCGATAATTCTGGTTTTGGTGGCAAATCCACGGTAAGCAAAAGCTATGCGACAGGGAGTGTTTCCGGCACCAGCGCTGTCGGCGGCCTGGTTGGTCAAAACTACGGCGATGCGCCCGCCAACGCTACGATCGACAACAGTTATGCAACCGGCAGTGTAACCGGCGCTGCCAGCGCTTCCTTTATCGGCGGGCTGGTAGGCGACAATGGCTTCGGTGGAACGTCTGGCGGCACAGTCACCAACAGCTTTTCGACCGGCCATGTCAGCGCCGGGGCCGGCTCCAGCTCGGTTGGTGGCTTGATTGGCAAAATAAACGACGGTGCCGTCACAGGCAGCTTCTGGGATACGACGAGCTCCGGCCAGTCGACATCTGACGGCGGCACCGGCATGACCACTGCAAACATTCAGAACCAGGCCAATTACACATCCAGCACCGCCGTCAATGGAAGTGTGAATCCGGCATGGGACTTTACCCCCGGCACCGGCACCTGGGTACTCTTGAGCGGCAACCATCCGCTATTACTGGGCGACATGACGCAGTTGACCGTTACTGCCAACAATGCCACCAGTATTTTCAATGGCGCGGCGTATGCCAGCAACAACGGCGTCATTTACACCGGTCTCAACGGCTACAGATATACCGTGGCGCCGAGCGGCGTGACGGTTAGCTATGGCGGATCATCGCAAACCGCAGTCAACGCCGGCACATACACGATTGCGGCGTCGGGTGTTTCCTCTACGGGCCAGCAGGGTTACAACGTTACGTATGTCAACGGCGTATTGACGATCAATCCGCTGGCGCTGACCGGTACGATCAGCACCGGAAATTCTACCTACGGCTCAACCCTGGTGCCTGGCACGGCGAGTTTCAGCAACATGATCGCCGGGCATGGCGTCACGGGCACGGTTGCACTGAATACAACGGGGCTTACTAGCACCAGCGGCCACTTGAAGGCCGGAACACATACCGGAATTGAAACGATCAGCGGGTTGACCGGGGCGGATGCGGGCAATTACACATTTGCCGGTATCGCCGGCGACTACACCGTCAACCAGCTAGCGTTGACGGGTTCGGTTGCACCGGGTAGCTCGATCTACGGTTCGGCCTTGACGCCGGGCGCCGGGAGTTTCACGAACGCCGTGGCAGGCGATGCATTAGGCACGGTGACAGTCGCGATCAATACGACCGGCCTGACCAGCAGCAGCGGGCATTTGACTGCTGGAACCCACACCGGAATTGAATCGATCAGCGGGTTGAGCGGGGTGGATGCGGGCAACTACACATTCGCCGCCGTCACGGGCGACTACACCGTCAGCAAGTTGACATTGGCGGCTACGGTTGCCTCGGGTAGCTCGACCTACGGTGCGGCCCTGGCACCGGGAGCTGTGAGTTTCACGAATGCCGTGGCAGGCGACGTTGTCACGCCTGGCACAGTCGCTGTGAATACGACCGGCTTGACCAGCGCCAGCGGAAACCTGACGGCCGGTACGCATAACGGCATCGAATCGGTAGGTACAGTTTTAGGTGGCGCGGATGCGGGTAATTACACCTTCGCCGGGGCTACGGGCAACTATACCGTCACGCCGTTGGCCTTGAGCGGCTCGATCGGCGCCGGCAGTTCGACCTACGGCTCGGCCTTGACGCCGGGTGCAGCGAATTTCACGAACGCCGTGGCAGGTGACGTGCTGGGCACAGCGACGGTCGGGGTGAACACGGCCGGCCTCACCAGCACCAGCGGGCATTTGATAGCCGGAACCCACACTGGAATTGAATCGATCAGCGGGTTAAGCGGGGCCGATGCGGGCAACTACACATTCGCCGGTATCACGGGCGACTACAGCGTCAGCCAGTTGGCGTTGGCAGCTACGGTTGCGGCGGGCAATTCGACCTACGGATCGGCCTTGGTGCCGGGCGCGGCGAATTTCACGAATTTGGTCTCGGGCGACGTTGTCACGCCTGCTGCCGTTACCGTGAACACGACAGGTCTGACCAGCACCAGCGGACACTTGATTGCCGGCACGCACAACGGAATCGAATCGGTAGGGTCGGCTTTGGGCGGAGCGGATGCGGGCAATTACACCTTTGCAGGTGCTTCCGGCAATTACACCGTGAACCAGCTGGCATTGACCGGTTCGATCGGGACGGGCAGCTCGACCTACGGTTCAACCCTGGTACCTGGTGCGGCGAGTTTCACGAATATCGTCTCGGGCGACGATGTCACGTCAACTGCAGTCACGGTGAATACGACAGGTCTGATCAGCACCAGCGGACACTTGATTGCCGGAACGCATAACGGAATCGAGTCGATAGGGTCGGCTTTGGGCGGAACGGATGCGGGTAATTACGCCTTTGCCGGCGCTACGGGTAACTATACCGTTACGCCACTGGCCTTGAACGGCTTGATCGCGACGGGCAACTCGACCTACGGTTCGACCCTGGCGCCAGGCGCGGTGAGTTTCACGAATGCCGTGGCAGGCGACGCATTAGGGACGGCGACAGTCACCATCAACACGACCGGCCTGACCAGCACCAGCGGACATTTGATAGCTGGAACCCACACTGGAATTGAGTCGATCAGCGGGTTGAGCGGGGGCGATGCCGGCAACTACACATTCGTCGGTATCACGGGCGACTACAGCGTCAGCCAGTTGGCTTTAGCAGCTACGGTTGCGACGGGTAATTCTACTTATGGCTCAGCCTTGGTGCCGGGCGCGGCGAATTTCACGAATCTGGTCTCGGGCGACGTTGTTACGCCAACTGCAGTCACGGTGAATACGACAGGTCTGATCAGCACCAGCGGACACTTGATTGCGGGCACGCATAACGGAATCGAATCGGTAGGGTCGGCTTTGGGCGGAACGGATGCGGGCAATTACACCTTTGCCGGTGCTACCGGCAATTACACCGTGAACCAGCTGGCATTGACCGGTTCGATCGGGGCAGGTAGTTCCACCTACGGTTCGGCCCTGGTACCTGGCGCGGCTGGTTTTACGAATGCCGTGGCAGGCGATGCATTAGGCACAGTGACGGTCGCGATCAATACGGCCGGCCTGACCAGCACTAGCGGGCATTTGATAGCTGGAACCCACACCGGTATTGAATCGATCAGCGGGTTGAGCGGGGTGGATGCGGGCAACTACACATTCGCCGGTATCACGGGCGACTACAGCGTTAGCCAGTTGGCGCTGGCAGCTACGGTTGCGGCGGGCAATTCGACCTACGGATCGGCCTTGGTGCCGGGCGTGGTGAATTTCACGAACGCTGTGTCAGGTGACGTAGTCGCGCCCGCTGCAGTCACTGTGAATACGACAGGTTTGACCAGTACCAGCGGACACTTGATTGCCGGTACGCATAACGGAATTGAGTCGGTCGGTACTACCTTGGGCGGGGCGGATGCGGGCAACTACACCTTTGCCGTCACTACGGGCAACTATACCGTCACGCCACTGGCCTTGAACGGCTCGATCGCGACGGGCAGCTCGACCTACGGTTCAACCCTGGCGCCAGGCGCGGTGAGTTTCACGAATGCCGTGTCGGGTGACGTTGTCACACCTGCCGCAGTCACGGTGAGTACGGCGGGCCTGATCAGCACCAGCGGGCACCTGATCGCCGGCACGCATAGCGGCATCGAATCGACAGGTGCTACCTTGGGTGGGGCTGATGCGGGCAATTATACTTTTGCCGGTGCTACCGGCGATTACACGGTGAGCCAACTAGCGTTGACCGGCTCGATCGGAGCAGGTAACACAACCTACGGCTCGGCCCTGGGGCCGGGTGCGGTGAATTTCACGAATGCCGTGTCGGGCGACGCACTGGGTACGGCGACGGTTACGGTCAACACGGCCGGTCTTACCAGCGGTAGCGGCCACTTGATCGCAGGAATCCACACCGGAATTGAGTCAGTCAGTGCGCTGAGCGGGGTGGATGCAGGTAATTATACTTTTGCCGGCCCGACCGGCGACTACACCGTGAGCCAGTTGGCGTTGACCGGCTCGATCGGCGCGGGCAGCTCGACTTACGGTTCGGCTTTGACGCCGGGTGCCGCGAGTTTTACGAATGCCGTTGCGGGCGACGTGCTGGGTACGGCGACGATCGCGATCAACACTACCGGCCTTACCAGTAGCAGCGGGCATTTGACAGCTGGAACCCATACCGGCATCGAGTCAGTCAGCGCATTGAGCGGAGCCGATGCGGGCAACTATACTTTTGCCGCTCCAACCGGCGATTACACCGTGAGCCAGCTGGCGTTGGCGGGTGCGATTGCCACCGGCAGCTCGACCTACGGTTCGCCGCTGGTACCGGGCGCAGTCAGCATATCGAACGTCATCTCGGGTGACCTGGTTAGCGCACCGGGCTCCACCGTGAACACGACGGGCCTTACCAGCAGCAGCGGCAACCTGACAGCCGGCACCCATATCGGTATTCAATCGGTCAGCGGCCCATTGGGCGGCGCCGATGCCGGCAACTACATATTGGGCGCCATTTCGGGGGACTATATTGTCAATAAACAGTCGGTCACAGTGGTTGCAACCGGCGCCAACAAGGTCTATGACGCAACCACTTCCGATCTGGCCACATTGACGGGCAACGGCTTGATAAGCGGCGACAGGGTGACGTTCAGCGATACTTCGGCGAACTTTGCCAACAAGAATGTCGGAACGGGCAAGACGGTTACCGTTTCAGGCATCAGTGCGGGCGGTGCAGATGCCGGCAACTATCAGGTCAGCAATTCCGCTGCATCGACCACTGCCGATATCACGCCACTTGCCATCAACGTTGCTGCAGTTGGCGCTAACAAAACGTATGACGGCAATACGATAGGTGTTGTGACGCTAAGCGGCGGACTTGCCGGCGATGCGGTGACGTTTAGCGATACCTCGGCCAACTTTGCCGACAAAAACGCCGGAACCGGCAAGATCATATCGATATCGGGAATCACCGCAAGCGGCGCAGATGCCGGCAACTATATGGTGAACAGCACGGCAACGACGACCGCAAATATTACGCCTGCCATGCTTACCTACAACGCCACTCCCGCCAGCGGCCTGACTGGACAAACGCCATCCGGCCTGACAGGCATCCTGAGCGGGTTTGTGGCTGGCGATACGCAGGATAGTGCGACGACAGGCGGTTTGACCTGGACGTCAAATGCCGTGCCGACCAGTCAACCGGGCCAGTATGCGATTGACGGCGGCGGATTGAGTGCGACGAATTATGTTTTCCGGCAAGCGGCAGGGAACGCCACCGCGCTGACGTTGAAAGCGGGCACAGCGCCTTTGTCGGTGCAGAATGTGATCGCCGCGCTGGATTCGATGTTTGTTCCTTCGCGTCAAGGTATCAATCTGGCGGCGCTCGACCTGGCGCCGTTTAATGTTCAGCCGCAGAATAATAATTCCGGTTCGATCGGCAGCGGGATAAGTGGAGTGCCTGTGAAAATTATCGGCGGCGGCGTCAAGCTGCCTGACAATATTGTGAGTACGGATGAATAAGCGAGCCACAGTGAAAAATAACGGTAAATTTCTGCATCCGATGAAACCAATTATCGCAGCAATGCTGTTCAGCTACCCGCCGTTCGCCGCGCTTGCGGCCGACCAGGTCACCCCGCCCGGCGCCGGTTCGATACTGCAGCAAATCCAGCCGGTCAAGCCGGCAGCCCCGTCTTCGACGGGAACCGGCCTGACTATCGAGCGGGAAAGTGGCGCCCAGTTGCCGCCGGGCGCATCTTTCCATGTCAGCAGTATCCAGCTATCCGGCAATACCGCGTTCGATACTGCTACCTTGCATGCACTGGTAGCCGATGCCGAAGGCAAGAGCCTGACCCTTGCCCAGCTTGGCGAAGTGGTTGCCCGCGTCACCAACTACTACCATGATCACGGCTACCCGCTGGCGCGCGCTATCATCCCGGCGCAAACTATTCAGGGTGGCGTGGTGCGTGTCACGGTGATCGAGGCTCGTTACGGCCAGATCAGGCTGGACAACCGCAGCCGGGTCAGCGACAGCTTGCTGCAGCAAACGCTATCCCCATTGCAAGCCGGACAAGCGGTCACTCAGACGGAGCTCGACAGAGTGTTGTTGCTGGTCTCGGATATTCCGGGTGTCGCTGTCACAGCGATCCTGAAGCCGGGTGAAGCAGTCGGAACCTCCGACCTGCAGGTGCAATCCGACGCAACGGCGCGCGTCACGGGGAATGCGACGTTGGACAACAACGGCAACCGTTACACCGGACGCACCCGCCTCGGCGCATCTGTAAATGTCTTGAATCCGTTGCAGCATGGCGATGTTCTCAGTATCGGCGGCCTGACTAGCGGCAGAGACCTGAATTACGGCAGCATTGCTTACGAAACCCTGTTGAACGGGCTTGGCACGCGGATGGGGGCATCCTATTCGGCGTTGCATTACATCCTCGGCGATTCATTGAGCGCGCTTGACGCGCATGGCACCGCGCAGGTAGCGAGCATGTGGATCAAACATCCGTTCATGCGCACGCCCAGCACCAATCTGTACGGCCAGATCCAGTACGATCATAAAAAACTGGATGATCGGATCGGCGCCACCAATATCAAAACCGACCGCCATCTGGATAACTGGACGGCCAGCCTGAACGGCGACTGGCGCAACACCATGCTCGCCGGCGGTATCGGCACCTGGAATGTCGGGGTGACTGCGGGGCGTATCGGATTCGATGATCTGGCGGCTGAACTGGCCGATTCCGCCACCGCCAAAACACAAGGTGGCTTCACGAAATGGAATGCGAATTTCGCGCACCTGCAAAATCTGACTCAAGATAATTCACTATTTTTCGCGTTATCCTACCAATGGGCAAACGGTAATCTGGACTCTGCGGAAAAGATGATCGCAGGCGGTCCCTATACGGTTCGCGCCTATGATATCGGCGTGATGTCCGGCGATACGGGGGTCTACGGTTCGCTCGAATTACGCCATGACCTCGGGCAATTCAGCTCCGGACGCTGGCAAGTGCTGGCATTCGTCGACAGCGAGCACGTGACAGTTAACAAGAGCCAGTGGCTGCCGGGCGACAATAGCGCGACGTTAAGCGGAGCGGGCGTTGGCATGAACTGGGCCGGTCCCGATCAATGGCATGCCAAGCTGTATGTTGCGGCACCGATCGGATCGACACCGAAACTGATCGGCGAAAATAAGTCGGTGCGCGCCTGGGCCGAAATCGGCAAGGGGTTTTAAGCGAGCAGACTTTACGATTGCTGCGGATAGTAAAGCTGATAAAACCAGGGGTAGGCAGTTTCGATTTG
>FTFY01001175.1_pt1 | contig 16823 bp, 16 predicted proteins | sample 1640561 | NCBI WGS metagenome assembly FTFY01 (sample SAMEA3914789, study PRJEB12502) | metagenome | biome: forest; material: soil | place: Canada | collected 2011-07-03 | depth 0.3 m | reverse complement strand
TCTCGGCCAGCAAGTCACGCTGCCGCTGGCCGCACACTCCTATCGATTCACGGTAGCCGGCATCTGGCGCGATTATGCGCGGCAATCGGGGGCGATCCAGTTACGGCTGGCGGATTATCAGCGTTTGAGCGGCGATACCGAAGTCACCGATGCCGCACTGAGTCTGCAACGCGATGCCGATCCGGGTACGGTCATTGCTGCCTTGCGCGCATTGCCATTCGGTGCGACGCTGGAATTTTCCCAGCCGGGAGAAATCCGCGCGCTCACCTTGACCATTTTCGACAGGAGTTTTGCCGTCACTTATCTGCTGGAAATCGTCGCCATCGTGATTGGCCTGTTTGGCGTGGCCGCCACCTTTTCGGCGCAGACCCTGGCGCGCGCACGGGAGTTCGGCATGCTGCGCCATGTCGGCGTAACGCGCCGCCAGATCCTGTCCATGCTGGCGCTGGAAGGCGGTTTGCTAACCGCGCTAGGCATGCTGGTTGGCTTTCTGCTAGGTTGGACCATCAGCCTGATCCTGGTATTCATCGTCAACCCGCAATCGTTTCACTGGACCATGGAACTGCACATGCCATGGCTGAGCCTGGCGCTGGTGGCGTTGCTGCTGCTGTTCTCAGCCGGCGCGACAGCCTTGCTGGCAGGTTCGCGGGCCGTCTCCGTCGATGTGCTGCATTCTGTACGGGAGGACTGGTAATGTTGTCAGGATTTCGCCGCTGGCTGCTGTGCGCCCTGCTGCTGTTGTGGGCGCCGCCGCAATTTGCCGCGCCGCCGCGCTTTGCACAAGTCACTCCCGGGCATCCACTGACGCTGCCGCAAGACAGCGGCGCGCATCCCGACTTTCGTACTGAATGGTGGTACGTCACCGGCTGGCTGAGCACGCCAGACGGCAAACCGATCGGTTTCCAGATCACTTTTTTCCGCTCCGCCACGGAACATGATCGCGCCAATCCAAGCGCCTTCGCGCCGACGCAACTGATCATCGCCCATGCGGCCCTGTCCGATCCCGGCGTGGGTAAGCTCCTGCATGCGCAAAAGAGCGCGCGCGCCGGCTTCGGCCTGGCTTATGCCAAGGAAGGCAATACCGATGTCGCGCTGGATGACTGGCGCCTGCTGCGCGGCGCCGACGGCCGTTATCAGGCCAGCATCGCTACCGGTGAATTTACCTTGCAGCTCAGTTTGACGCCTGGCCAGCCACCGTTGCTGCAAGGCGATCAAGGCTATTCACGCAAGGGGCCGCAAGCGGCGCAAGCCAGCTACTACTATAGCGAACCGCAATTGCAGGTCAGCGGCAAACTGACTCGCGCCGGCCGCGAGCAAAACGTCAGCGGCAGCGCCTGGCTCGATCACGAATGGTCGACCAGCGTGCTGGACGCCGATGCGACGGGTTGGGACTGGCTCGGCGCCAACCTGGATGACGGCTCAGCCTTGATGGCGTTTCAGATTCGCAATCGTAGCGGCAACAAGATATGGGCGCACGCTGCCTTGCGCGATGCCGGCGGCAAGGTCACCCAATTCCCTCCCGAACAAGTCAGCTTCCAGCCTGAACGCCAATGGCGTTCGCCACGTACCGATGCCAGCTATCCGGTGCAGCAAGCGCTGCATACCGGCGCCATCGTCTGGTCGCTGGCACCCTTGCAAGACGATCAGGAACTCGATTCGCGGTTATCGACCGGATCGGTATATTGGGAAGGCGCGGTCACTGTCAATCGCGACGGCCGGCGCGCCGGACGCGGTTATCTGGAGCTGACCGGTTATCTGAAAGCGTTGAAGTTCTGACGCGCGAGATCACATGCTTTCGTTTCGCTTTTGGTTTCTATTTTTGCCAACCCGAGCTAAACTTGAAGCCGGGCAAATGCTCTCTAAAAGATGATATACTTGACACATTGACATCACAGTCCAGATTGACGCATTCTTTATTGGGAGACGCATGAAAGGTCCATCGCTACTTCTCACCGCCACCGTCGCAGCCATTCTCCTCTCCGGCTGCGTTGCACAACCAACTGTGCGCAGCTATACGCCCCCGCCACGCAGCTCAGCGCCGCCGCCGGTATCGCTGTCAGAATCATTGAGCCCTTCCGAGCAGATTGTCGAGATGCCGCAACAGCCCTCCAGCCGGAAGAACGGAGAATTATCCGACACCGTGGAACGGATGGCGAAAAGGAACGCTTGCACTCCGGCCGGCAGCGCAACACTGATTGCGAAGACCACCGCCGCCGAAACTTATCAGGTCAGTTGCCAGGACGGCCAGCAACAGCTGTACAAATGCGAGCTGCGGCAATGCCGGCTGATGAATTGAAATTCGAATAAAAACCTGAATCAAAACCCAATCCAAGGGCGGCTTTCATGAAAACAGCACTAGGTATACTTGCCTTGATTTCGTTGCTGAGCGGCTGTGCATATCCGGGGTTCAAATGCGACGATCCCGATGTCCGCCCGTCCTGGTGCGATGATACTGGCGCCGCACACAGCAAGGGTGGCGCAACACAATCGAAATAAGCAACAAGCAACAAACAACAAACACAATAGATGCCACCGGACCCTACGTGCGGCCCGGCAGATTCCTATTTCTTATAACGGCGGTGCGGCGATGAACTCCGCCAGCTGCTCAGCCCGTTCAGAGAACGACTGCAGCGTTGGATAATCGGCCGCGAGGACGATTTCCGGCAACATCATCCGCGTGAATTGCCAGGCGACTGCGGTGGTTACACCGGCCTGGTTAATGCTCTTGCCGGCGACTTCCAATGGCTTGTTACGCAACTCGCGTTCCAGCGCCTGGTAGGCTGCATAGAGCTGGCCCTGGACACGCGTGACCCACGGCTCGTGCTGCTTTTCTGCAGGCCGCAAGTTGCGCTCATAGACAATCTGCACAGTTTTTTCGCAAGCTGCCAGTGCCAGCCCGATAACCCGCAATGCATGCTGGCGCTCGCCGATTGCGGCCGGCATCAGACTCTTGTCTGGCGCCGCCAGCGCTTCCGCATAATCCAGGATAAGCGTTGAATCCATCAACACCTCGCCGTCATCGCACACCAGCGACGGTGCTTTGACTACCGGATTGATTTCCCGAAATTGTTCAAATGTGCTGAACACGGAGATGGAACGGTGTTCGAACGGGATCCCAAGCAATTGCAAGGAAATCGAGACGCGGCGGACATAAGGTGAGTCAAGCATGCCGATGAGCTGCATAGGTTCTCCGGTTGAATTTATCGAAGCAAAATCCTAGCACAGAACGACATCCTGCCGGTGTTGACGCCACCCATCCATGCATCAACAGCCATAGCAGCAAAAGTTCGCCAATTCAGGCTTCCTGCACCTCACGCTTAGCAGGAGTTGAGTAGATATCAATGCATTTGAATGCATCTGCGTAGTGTTTTGGATCGCCGCCTGCTTCCAGTCGTTTCTTGAATTCTGCTGCCTCGGCAGTGCTGTCGAATTCGTAAGCCAGTCCTTTAAAAATGACGGTAGCCTCATTCAGCCTGACCATTACTATCTCCTTATAGCTTGAAGTTGAAAGAAAAGGCCGCCCAGACACTGCTGACAGTGACGGCATGCCGTTTCTTACAAGGGAAAACAGTGGCAAAGCGATGCGTTGGAAAACAGAATATCCTCGGCTTTGCCGCTAGAGCGGCACACCGTACAGGCGGCTCGCCTCATTTCCTTGATAGTACGCTTTTGGTGATTCTTATTGAACTGTCAAAAATGGCAGTTACTTGCCTATTCCTGCATATGTATGCGTAAACAGGACCTACCCATCAGGACAGGTAAGCAAGGTCACATGAATTACTGCCATTCCGAACCTATTCACTTTCGTCTACGAACAGGCATCTGTCAAACAAGAAAATGTTATTAGTTTGTTGGCGCCCATCAAAAAAATGTAACGTACCCTTTAAATGCTGCGATTAAGGTAACTTATTGACGTACCGTGGCGCGCACCATTCCCGCGAAATTTTCCAGGTCGTTCGCGTTCAGATCAGATACCGTCCAGTAATTCATGCCATCCCAGGTCCAGCGCACGACATGGTAACCTTGCCTGTTTTGCAACTGCGGCGCCGCATCCCTGTCGTTACTCGGCCAAATATACAAATTGATAGGATGTTGGGCGCGCCGGTAAATCAAAGCGGCCACCGGCCGGCCGCCGAGATAATCAAGGCGTCCGCCGATCAGCGGAAAGCCTCGGGACGCCAGATCGACCACAGGCGGAGAAAAATTCAGCTTGCCGTTGAACCAGGGTTTCACTGTGTGCTGGTCGGTTGAGGCCACGTCCGAGAGATGATCGACCTGTAGCGAACGAACATGGCTGGCAACCACTTCCTCAGTCAACTTATCCTGGCCCGACGGCAGGTTGAGATACAAGCCGATACTCCATGCCAGTGCCAATCCGGCCGCCATGGCAGTGCCGAGACTGAGCCAGTTGAGACGCCATGGCCTGGAGCGCGGCGGGTCTTGCGGCAAGGCGGCGCTGATGCGCTGCGCCAGATGTGCCGGAGCATCGAAATAGTCCGCCTCCTTCTTGAAGCGTGCACTGACGATGCGCTGGGCGGCATATTCGCGCTGACAATCGGCACAGCTATCAAGATGACGCTGCACCTCCAGCGCCTCGCTGATGCCGAGCTCCTGATCGCCGAAAGCCGGCAACAGCTCCAGTACTTCCTGATGATCCATCATGCCTCCTGCCTGGCCGGCGCAAGAATTGTCGCCAGCAATTTACGGCCGCGCCCCAGGCGCGACATTACCGTGCCGATCGGAATGCCGACGATGGCGGCGATCTGCTTATAAGATAATTCTTCCAGCTCACGCATCACCATCACCTCGCGAAATTCCAGCGGCAACGCTTGCAGCGCCTGCCGCAACTGGCGCTCGCTGTCTTTCTGCATCAGCAGCGTCTCGGGATTGTTGTCCGCGGCCGCCATGTCGAGTCCATCGCCGGCTTGAAAATTCTCCACGTCGTCGTCGAATACGGTTTGCTGCTGCTGTTTCTGCTGCATCTGGTACCAGGTGTAGAAAGTATTGCGCACGATGGTCAGCAGCCAGGCGCGGCTGTCGTCGCCATGAAAACCGTCGAAGAATTTAAAAGCGCGCAAATAAGCTTCCTGCACCACGTCCTCCGCATCCTGACGGCTGCGCGTGAGCCAGCACGCCAGGTTGAACGCGGAGTTCAAGTGCGGCAGTACGCTGGCTTGGAACCGCTGTTTTTTTGTCGAGTCGATCATCCAGGCATTTCCAGGGTTTATGAAACACAAGACTGCCGATATGCAAAATTAATTCCCGGGGAAACCAATTAAGTTGAAATCTTAAGCTGAAATTTCGTCCGGAAATAAATTACAGGGTACACCGGTATAGGCACAGTTATAGTTACCTGATGTCAGGTATGGCGGAAAAACAAATCACGGATGAAATTTTTCGTGCCGTTCCAGCATGCCGGTATAGTCCTGGATGCGCCTGGCACGCGTTTCCGCTTTTTTGGCAGTTTGAATCCGGAACAAAACAGCGTAACGATTACTGCTGTTGAGAGTATCAAAAAACGCCCGCGCACGCGGGTTGGCGTCCAGCGCCGCCTGGAAATCTGCCGGCACGGCCGACGTGCTGGCCGAGTCATAGGCGGCGTCCCAACGGCCGTCGTTCCGGGCACGATCCACCTCCCTGAGCCCGGCTGGCATCATCCGACCGCTTTCGATCAGCGCCAAGGCTTTGTCGCGATTGATCCTGGACCAGATGCTCCTGGCTGAACGCGGGGTAAATTTCTGCAGCCAGAAATCGTCATCGTCGCTCTTTTTCTGGCCATCTATCCACCCGTAGCACAACGCCGACTCTACTGCTTCGGGATACGAAACCGAAGCCAGATCCGAACTCTTCTTCGCCAGCCGCAGCCAGACCCCGGGGGACTTGTCATGGTTCGTTTTCAGCCATGCGGCCCAGTCCTTTTGCTGATTGAAAAGCTGTATCGGCAGCTCTGCAACCTTGCTTCGATCTGTATTCATCTGCTCTTTCCCATGCTGATGGAAGTTGCATTTTATTACTATTTTTCTGATCTTCCCGGGTACACCGGCGCTAGAAACCGGCTCAGGTCATCCGGATCAAATTATGCTTTAGTGAATTTATATCGTATTGTGATATATTAATCGCTCTCAAGAATTCCATTTCCCCGAAAACCCGAGCATCAGATGCCATCCTCATCCCTGTCCAAGCAAGACTTTGAAGCGCTATCTACATTTCGCTACCAACTCCGAAAATTCCTGCGCTTCAGTGAAGACGCTGCCCAAAGCGAAGGTGTTACACCGCAGCAATACCTGCTGTTGCTGCACGTAAAAGGCACTCCCGGCCGTGACTGGGCCAGCGTCGGCGAGCTGGCCGAACGCCTGCAATCGCAGCATCACAGTGTCGTTGCGCTAATCTCGCGTTGCGAAAAACTCGAATTGGTCGAACGCCGCAACAGCGAGATCGACCGCCGCCAGGTCAACATCCATCTGCTGCCCGCGGGCGAACGCTGCCTGGCCAAGCTGGCGGAATTGCACCATGCCGAACTGAATACTCTTACCGATATCTTCCGCGTGCCGAATATAAATACCTTCAATACTTGAGAGTGCCTTCATGTCGACCAACCATCATTCGCACAAACGCGATTTCGCGGCCGATACGCGCCTGCTCAAGATTTCACTGATTGCAGTGGTCATCGGCGGCTTTGGCACGCTGGCGGCATTTGCGCTGCTGAACCTGATTCGGCTGTTCACCAACCTGTTCTTCTATCAAACGCTGTCTTTCGTTACGCGTTCACCCGCCGATAATCATCTGGGCGCTTGGGTCATCCTGCTGCCGGTCGCGGGCGGCTTGATTGTCGGCCTGATTGCGCGTTTCGGCTCAGAAAAAATCCGCGGACACGGGATTCCCGAGGCGATCGAAGCTATCCTGTTCGGCAAAAGTAAAATGTCGGCCAAGGTCGCCATCCTCAAACCGCTGTCATCCGGTATCGTGATCGGCAGCGGCGGCCCGTTTGGCGCGGAAGGCCCGATCATCATGACAGGCGGCGCCATCGGCTCGCTGATCGCCCAGCATTTCCACCTGACCGGAGCCGAACGCAAGACCTTGCTGGTAGCCGGCGCCGCAGCCGGCATGACCGCTGTGTTCGGCACACCGGTCGCGGCGGTGTTGCTGGCGGTAGAACTGCTGCTGTTCGAATTGCGGCCGCGCAGCCTGCTGCCAGTCATCGTTGCCTGCGCAGTGGCCGGATTCACCCGTCCGTTGCTACTGGATACCGGCCCGCTGTTCCCGTTACAGACATCGGAAATCGGCATTAGCGCCCTGTTCTCCTGCGTCATCGCCGGCATCCTGGGTGGCGCCTTATCGGCATTGATGTCGACTGCCTTATACAAGGTTGAGGACCTGTTCGGCAAACTACCGGTCCATTGGATGTGGTGGCCGGCGCTGGGAGGCATCGCAGTCGGCATAGGCGGGTATTTTGAACCGCGAGCGCTCGGTGTCGGTTACGACGTCATCGGCGATCTGCTCAACGGCAACCTGGCCCTGCAACTGGCGTTGAGCCTGCTGCTGGTCAAAGCCGTGATCTGGGTCATTGCACTCGGCTCCGGCACTTCCGGCGGTGTCCTCGCGCCGTTGCTGATTATCGGCGCGGGTCTCGGCACCGTGCTGGCGCCGTGGCTGCCGGGCGGCGATGCACATTTGTGGCCCTTGGTATGCATGGCGGCTGTGTTGGCCGGCGTACTAGGCGCACCGCTTACCGCTGCCGTCTTCGCCTTCGGACTGACCCACGACACCAACGCCTTGCTGCCGCTGCTACTTACCACCGGTGTTGCTTACGGCTTTACCGTATTAACCATGCGGCGCTCGATCATGACCGAAAAAATCGCCCGCCGCGGTTATCACATCTATCGCGAATACGGTGTCGATCCGCTGGAACGGCAGCATGTGGATGAAGTGATGACGCATGCGGTAGCCGCGATCCCAGCCAGCCTGACTATTGCAGAAACCCTGGATCGCTATTTCGGCGCAGGGCAAGTACATCGCAGCTATCCGGTAGTCGACATCGAGCAAGGGTTGATAGGCATGGTCGAACGCAGCAGCTTCGGTCCGCAAGCCGATGGCAGCAATACCTTGACGACCTTGTTCAGTCCAACCTATATGGAGCAGTCCGCCGCCCTGGTTGCCCTGCCGTCCGAAACCTGCCGTATTGCCGCAGCCCGTATGGCGACGCATCATCTGGAGCGGCTGCCGGTGGTAAGCGACTTGCAAAGCCGGCGCCTGGTCGGCATCATCAGCCGCAGCGACCTGATTAAACCGTCACGGCTGTTTTTTGATGAAGAACAAAAACGCGAGCGGTTGTTGAGCTAAAAAGCCAAAAACAACGGAATGTCGCGGCACGTGGAGCTGCGACATCCTTATGGCGAACGCCTGGTGTTTGAAACTGGCAAGCGGCGTAAAAAAAATACGAACGGGACACAGAACAATATCGCTAAAACGCTGCTGACGACGCTCCATTCGATGCCATAGGCGTAGTCGCCCGGAATCGCATGCAAAGAAACCATGACGCCACGTATCAGGCTCAGGAAGATAAAATGCACCGGGAAAATTGTCAGGGTGTTTTTCGATATCCAGGCGCTTATTCCCGACACGGGAAATAATGCGGAAAACGCAAATGTGGCGACAATCCCCAACATGGCGGTCAGCATATACAGCGCCGGCCATCTGCCGAAATGCATGTTGGCGAAATCGACCTTGCCGTTGAGTCCCACCGCGCAAACAAGCAGCGCCGACGTAATAATAAAAATAAGGAACAGATAGCCTGGCTTTATATTGCTAAAGAAATTCTTCTCGCGGACATACTGTCCAATGGCATAGAACGATAGTGCTACCCACATGCTGTCCAGGCTCAAGGGAAGCCTGAAAGGCGAATCTTTCCAGAATAGAGTAATGACAAAAGCAAGGGCTACGAAGATACAGGTCGACGCGGTCAGTGTCAGGAACTTGCGTGAGGCATGATAGGTTATCGCCGTCATGATCAGGCAAGGAAGAAACCAGAGAGGGGGATCAACAAAAAGATCCGACTCCAACCCCGTGAACAAGCCGGCGACGGGTGAATACCATGCCTGACCGGCAGTCAGCAAGGCCTTCGCGCCGATGTTACGCGTAGCGAGCCAGTACAGAAAAGCCAGCAGGAAAAACAGAAAATAAGGGATGACCAAGGTTTGCAATACCTTTTTGGCATTGCGGGAAATCGGCGCATCCAGTTTGCCTGACTTGATCAGGAATCCGGAAATAAAGAAAAACAATGGGACGTGAAAACTGAATATCAGCCTCACAAGATAATCAGGCAATCCCCTGCTGTGACCGAGAACAACCAGGACCATGCCGATGGCCTTGGCGTTGTCGACAAAGTCGTAGCGATCAAATGGAACCTGGTTGCGCGGTGAAGGATAAGGATAGATCGACAAAAATGGAGCCTTTATTTAGTGAGAAGAAACAGCGTAGTGCGAAGAAACAGCACTTCTTCTCATGCACTTGAGGCTGAACAAAGGAGAGGTTCCTTGGCAAGATAGCTTCCAATCGAGCCTGCCGCCTTATCTCTGATTTCATTTTTAAAAGCACGCTTTTTTTGCGTCCTTTTACGATGGCGGGTAGGAATTAAATCGAGTGGGCTTTCCATGTATGGCAGCGGAATTTCATAAAAGCTCTTTTGCGGAACAAGATCACCATATTTCCCAAAAAACTCATCATAGGAAAAATAAAATTTTTCACTCTGCGAAATCTGGCTTTTGGTGGCGATGCCCACGATCGTCTTGATACCGAGAGCCAGCCCCAATCCATTCATTGCAGCCATCAACAACTGGGCCGGCTGGATGTCATGGCAATTTTTTGTGGCCTGTTTAATTCCCTCGAAACCGTTTATTCCCTGGACACTGGATATACACAACACGTGATCGTCCGGAAGCTGAAATAAGCAGCCATCGGCTATAACAAATATCAGGCGATAAATACTCACCAGATCGCTTTTGAAGATCAGGCATAAATCTCCTTCGTGGTCGACCGTGTGAGGAAAATCCATCACTATTTCAAATGAAATCCCTTCGATATATTGCTCCCAAAGCAGAACAGGTGATCGTGAAATATTCTCTAAAAAATCAATTCTGAAATTATTTTGCAGATAGGAATAATGTGAAATCAGAATTAACAAACCTGTTCTTGCAGAAATACTGAAAGAGATATAGTTTCTCAAGTACTTGTAAGTCAACTCCGGTTTGCTAACGATCAATTGCTTCGTTTGCGGATGACTAAGGATACGGATGAATTTGAGATGTTGCCGAATATTTAACATAAGCAGCAATCCTCGATGCCATGTCTTCAGTTTCAGCATCGATCCTCTCATCACGATATTCCGGGTGATTCTTGATGTATTGGCCCAAAAAAATTTTAATGGCACTTTTGATATAGAGGTCATGAGGATCTCCGTTTTGAATTTTTATTTATCTAGCCAGACAACTGAAAAGGCAGAACCGCATCCGACTTCGCAGCCAGAATCACACGTTTGAACTCTGCCTGTATGCGCGCCAAAGCAACGTCCGTCTCAGCCTCGAAGCGCATCACCACAACCGGGGTTGTGTTTGACGAGCGCGCCAGTCCGAATCCATCCGCGTACTCAACGCGCAGACCATCGATCTTGATGATGTCCTCAGCGCCTGGAAATTTTGCCTCCACCTGCAGCTTCTCTATCAATGCGAAATTCTCACCTTCGAGCAACTGCAGTTGCAGTTCGGGTGTACTGATCGACTGCGGCAATGCGTTCAGCACCGCGGAAGGATCAATTTCGCGGCTCAGCAGCTCCAGCAATCGGACACCTGCATACAAGCCATCGTCAAAGCCATACCAGCGATCCTTGAAGAAAACGTGGCCACTCATCTCGCCGCCAAGCGGCGCTCCCGTCTCACGCATCTTGGCCTTTACCAACGAGTGCCCGGTCTTCCACATCAATGGCCGGCCGCCGTGCGTAGCGATCCACTGCGCGAGATGGCGCGTGCATTTGACGTCGTATAAAATATCCTGGCCCGGATGACGGGTCAGCACGTCTGCGGCAAACAACATCAACTGGCGGTCCGGATAGATGATCTGGCCGTCTTTGGTGACTACGCCGAGACGGTCGCCATCGCCGTCGAAAGCCAGGCCAAGCTCGGCGTCGCCAGTTTGCAGGGCATGAATCACATCCTGCAGATTTTCCGGATGGGCCGGATCGGGATGATGGTTGGGGAATGTCCCGTCCACCTCACAAAACAACTCTTGCACTTCGCACCCGAGTGCGCGATACAAATCGCCGGCAAAGGCGCCCGCAACACCATTGCCGCAATCCACTACGATTTTCATGGGACGCGCCAATTTGACGTCGCTCAGGATGCGTTGGAGATAAGCGTTCTTGATGTCGTGAGTGCGGTAGTTGCCCGGGTCCGCCAGCGCTTGCCTGGTGGTGGTGGTGGCATTGACGATCTGCTGATACAGCTCCTGTATCGTCTCGCCATGAATCGCTTCGCCGGCAAGCACCATTTTGAAACCGTTGTAATCAGGCGGATTATGGCTACCAGTTACCATCACACCGGATTGGGCGCCAAGGACATGCGTAGCAAAATAGACCATCGGCGTGATGACCATTCCCAAATCAATCACATCCACGCCGGCTTTTTGCAACCCGGCTGCTAGCGCCGCGCTCAATTCAGGGCCTGACAAGCGTCCATCGCGGCCGATGACAACTGTATTTTCACCTTTTGCGCGGGCCGCAATGCCGAAAGCCAGGCCGATTTTTTTCGCAATACCGGCATCCAGGGTTTTACCGACAATGCCGCGGATGTCGTAGGCTTTGAATATCGATTTTTGGAGTGGGAGCATAGTTTTTATGTAGGTCAGAAATAAAAATATCAGGACGCTTCAGCTGCGTTTGTATATATCGTCGAAGCGAACGATGTCGTCCTCTCCCAGATAACCGCCGGATTGCACTTCGATCAGATGCAATGGCATTTTTCCGGGATTTTCCAGGCGATGCTTGACACCGATCGGTATGTAGGTGGACTCATTCTCGGTAAGTAGCTTTTCTTCATCGCCGCGAGTAATCAGTGCGGTCCCGGTCACCACCACCCAATGTTCCGCACGGTGATGATGCATCTGAAGGGACAGTTTTCCTCCTGGCTTAACGGTAATGCGCTTGACCTGGAAACGGTCGCCGGCATCGATGCCTTCATAATTGCCCCATGGGCGATACACCTGCATATGATTCATGTACTCGGTACGGCTGTTTTTCTTAAGGTCTTCGACAATTTTCTTGACGCCCTGCACCTGGTCTTTATGCACCACCAATACCGCGTCCTTGGTTTCCACCACCACCAGGTCCTTGACGCCGATCACCGCGACGAAGCGATTCTCAGCGCGAATCATCGAATTCTGAACGTCGTCCGTGTACACGTCTCCGCGTAGCACATTCTGCTCGGAATCCCCCTCCGTCTCCTTCAGCACATCCCAAAGCGCGGACCAGGAACCGACATCGCTCCAGCCCATTTCCGCCGGCACCACTACCGCGTGGCGTGTGTGTTCCATCACTGCGTAGTCGATCGACTCCGGCGGACAAACGGCATAGGAAGCTTCGTTCAAGCGGCAAAAATCGAGATCGTGGTAAGCGCCGTCGAACGCCTTCTGACAGCTATCTGCGATTGCAGGGCGATATTCCTGTAATTCTTCAAGATAGCGCGCTGCCTTGAAGAGAAACATGCCGCTATTCCAGCTATAGGCCTTATCTGCAACAAAAACCTCGGCGGTAGCGCGATCAGGCTTTTCGACAAATTTTTCGACGGCATAACAGCCCTCGCTACCTTGCACGGCGGTTTTACCCCTGCGAATATATCCATAGCCGGTTTCAGGGCCTGACGGCACGATACCGAATGTCACGAGCGCGCCGTTTTCGGCCGCTGGCATCGCGCGCTGAACCGCCGCGTGGAACGCCTCCACATCGCCAATCACGTGGTCGGCCGGCAGCACCAGCATTACTGCGTCCTGATCCTGTTGCAGCAGATAATGCGCCGCCACCGCAACCGTTGGCGCGGTGTTCTTACTTTCCGGCTCCAGCAGGATATCGAGTGGAAGAACGTCGATTGCACGCATTTGCTCAGCTACCAGAAAACGGTGCTCATTGCCGCACGTCAGCAGCGGCGGCATCAACTCCGGCCACTCCGACAGGCGCAGCAACGCCTCTTGCAACATCGAGCGATCAGAACATAGCGGCAGCAGTTGCTTCGGCAACGCTTCGCGTGATAGCGGCCATAACCGCGTGCCGGAACCGCCGGCGAGGATGACGGGATATATATTCATAGGTTACTCACTGACAAGGATGTTGCGTTTTCGGAGTCTCTTTCCGGCAGCCGGTCACGTGCGTCGCCCCAGTCGTAATCACCACCCGCTTCCGGCAGTTTGCGCATGTTTCCCGCGCGGTCTACGCTGTATTCCTTGACCACGATGACTTCATCCAGATGCGCGTTGTCGAGTATGCGGGTGTATTCAAACAACACACTGCGCACCACTTCAGCCCCGGAACATATATGGCTGCCATGGCCGATCCAGGTCGGACCGACGATCTTGCAACCGGCCTCGATCTTGCATCCGGAACCAATATAGACCGGGCCTTCGATGCTCGTTCCTTCCCAATCTATGCTGGTATTGAGGCCTACCCACAGACCGTCGGCGATTTGTGTGCCAGGCACTTCCAGTTGCGCGACTTCACCCTGCAATACGCTTTGCAGCACACTCCAGAAATCGGTCACTGTGCCGATATCGATCCAGTTGAAAAAACGCTGCTGCGCATAAAACGGCATGCCCTTTTGCGCCATCAGCGGGAACAGATCAGAACCGATATCGAACATCGTGTCAGCAGGAATCAGATCGATGACTTCAGGTTCGAAGATATAAATTCCGGTGCTTGCAAAATTGGATAATGCATCTTTCTGATCAGGCTTTTCCTGGAACGACTGTACGCGCCCATCCTGATCCGCCACCACTACACCGTAGTTGTGCACCTTATCCCACGGCACTTCCTTGGTGATGACGCTGGCCAACGCACCCTTCTGCTTGTGCTCGAACAGCGCGGAGGTAAGATCGAGGTCGATCAAGGCGTCGCCACATATCACGATGGTAGTTTCGTCGAAGAAGTTGGCAAACTCCTGGATTTTCTTGATGCCACCGGCCGAGCCGAGGGGCACCGGCACCACTTCGCCGTTGTCGTCGACATAACCTTCGAAGGAATAGCCGATCTGCACGCCGAACTGGTTTCCATCACCGAAATATTCTTCTATTTTCTGATGCAGGTAACTGACATTCACCATGATGTCGCGGACACCGTAGCTGGCGAGATATTCGACCAGGTAAGCCATTACCGGCTTGCCCAAAATCGGAATCATCGGCTTGGGAAGATCGTAAGTTAATGGTTGAACACGAGTGCCCTTACCGGCAGCTAAAATCATTGCTTTCATGTTTCTTACCTCACTAAATTGCATTAAAGAATAAAATCCGGCGCTTCTGGCTGCTTTTTTGACCGCTTCTGGCTGCCATCGACCGCTATCGGCCTGCCAGCAAGCGCCTGAACCACTCATTTCAAGCCTGTCCATTTCCTTCACGATATTTGCGACACAAGATCAGGAATGTCATGATGTCGACGGTATAGCGGCGCAATAGCCGGCGCGGTTCAAGGCACAGCCGATACAGCCATTCGAGCCGGGTGCGTTGCACCAGGCGCGGCGCGCGCGGCTTGTAGCCACCCCAAAAATCGAACAGGGCGCCAACGCCGATAACCACATTTGCATTCAGGGCCTGGCGGTTGGCGAGAATCCATTCCTCTTGAATCGGATTACCAAGCGCCACCAGAACAACTTCTGCCCGCGAGTTATTGATCGACTCAACCAGCGTTGCCCGATTGTTTGCCATACCGGCATAGCCGTCGCAGCTGCCAACCACTATCTGGTTCAATTTCTGGCTGACATGATCTGCTGATTTTTTGAGTATCTCCGGCTTGCCACCCAGCATGAACACGCGCATCGGCGTCCTCGCGGCGGAAAATAATTGCGGCACGAAATCTGTGCCATTCAAATTTTCCTTGAAAGCTTCGCGGCGGAAGAGATACGCAGCGATATCCATGCCAACGCCGTCATTGACAATCGTCACGAATTCCTTGTCGAACTTGTCAAGCAGATAGCGGCATTGGACAATAAAATTGGTATTGGCAAAAAGCAGCGTCGCTTTTTTGCCCGCCCGCACTGTGCGCAACAAATATCTGCTCAACGCCGGTGAGGTCGTTGTGACAACTGGAAAACCAGCGATCGGAATGATCTTTCCTGCCTTCATGAACAGTCCCTTCTTGACAGCATTACCTAAAAATGAAATATGTAAAAACTTGGCCGGCGTATCTTCGGCATCTGGCAAACGTGCAACCGATACAGCCATTTAGCGCACGAAAAATCGACGTAGCCGGATCACCGAAAGCGACACCTCGTGCCAGGTACCGTTGACCGCCCTGATATGCCAGCCCGTAATACCCACCATCAGCGGGTACAGCAAACACGCAATAAAAGCCGCTCCGCCAACCAAGACCACGTTGGTGAAGTGCTGCTGCATCAACAACAGGTAAGCACCTAAACCAAACATTAAAATGACGGTTCCCACCAGAGGCGGCGCCAGCGCGTACCAGGTCATGCGAAAACTCAAACCTAGCTCTCGGCTGAGCAGCAATTGCGACACCGGAAACACCAACAGGTAAGCGGCGCAGAATGACAAGCTCATGCCGAGCAGGCCGAAGCGATAGAAAACTGCGGCCAGGCCGGTCGCGAGCGTCAATTGCGTGATGCCTAGCAGCACCGGAACACGATTTTTTCCCAGGGCGAAAAACAAATAGTCATTCAATTGCACAATCGACGAGATCAGATATAGCAGCGCCAAGGCACCTACCGTGGGCGCCGCCGGCAACCATTTTTCGCCGAAAACCGTGACCACCAAAGGGGTCGCCAGCACAGCCTGGAAACACAGCAAGGGGGCAACGCAAAACAGCGTGATGCCGAGAATTTTCAAGTAACCGCGACGCAGTGCCGCCAGATCCATCCCGGCGTCGGAGAACACCGGGAGTGCGACCTTGTGCATCGAACTGGAGATGACCAGATATACAGACGATGTCACCCGTTTTGCCAGGTTGTACAGGCCGGTGGCATACGGGCCCAGGAAAATTCCCACCAGCAGGGAATCGCCATTGGCGTTGGCAAATCCGAGTACGCCAGTCAGCCCTACTTGTCGAATATCATTCCAATATTTACGCGTCAGCGCGCCGTCAAACACCAAGCTCGGCAGCCAACGACTCTGCATCACGACCAGCACCAATGCCAGGCCGGATGCTGTCACCTGTTGCACCACCAAAGACATCGCCCCCCAGCCGCTCGCGGCAAGTGCGATGCCGGTAGCGCCGCCGATCGTTACTGAAAAAATGGAACGGATTGCAAGTTGGCGAAACATCATGTTGCGCACAAGTCGTGCCTCGTAAGCGCGCACCAGGCCGAAAAACAGAATCGAGACGCTCATCCCTTGCAGCACTGTTTTCAGCTCCGGCGCGCGAAACAGCGAGGACACAAAACCAGACGAGAGGAACATCAATCCGGCGAGTAGCAAGCCGACCGCCGTGCAACACGTAAACACCCATGAATAAAGCCTGTCGTTTGGTATGGCGGTTCGTACGATCGGCATGGCAATCGCGTCGAATACCACCAGGCGGGTAAACAAAATGAACAGGTGCGCAATAGTCAGCAAGCCAAATG
>FTFY01001152.1_pt1 | contig 17192 bp, 17 predicted proteins | sample 1640561 | NCBI WGS metagenome assembly FTFY01 (sample SAMEA3914789, study PRJEB12502) | metagenome | biome: forest; material: soil | place: Canada | collected 2011-07-03 | depth 0.3 m | reverse complement strand
GGGAAGCGGACAACCACCTGCTTGAAGGCATCGAATGCGTCGCGTGCAGCTTTTGGATCGCGCTCGGTGGCATCTTCGCTAGACAGGAAATCGAAAATACTGATCTTGTCATTGAAGTTGACCAGGCCCCGCAGGTAGTACATATAGTCTACGTTAGGGTGATTCGGATGCAATTTGATGAAGCGGTCAATCGCTGCCAGTGCTTCTGGCTGCTCGCCTTGCCGATAGTGCGCATAAGCGATATCCATTTGCGCCTGTTGGGCGTAAGTGCCGAACGGATAACGCGATTCCAGCTTTTCAAAGTACTTAATTGCCTTATCGTAGCCGCCGCTGTTCATTTCATCCTTGGCCTCCGAGTATAATCGGGGGGCGGACCAGTTTGCGGTTTCATCGACTTTGTCTGGCAATAAGCCACACGCAGATAAGGATAGAGCGAATGCGACAGCAGCTAGTTTTAAGAGTCTTTTTTGCATAGTGGTTTGCAAGATTGCGCGTGTTTGCGTGTAGTTTGCGTGTATTAACAACGATTGATTATAGCTGATGGGACTTCAAGTGATGTCATTTACCAAGCCAAATTTGGCTGAAAGTCTGCCTGATGCTGATTTAGACGCCAATATCGACGATATTGATGACAGCGTCGACGACGGCGATGCGGCAACAGCCAGCGCGCCGATAGTACTGCAATTGACGCCGGATGTGTGCGGTACACGTCTGGATAAAGTAGTTTCAAGCCTGGTGCCGCAATATTCGCGTAGCCGTATCCAGCAATGGATAGAAGCCGGCCATGTCACCGTGGACGGCAAGCCCGGCACCACGAAAATGACCACTTACGGCGATGAAACCGTGATTGTGCTGCCGCAGCCGGCGCCTGACGAACAGGCATTCAAGGCGGAAGACATGCCGCTGGACATAGTTTATGAAGATGCTGCCATCATCGTCATCAACAAGCCGGCCGGGCTGGTGGTGCATCCTGCCGCCGGTAACTGGTCGGGAACCTTGCTGAACGGCTTGCTGTTTCGCTGGCCGTCGCTGGTCGGGGTGCCGCGTGCCGGTATCGTGCATCGCCTGGATAAGGATACCAGCGGCTTGATGGTGGTTGCCAAAACGCTGGAAGCGCAGACCGATCTGGTACGCCAGCTGCAAGCCCGTACCGTCAAGCGCCAGTACCTGGCGCTGGTGTGGGGTTCGCCGCAACTCAACGGAACCGTGGATGCCGCGATGGCGCGCCACCCGCGCGACCGCATCAAGATGGCAGTATCGGAAAGTTTGATTGCCAAGCCGGCCATCACACATTACCAGCGGCTTGCAACCGGCTTGCTGGAGCGCCGTCCGGTCAGTTTGATGGGTTGCCGATTGGAAACTGGGCGCACGCACCAGATTCGCGTCCATATGCAGTCCCTCGGCTTTTCGCTGGTCGGCGATGCCTTGTATGGAAAGCAACATCTGATGCCGGCTTTCCCGCGTCAGGCATTGCATGCGTCTCGTTTGGGTTTGCTTCATCCTGCGACCGGCAAGGCTTGCGAATGGTTTGTGCCGCTGCCGGACGATTTTGCCGCGTTGCTGGCGCGCGCCGGCATGAGCGAGCCTGAACAAGCGTAACTGATCCTGGCTTTGTTGGTCTTTGTGAATCAACTTTTGAATCAAATGGAACAAAGGAAATATTCGGCACATGCAATTGATTATTCCGGACTGGCCTGAACTGCCGCCAAATGTTGGTGCTTTTACTACCTTGCGTAGCGGTGGTTTCAGCCGTGCTCCTTATGACGATGGCAATGGTGGCGGCGGCCTGAATCTCGGTACCCACGTCGGCGATCTGCTGCAAGACGTAGAGCGCAACCGTGCACGCCTGGACATGCTGCTGCCGGCATCGCCGGTCTGGTTGTCGCAGGTACATGGCCATCATGTAATTAATGCTGACGGTTTCGGTGGCGGCGCCATAGTTGGTGCCGAAGCGGATGCCGCAATTGCCACCCGGGCAGGCGTGGTATGTGCGATACAGACTGCCGATTGTCTGCCGGTATTGTTCGCCGATTCAAATGGCGGCGTAGTCGGCGCAGCACATGCCGGCTGGCGTGGCCTGGTGGGCGGGGTGTTGCAAAACACAGTGGCGCGTATGAGGGCAGCCGGCGCGGGGCCGATTTCGGCCTGGCTTGGCGCTGCCATCGGCCCTGAGCGATTCGAGGTCGGCGCCGATGTTCTTGCCGCCTTTGTCGAGGCTGCAGAGTCCGGCCAGACGCAAGCGCAAAGCCTGGCGCAGATCCAGGCGTGCTTTACGCCCATCGCCCAACGGCCAGGTAAATATCTGGCGGATATTTATCAGCTGGCGCGGATCGCTCTACACCAGGCGGACGTGCGTCACATTCACGGCGGGGGTTTATGCACGGTCAGCGACAGAAATTTTTATTCTTATCGTAGAGATCATGTGACTGGTCGCATGGCCTCGTTAATTTGGCTGAAATGAGATGGCTAAAATGCATTGTCAGAAATGATCAACGCAATTCATTCATCCGTTTTTTCTGAGGGAGTGGGCGCCTGAGCGGCTGTGGCAGCCGCTGCGGAAGCTTTTTGTTGTGCCGCGAGCCGGGCGGAATTTTCAGCCCGCTGTCGATTTCGCTTGCGCTGCGGCGTGCCCATCAGGTATAAAACAATTGTCAAAGGAAGAACACCGTAGAGCAAAAATGTCATCACACCTGCGACTGCGGTAGTTTCTGTAATTGCCATCATGAAGACGACGTAAATCCATGCGATGGCAACGATATGCATTTAGGTACCTGCTGTAGAGTCAATCCGATAAAAGATACACGAAAATAAGCCAAAACAACGGTCATCGCATGAATACGCCTAATTTTTCTGTTTTCGATCCAGCCGCGTTGTCGCAACTCTCGCAACAATTCAGTCAAGCCTTCAATCCGCAATTCCTCCAGCAACTTAGCCATGTAGCCGATCCCAATACATTCCTGGGTTTGCTCAATCCATCTGCGCAAAACCACGGCGGTGCTGCGGGCTTGGGCGATCTTGGCATTTCGCTGGATCCGGCTGTGCTGGAAAAGCTGCAGGCCGAATACACGCAACAGTTGTCGGCCTTATGGCAGGACATGCTCGCCGCGCGGATTCCAGTCAGCGCCGACCGCCGTTTCAGTGCCGCGGCCTGGCAGGGCAATCCGGTATATGCGTTCAATGCGGCTGCGTATTTGTTGAACGCCCATTTCCTGAACGCGATGGTTGATGCCCTCGACGCGCCGCCGAAGATGAAGCGCAAGATCGGCTTTACGGTGCAGCAAATGATAGACGCCATGGCGCCCTCCAATTTCCTGGCGACCAATCCGGTGGCCCAGCAGAAAATTGTCGAGACCAACGGCGAGAGCCTGACCAAGGGCATCACCCAGATGCTTGCTGACATGCATAAAGGCCGGGTGTCGCAGACCGATGAGTCCGCGTTCGAAGTCGGCGTGGATGTGGCCACCACTGAAGGCTCGGTGGTATTTGAGAACGACCTGTTTCAACTGATTCAATACCAGCCGCTCACCCCCAAGGTGCATCAGCGGCCGTTGCTGATCGTACCGCCGTGCATCAACAAATTCTACATTCTGGATTTGCAGCCGCAGAACTCGCTGGTGCGTTATGTGGTCGAGCAAGGCCACACCGTCTTCCTGATTTCCTGGCGCAATGCGGATGAGTCCATGGCGCATACGACCTGGGACCAATACATAACCGACGGCGCAATTCGGGCGATCCAGGTGGTGCAGGATATATCCGGCCAGGACAAGATCAATACGCTCGGTTTTTGTGTCGGTGGCACGATCCTGTCGACCGCCCTGGCAAAACTGGCGGCGGAGAAAGCCAATCCGGTTGCCAGCCTGACCTTGCTGACCGCGTTCCTGGATTTTAGCGATACAGGGATCCTGGACGTGTATATCGACGACATGCAGATACGCATGCGGGAGCAGGCCATCGGCCACGGCGGCTTGATGCCCGGCCGCGAATTCGGCTCGGCCTTTTCCAGCTTGCGTCCTAATGACTTGCTATGGAACTATGTCGAATCGAATTATCTCAAGGGCGAGCAGCCGGCCCCCTTCGATTTGTTGTACTGGAACGCCGACAGCACCAATTTGCCAGGCCCGATGTTTTGCTACTACCTGCGCAACATGTATCTGGATAATTCCTTGAAAGATGCCGGCAAGCTAACGGTGGGCGGGCAAAAAATCGATCTCGGCAAGATCGACGCGCCGACCTTTATCTACGCGTCGCGCGAAGACCATATCGTGCCATGGACTTCGGCCTACGCTTCGGCTTCTCTGTTGAATCCCAAAAAACCGAAACAGAATCGCTTTGTGCTCGGCGCTTCGGGCCATATCGCCGGCGTGATCAATCCCCCGGCAAAAAAGAAGCGCAGCTATTGGACCAACGAAAAAATCGCGAAGGATGCCGACACCTGGCTGGCGGCGGCGGTCGAACATCCGGGCAGCTGGTGGACCGAGTGGGCGGAATTTTTATCCGGGCATGCGGGAAAACAAGTGGCCGCGCCGCGCACATCAGGAAATGCCACGTACGGCGTCATCGAACCGGCGCCGGGACGGTATGTCAAGGTGAGGGCAGAATAGGATAGTGCAACAAAGCAACTGGATAAGGTAATAAGATAGGGCAGGACGCAGCGTAAGACTGTGGGATAGGCAGCAACCAAGACGTAGATGAATTTTCTGAATTGTTTTTTTGAAGGAGACAAAGATGGCAAAGCGAATCGTTTATGTAACCGGGGGAATGGGCGGCATCGGTACCCCAATTTGTACTCGCCTTTGCACAGATGGTTTTACCGTGGTCGCGGGCTGCGGACCGAATTCTACGCGCAAGGATAAATGGCTGGCCGATATGCGGGCCAAAGGTTTCGATATTCACGCTTCAGAAGGTAATGTCTCCGACTGGGAATCGACCAAGGCGGCATTCGAGAAGGTCAAGGCTGAAATCGGCGAAGTCGATATCCTCATCAACAATGCCGGCATCACACGTGACGGTCAGTTCCGCAAAATGTCCAAAAACGATTGGGATGCAGTCATCGATACCAATCTGAACTCGCTGTTCAACGTCACCAAGCAGGTCATCGACGGCATGGCGGACCGCGGCTGGGGGCGGATTGTCAATATTTCATCGGTGAACGGCCAAAAGGGCCAGTTTGGCCAGACCAACTATTCGACAGCCAAGGCCGGGATTCACGGCTTTACGATGGCGCTGGCGCAGGAAGTGGCGACCAAGGGCGTTACCGTCAATACGGTATCTCCCGGCTATGTCGGTACCGACATGGTGCGTTCGATCAGGCCGGACGTGCTGGAAAAGATCGTTGCCGGGATTCCGGTAAAACGTCTGGGTGAGCCGGAGGAAATCGCTTCCATCATCTCCTGGATCGTGTCGGATGAGGGTGGTTATGCGACAGGTTCAGACTTCTCCTTGAACGGCGGCCTGCACATGGGCTAATGCCGGTTTCCGCGTGGGTTGCGCCGCAAGCCGGTTTTGCCGGTTTGCGGGTTCGCAATCCATGCGGCTTATCGGAATGCTTGTTTCTATTGCAACGCAATAAAACTCCCTGCAATGGATGCTGCACGTGCATATAATAGGGATGTTCTGTAGTAAAACTGATTGCACGAATAGCAAATAAGTAGCAAATATAAAATGCCTTATGGGCGTAGCAACCTGGGACTGAAATGACTACTACAAAAAAAATGTCTGAACGTTTGATCAAGAAGTATCCGAATCGTCGCCTGTACGATACGCAAACCAGTTCATACATTACCTTGGCAGACGTCAAGCAACTGGTGCTGGACAACGAGGAGTTCGTTGTGCTGGACGCCAAGACCGACGACGATCTGACGCGCAGCATCTTGCTGCAGATTATTCTGGAAGAAGAGTCAAACGGCACTCCTATGTTTTCCAGTGCGGCGCTGTCGCAAATCATTCGCTACTACGGCCACGCCATGCAGGGAATGATGGGTTCCTACCTGGAAAAAAATATCCAGGCTTTCATCGATATCCAGAACAAACTGACTGAAAATTCCAAGGGGCTATACGAAGGCAAACCTTTCAGCCCGGAGATGTGGGCGCAGTTCATGAATGTCCAGGGACCGATGATGCAGGGCATGATGAGCAACTACATCGAACAGAGCAAAGGCTTGTTCGTCCAGATGCAGGAACAGATGCAAAACCAGACCAAGAATATGTTTGGCACCTTCCCGTTTGCGCCGCCACCGCCGGACAAGACAAAAAAATAATCATTCCGGGTACACCCTGTAGCAGGTTTTAGGCCGGCGCAGGGTAACCATGGCAGTGGAAGGGGTACAATAGCGACTTTGCTTTGACCCTACCTCCCGTCATCATGTCCAATGTTATTCCTGCTGCACCAGCCACCGCACTAGCCGCCGCCCCTAAAGTAGGTTTCGTGTCTCTTGGTTGCCCCAAGGCACTAGTCGACTCCGAACAAATCCTGACCCAGCTGCGCGCGGAAGGTTATGAAACTGCTAAGTCGTATGAAGGCGCCGATCTGGTGATCGTCAATACTTGCGGCTTTATCGACGCTGCGGTGCAAGAGTCGCTGGACGCCATCGGCGAAGCCCTGAGCGAAAACGGCAAAGTCATCGTGACCGGTTGCCTCGGCGCCAAAAAGGATGCTGACGGCGACGACATCATCCAGAAGATCCATCCAAAAGTATTGGAAGTCACCGGTCCGCATGCGGTCGGCGAAGTCATGTTTGCTGTGCATAAGCATCTGCCTAAGCCACATGCGCCGTTCCTCGATCTGCTGCCGCCGCAAGGCATCAAGCTGACACCCAAGCATTTCGCCTACCTGAAAATTTCGGAAGGCTGTAATCACCGTTGCAGTTTTTGCATTATTCCGTCGATGCGTGGCGACCTGGTGTCGCGGCCGATTGCCGATATCATGCTGGAAGCCGAAAACCTGTTCAAAGCCGGCGTCAAAGAGTTGCTGGTGATTTCGCAAGACACCAGCGCCTACGGTGTCGACGTCAAGTTCCGCATGGGCTTCTGGAACGGCAAGCCGGTCAAGACCCACATGACGCAACTGGTTACTGCGCTGGGCGAACTGGCAGCGCAATACGGCGCCTGGGTGCGTTTGCACTATGTGTATCCGTATCCGCACGTCGATCAGATCATTCCGCTGATGGCCGAAGGCAAGGTGCTGCCATATCTGGACGTGCCGCTGCAACATGCCCATCCCGATGTGTTGAAGCGCATGAAGCGTCCGGCCAGCGGCGAAAAAAATATCGAGCGGATTCAAGCCTGGCGCGCAATGTGCCCGGAACTGACAATTCGCTCAACCTTCATCGCCGGTTTCCCGGGCGAAACCGACGCAGAGTTCGAATACCTGCTGGACTTCCTTAAAGAAGCAGAAATCGACCGCCTCGGCTGTTTCGCCTATTCGCCGGTAGAAGGTGCGACCGCCAATGCGCTGGATAATCCGGTACCGGAAGAACTGCGCGAAGAGCGCCGCGGTCGTGTGATGCAGCTGCAAGAAGAAATTTCCAAGAAGCGCCTGCAAGCCAAAGTCGGCAAGACCATGCGCGTGCTGATCGATGAAGTCGATCGCAATGGCGGTGTCGGCCGTTCCAGCGCCGATGCACCGGAAATCGATGGCGTGGTTTATGTCAAGCCGCCGTATGAGCCGCACAAGAAACTGGTGGTTGGCGAGTTCGTAGATGTCACCATCACGGCTTCCGACGCACATGATTTGTGGGCTGCTGCATGATGGTAGGGAAGCATGTTGCTGCACTGGTGTTAGTGCTTGGTTTTGCCTCCGCTCCGGTATTTGCTGGCAGTGACAAGGCGGCTACCGAGGTTGCCGCCGCCCCGGTGGCAGCGGCCGCAGGGCAGAATTTGTTCGCCAGGCCGCTGACCTTGCGCGGCAAGCTGGGCGATGCGCAGATCGAAATGCATTTGCAGCTAAAGCCGGATCCAACTGAGGGTATTCAAGGGACTTATACGATTGCCGGTCAGTCCACTAAAATCCTGCTGGCCGGCGAATCGGAAAACACCGATGTCATCATGGAAGAATCCATCAATGGCAAAGATGTTTCCGGCGAGTGGGCCGGGCAGCTGGTCGGTAATACCTTCAGCGGCACCTGGTCCACCACCGACGATGCGGTGACGAAACCCTTCGTGTTGACTGTCCTGACCGCCAAATCGGCTAAGTAAACGGCTAAGTAAATCCTGCTGAATAAACCCTGCTTATTATTGGATATGGCAAAAAAGAACCCTCAAACCGCATTGATGCACAGCGAATATAGCGCTCCCGCAGGTTTTGATGCCTTCCCGGTGGCGATTCATCACGCTTCCACGGTGCTGTTCAAGAATGTCGCCGCGATGCGCGCCCGTGACTGGCAGGAAAAGAGCAGCTATACCTACGGCCTGCACGGCACGCCAACCTCATTTACATTGGAAGCGCGCCTGGCTGAAATCGAAGGCGGCCGGCATTGCCTGCTCGCGCCGAGTGGCCTGGCGGCGATCAGCATGATTGATCTGGCCCTGCTGAAGAGCGGTGACGATGTGCTGTTGCCAGACAACGTATATAACCCGAATCGCGATCTGAACAACTGGCTGGCCAAGGATTTCGGCATTACGGCCCGTTATTACGATCCTTTGATCGGCGCCGGCATTGCAGATCTGATCCAGCCGAATACACGCTTGATCTGGACTGAAGCGCCGGGTTCGGTGTCGATGGAAGTGCCGGATCTTCCAGCCATTTGTGCTGCGGCACATGCCAAGGGCGCGCTGGTAGCAATCGACAACACCTGGTCTGCCGGCCTGGCTTTGCGCGCGTTCGATCTTGGCGTCGATATCGTGATGCAAGCATTGACCAAGTACCAGTCGGGCGGATCGGATGTGCTGATGGGCGCCGTGATCTCCAGGGATCCCGCGCTGAATCAACGCTTGCAGACTGCGCACATGCGGCTGGGTTTCGGGGTCGGCATGGACGATGCCTATCTGGTGTTGCGCGGCCTGCCAACCATGAAGTTGCGCTTTGAAGCGCATGATGCGGCGGCACGTACAGTCGCTGCCTGGTTGCAGCAGCAGCCACAGATCAGCAAGGTGCTGCATCCGGCTTTTGCGGATTGCCCGGGGCATGAAACCTGGAAGCGCGACTTTACCGGAGCGGGTGGTTTGTTCTCGGTGCTGTTCGATGCGCGTTATAGCGAAGAACAAACCGACCGCTTCGTCGACAGCTTGAAATTATTCAAGATCGGTTATAGCTGGGGAGGCGCCAACAGCCTCTGTGTTCCGTACCGGATCCAGACCATGCGGAAAGACTGGCAAGATCAGGGCGTACTGGTACGCTTCAATATCGGCCTGGAAGACCCGCAGGATTTGATTGCCGATATCGAGCAAGCCTTCGCTGCCATGTAGGTGGTGGGTCCGGATCGGCGCCGTAGGGTGGGCACAAAGGCGTGCCCACCCTACGAGTTCTTTAGCTTTTTTGAAGCAGGTAGTAACCAAATCCCAGCGTGGCCTTGCCCGACTCCAGATAGCTGTCGTACCAGCGCTGGGCTCGTTCGCTAAAGACTACCGCATCCGGATCCTCCGGCTGCGTTGCCACATGGCGCATCATTGCCTGGTAGTACATTCCTTCATATTGATCCCATTCGTCGTCGCTGCTTACCGTTGATGTCAGCAGCTTGTAGCCATGTGCCAGCGCACGGCTAGCATTTTGCTCGTGACTGGTGAGTTCATCAGGTGTCGCGCCGAGCATGGCGAGGTACTGTTCCGAAGGAGATTGTTTCCAATAGCCTTCGCCAATCAGAAGTAAGCCGCCGGGTTTGAGCCATTGCCGGCAGGTGGCGAGAGAGCGATCAAAGCCGCCGAATACGTGGCTCGAACCAATGCAAAGAATGGTGTCGTAACCGGTTGCCGGCGGCAGATGCTGTTCCATCGGGCTTTCGACAAGAGTCAGGCGGTCATCGCCTGGATTACTGCGAGCCCACGCATTTTCTGCTTCGGCAAGGAACCGTGAATTGATGTCGACGCCGACACCACGGACCGGCGCCGATCGCAACAGATCACGCAGCAGCGCGGCTTTGCCGCATCCGGCATCCAGCACCAAGGCGTCGGGTGTCAGCTGTAACGCGGCTAGTAGCGTGCTGGCTTTAGCGCGTGAAAGAGGGCAGCAGTAGCGATGATCGCTATGCGCGATAGTGGTGTATTTGAATTGATCTTGCGAGGAGGTGGGCATGTGTCAGCCCAAGTGCTGCAGCATATAGACGGCACCCGCCTGATTAGCCGATACTTGATAACTGGCGAGATTTTCCCTGGCGGGAGAGTGCTCTACTTCTACGGCTGCATAGCCCAGCGCACCCCAAAATATTTGCGACTGCTGCACCGATACCAGCGCGCTCCAGCGCATGTCGGATTCGCGCGCATATTTCAGCGCAGCCGCCACCAAAGCATTACCCGCCTGCCGGCCCCGTGCGTCCGGCGTTACAGCCAGGTCATGCAAGTAGAGGCAATCCGGCGTTGCTGCAATCTTGAAAGGGTGGTCCAGCGCCGTGATCACATCTTTGTTTGACGGATAACTGAACAAATACGCCGCCGGATCTTGCCCCTGCGGCGACCAGACCCAGCAAGTGGCCGGTGTCAGGTCGCGGCGGGCGCGGAATACGGCTTCAGACTCTTGCATAAGCGATGGATAACATTCTGCCTGGATGCGCATCACGGCAGGAATGTCATTCTCAGACATGATTCTGACAGCTGGACTCAAGCCGGCATCGCCTTATTGTCATTCAAATCAACCAGACCCTTGATCAGGCGATAGGCCTTCCATAGCCAGGCAATACCCCACACGGCGAAAGCCAGCGGGATGCCAATCACCGTCAGGAACAGAGCACCGCCGACGAACATCCACAACAGATACCACCAGAACGAACGAATTTGCCAATTGTGATGGCTATACACAAAAGTGTCCGCCGCATCCGAGCGTTTGACATAGTTGATGATCAGAGGGATCCAGGAAAACGCCCCGAGGGACAGCACCAGGCTGGCGGCGTGAAAGAGATAAAGCCACCAGGCAAGATTCTTCTCAGAATGCAATTTGCTATCGAAAACCAATTCTTGTGCCATGACTATCCTTTGCATTTTGTTAAGGGAATGGCGTCCATTTCAATGGAAATTACGCCAATATAGACAAGATGCCATCCAAACCGACAAAATTCAAGGCCACGCTGGCTTGCGCTCGCACCACAGGCTTGGCGCGGAAGGCTACCGACAGGCCGGCAATCTTCATCATGTTCAGGTCGTTGGCGCCGTCGCCCATGACGATGGCCTGGCTCGGGGCGATGTTCAGCTCGGCGCAGACGCGCTCGACAGTCAGTTTCTTTTCCTCGGCGTTGACGATGCCGCCGACTACTTTGCCGGTCAGTTTGCCGTCCACAATTTCAAGTACGTTGGAATGAGCGTAATCGAGCCCCAGGGCGGCTTTCATGCGATCGGTAAAGAAGGTGAAGCCGCCGGAAACCAGTAAGGTCTTGATGCCGGCAGCCTTGACTGCGGCCAGCATGTTTTCTGCTCCCGGCGATAGTTGCAGCCGTTCGTCAAACACCCGTTGCAACGCCGAAGCATCCAGACCTTTGAGCAAGGCCACGCGCCGGGTCAGGCTTTCGTTGAACTCGATTTCGCCACGCATCGCCGCTTCGGTAATTGCCGAGACTTGCGGCTTCAAACCTTGCATGTCGGCGATTTCATCGATGCATTCGATGGTGATCAAGGTCGAGTCCATGTCCATTGCCAGCAACTTGAAATCGCCCAGTTTGGGTGCTGACGGCAGCCAGGCGCAGTCGATCCCGACGCCGTAGCAGGCAGTATCAATCAGCGCCTTCAGGCCTTCAGAATACGCGACGTCGTCACAACGCCATGCATGGCGGCCGGCGCTGCTTATATCTGTGGCGGTAACGTCAGCCAGGCTGGCGATACGGTCAATGGCGTTGCGTTCAGCGCTCAGGCTTTGCAAGATGAGGTTCATGTGTCTGTATAGCTTTATGAAAATTTAAATAATTGAATAACGATGCTATCCCGCCAAGGCCTTGATGGTGGCCTTGACCTGCGTCAGGCGCGCCGCCAGGTCGGGCATGTTGACGGTTATCCGCAACTTGTCCTGGCCGTTGAGCTTGATATGGCGGTTTTTTTGAATCAGTTCGATGATGCGCATGGCGTCGATCGGCGGATTCGGTATGAACTGCAGCAGGGCCGAGTCGGTGTGGGCGTCGATCTTGACGATGCCTATCGATTTGGCGGCAATCCGCAGGCGATGGGTTTCGATCAAGGCTTTAGCCGGATCCGGCAGCTTGCCGAAACGATCGATCAACTCCTCCTGCAGGTCGTCGATCTTGTCTTGCGCGTTGCAATTGGCCAGCCGCTTGTAGATCGATAACCGTTCGTGCACATCGCCGCAATAGTCCGCTGGCAGCAAGGCCGGCACGTGCAAATTGATTTCGGTGGTGGTAGACAGCGGTGCCGCCAGATCCGGCTCCTTGCCGTTCTTCAATGAGCGCACGGCTTCGTTGAGCATGTCGGAATACAGCTGGAAGCCGATCTCTTGCATTTCTCCCGACTGGTTTTCGCCCAGTACCTCACCGGCGCCGCGGATTTCCAGGTCGTGCATGGCCAGGTAGAAGCCGCTGCCCAGTTCTTCCATTTGCTGGATCGCATCCAGCCGGCGCTGCGCCAGTTTGGTCAAGCCCTGGACATCATGCACCAGCAGGTAAGCATAAGCCTGGTGATGCGAGCGGCCAACCCGGCCGCGCAACTGATGCAGCTGGGCCAGGCCGAACTTGTCGGCGCGATGCATGATGATGGTGTTGGCGGTCGGGACGTCGATACCGGTTTCGATAATGGTCGTACACAGCAGGATGTTAAAGCGCTGGGCAACGAAGTCGCGCATCACTTTTTCCAGGTCGCGTTCGTGCATCTGGCCGTGAGCGATGGCGATCCGCGCTTCCGGCAACAGCTCTTCCAACATCGCCTTACGGTTCTGGATGGTGTCCACTTCGTTATGCAGGAAGTAGACCTGGCCGCCGCGCTTCAATTCGCGCAAGCAGGCTTCACGGATGGTCGATTCGCCTTCGCTGCGGACGAAAGTCTTGATAGCCAGGCGTTTTTGCGGCGCGGTGGCGATGATCGAAAACTCACGCAAGCCTTCCAGCGCCATCCCCAGCGTACGAGGGATCGGCGTGGCGGTCAGCGTCAAGACGTCGACTTCGGCCCGCAACGCCTTGAGCGCTTCTTTCTGGCGCACGCCAAACCGGTGTTCTTCGTCGATGATCACCAGTCCCAGGCGCGAGAACTTGATGTCGTCGGATAATAGTTTGTGGGTGCCGATCACGATATCCAGCGTGCCGTCGGCCATGCCCTTGATAGCTTGCGTGACTTCCTTGCCGGAGCGGAAACGCGACAGTTCGGCGATTTTTACCGGCCAGTCGGCAAAGCGGTCGGCGAAAGTTTGCGCGTGCTGCTCTGCCAGCAAGGTAGTTGGCGCCAGGATCGCGACCTGTTTGCCGCCAAGCACAGCGACAAACGCCGCGCGCAACGCGACCTCGGTCTTGCCGAAGCCGACATCGCCGCAAATCAGCCGATCCATCGGTTTGCCGCTGGTCATATCCTGGATCACGGCATTGATCGCCGCGGCCTGATCGACCGTTTCTTCAAAGCCAAAACTTTCCGAGAAAGCCTCGTAGTCGTGGGCGGAGTATTCGAATGCATGACCCTGGCGTAAAGCGCGCCGCGCATATAGATTCAATAGTTCCGCAGCGGTGTCGCGTACCTGTTGCGCAGCCTTGCGCTTGGCCTTTTCCCATTGCCCGGAACCGAGCGAATGTAGCGGCGCATCTTCGGGCGAGGCGCCGGAATAGCGCGAAATCACATGTAGTTGCGATACCGGCACGTATAACTTGGTGTCCTTGGCGTATTCCAGATGCAGGAATTCAGTCTCGCCTTCGCCCAGATCCATGCTGAGCAAGCCCATGTAGCGGCCGATACCGTGGTTGATATGCACCACCGGATCGCCGATCTTGAGTTCGGACAGGTCGCGCACCATCGATTCGACCTGGGTCGCGCCTTCCTGCTTCTTCTTGCCGATGCGGCGGCCGGAGCCGGCGTACAGTTCGGTTTCCGTGATGAAGATAAACTGCGGCAATTCAAAGCCGGCGTGCAAGGGCGCCACGCCTAGCAAAAGTTTTTTGGTAGAAGTGGCGAAGTCGGCATAACCGTCGCACAGTGCCAATGGCAAATCGTATTCGTTGAAATACTGTTGCAAGGTTTCGCGACGGCCATTCGATTCGGCGCAGATCATTACGCGGCGATCGCTTTGCAGCAGATAGGCGCGCAGATTGGTCAACGGATCGTCGATACGGCGGTTAACCGCGATATTGGGAATTGGCGCCGATAATTCGGAGGCCGCATCGCTCGGCTGAATCACCCAGCGGCCGTACGGCTTGGCCAGGCTGAAGAAATTCTCGCCGGTCAGGAATAAGGCTTCAGGCGCCAGCAAAGGGCGCTCGCGATCCGATTTCAGGAATTTGTAGCGCGACTGGGTATCGTTCCAGAAGCGCTGGATGGCGCCGTCGATATCGCCGACCAGGGCAAACGTCGCATCGGCCGGCAGATAGTCGAACAAGGTCGCCGTGTCTTCAAAAAACAGCGGCAGGTAATATTCGATACCGGCCGAGGCGATGCCGTTGCCGATGTCCTTGTATATCGCCGAACGCGACGGGTCGCCTTCGAATACTTCACGCCAGCGGCTACGGAACGCCGAACGTGCCGCTTCGTCCATCGGGAATTCGCGGCCAGGCAACAGGCGTACTTCCTTGACCGGGTACAGCGAGCGCTGGGTGTCTGCATCGAAGGTGCGGATGGTTTCGATGGCGTCGCCGAACAAATCGAGCCGGTACGGCAACACCGAGCCCATCGGGAAAATATCGATCAAGCCGCCGCGAACCGAATACTCGCCGGGCGACATGACCTGGTTGACGTGGCTGTAACCCGCCAACGTCAACTGCGATTTCAGGCGAGCCTCATCCAGCGTCTCGCCCTGCTTGAAAAAGAAGGTGTAACCCGCCAGGAAGGACGGTGGCGCCATTCTGACCAAGGCAGTGGTGGCAGGCACCAGCAGCACATCGCAATGGCCGCTCTGGACCTCATACAAGGTTGCCAGCCGCTCCGATACCAGGTCCTGGTGCGGCGAGAAGGCGTCGTAGGGCAGGGTTTCCCAGTCCGGCAGCAAATGGCAGCGCAGGCCGTTGGATTCGTCGCCAGTGGTTTGAAACCAGGGGATTTCGGTACGCAGCCGCTGCCCATCGGTGGCGTCGGCCACCACTACCACCAGCATTCGCTGTTGCGACTTGAGCGCCAGCGCAGCCTGCGCCAATGCGTAGGCATCGGCCGAGCCGTGCAGAGCCGGCAGCACAAAACGGGCAGCCGGCTTAGGCAGCAATTTTTCTAGATCAAAGGACATTAGGGCCTGTTGAAAATAACATACAGCGTGACAAACAGCGGCACAAACGAGATTGCAAGCACGGGTATGGTCAAAAAAAGCCGCAATACGCCTGATTTGACAGTTAAAATTCAGAGCCGCATTATAAACCACGGGCATAAATGCCGATTCTTACGGCTCGGGACATGGTGTCGCTAGCATGCAACCATTTTTTTACCGTCATTTTTGCTATGCATTCATGACATTTTCTCAGAATTACCAGCGAGCCCATTGCGCATGAATCCTTCACGCTATTTTGCCCTGATTCCTGCTGCCGGCATCGGCGCCCGCCTTGGCGCGGATATCCCCAAACAGTATATGCCGCTGGCCGGCCAGCCGATGTTGACGCATGTCTTGACGACCTTTGCCGCGGCCGGCGTGATCAGCCATGTTTTTGTGGTGGTCAGTGCCGACGACGGTTATATAGGCGAACTGATGGCCGCCGCGCCGCATTTGCAGGGAAGGGTCAGCGTGCTATTTGACGGCGGCCCCAGCCGCCGGGAATCGGTATTGAACGGTTTGCAGGCGATTCGGCCACTGGTTGGCGATGACGACTGGATGCTGGTGCATGACGCTGCCCGGCCCGGCCTGACCGGGGGCTTGATCGAGCATTTGATCGAGGCGCTGCAAGATGATCCTGTGGGCGGTTTGCTGGCGCTGCCGGTGGTTGATACCCTGAAGCGCAGTGATCAGAACGCACGCGTGGAGCAAACCGTGGAGCGCACCGCATTGTGGGCAGCCCAGACGCCGCAAATGTTTCGCTATAGCCTGCTATTGCGGGCATTGACGTTGGCCGAAGCCGTCACCGATGAAGCCGGCGCGGTTGAATTGCTGGGCCTGCAGCCGCTTCTGGTTGAGGGCAGCCCGCGGAATTTTAAAGTGACACTGCCGCACGATGTGGCATTGGCAGAGATGTTTTTAAAGGAGCACGTATGAATCACCCCGGATTTCGCATCGGCCAAGGCTACGATTGCCACGCCTTGCAGGCTGGCCGGCCATTGATTATCGGCGGTGTGACGATTCCGCATAAAACCGGCTTGCTGGGACATTCCGACGCCGACGTGCTGCTGCATGCGATTATCGACGCCCTGTTTGGCGCCGCAGCCTTGGGCGATATCGGCCGGCATTTCTCTGACACCGATGCGCAATTTGCCGGCGCCGATTCACGCAAATTGCTGCGCGAAGCGGTCAGGCTGATCGGCGCAGCCGGTTATGCTGTCGGCAATATAGATTCCACCATCATTGCGCAAGCGCCGAAGATGGCGCCGCATATCCCATTGATGGTGGCGCAGATTGCCGCCGATTGCGGGATTGCCGTGAATCAGGTCAATGTGAAGGCGAAAACCAATGAAAAGCTCGGGTATCTGGGCCGAGAAGAGGGGATCGCAGCGGAGGCGGTAGCTTTGCTGTTTCCGCTGTAATCCAGATGACTTAGGTTTTCAACTGCAGTTCAATTAGGGTAGCCAGGCCGCCGCCTTCGCGGTTGCTGACACGCAATTTTCCGCCGTGCTGCTTGACAATCCGGCTGACGATCGCCAAGCCCAGGCCTGAACCGTTGGCTTGTCCGCGGGCGACATCGAGCCGCGTGAACGGCCGCAACAGGCGGTCGATCTCGCTGTCCGGCACACCAGCGCCGTGATCGGCAATATTCACGATGACTTTGTCCTGGCGGATTTGGCAG
>FTFY01000872.1_pt1 | contig 17549 bp, 15 predicted proteins | sample 1640561 | NCBI WGS metagenome assembly FTFY01 (sample SAMEA3914789, study PRJEB12502) | metagenome | biome: forest; material: soil | place: Canada | collected 2011-07-03 | depth 0.3 m | reverse complement strand
TGTTTGGGTGCATTGAAAATATCCGGCACGCGGCCGGTCTCCACCACCTGCCCTGCATACATCACCACTACCCGCTGCGCAGTCTGGGCGACGACGCTCAGGTCGTGGGTAATCAGCATCAGGGCCATGCCGCGGTCGCGCTGCAGTTGCAGCAGCAATTCCAGCATTTGCGCCTGCACCGTGACATCCAGCGCCGTGGTCGGCTCATCCGCAATCAGCAAACGCGGATTGCAGGCGATCGCGATGGCGACCATCACGCGTTGGCTCATGCCGCCGGAAAGCTGATGTGGATAAGCATCCAGGCGCCGTTCCGGATCGGGGATATCAACCTGCTTGAGCAGCGCCAGTGCTTTGGCACGCAATTCTTTATTGGAACCGCCCTGGTGCACGCGCAGGGTTTCGATCAATTGATAAGCAACCGTAAAAGACGGATTCAGGCTGGTCATCGGATCCTGGAAGATCATGGCGATGTCTTTGCCGAGCATGCCGCGCCGTTCCTTCTCAGGCATTTTCAGCAGGTCGCGGCCGTCAAACGCCATGCGCTCGCCTTTGACGCGGCCCGGGTAATCGATCAATCCCATCAGCGCCAGTGAAGTGACGCTCTTGCCGGAGCCGGATTCACCGACGATGCCAACCACCTCACCGGCCTCGATATTCAGATCCAGGCCATCGACTGCGGTAAAGGGCGCTGCCGTCGAGCCGAACTCGACCCGCAGCTGCTTAATTTCTAGGAGTGCCATGTCGAATCTCGCCTTATCGTTTCAGTTTCGGGTCGAGCGCATCGCGCAAGCCGTCGCCCATCAGGTTGAACGCCAGTACCGAGATCAAAATCGCCAGGCCGGGAAATGCAACCACCCACCACGCACTCTGGATGAATTCCATCGCGCTGGCCAGCATCGAGCCCCACTCCGGCGTCGGCGGTTGCGCGCCCATGCCGAGAAAACCAAGTGCTGCCGCATCCAGGATGGCGGAGGAGAAACCAAGCGTGGCTTGCACGATCAAGGGCGCCAGGCAGTTAGGCAACACGCAATTGAACATGATGCGAAAGGTGCCCGCGCCGGCGATACGTGAGGCGCTGACGTAATCGCGCGACATCTCGCCGATGACCGCGGCCCGCGTCTGCCGCGCATAGTGCGGCAGCATCACGACGGCAATCGCATACATCGCATTCATCAGGCCAGGCCCGAGGATGGCAACCACGGCGATGGCCAGCAACAAGCTCGGCAACGCCAGCATGATGTCCATCAAACGCATGATGGCGACTTCAACCATGCCGCGGAAATAGCCGGCCAGCAGGCCGAGCAACACACCGGTGGTGAGCGACAGAGAGATAGACACCAGGCCGATCAGCAGCGACAGGCGCACCCCGTGGATCAGGCGCGACAGCATATCGCGCCCGACGGGATCCGTGCCGAGCAGGAACTGGCTACTGCCGCCTGCTTGCCATACTGGCGGCACCAGGGTCGATTCGCGGAATTGTTCGATCGGCGAATGCGGCGCGATGACGTCGGCAAACAAGGCTGCCAATACCATCGCGACCACAATGGCCAGGCCGATTACGGCGCCCCGGTTCTGGCTGAAATAGCCCCAGAATTCGCGCAGCGGATGCGGCGGCGCGTTGACGGTAGCCTTCGGTGTTGCGTTAGTTTGCGGCGCACTAACGGGCGGTACATTAACGTTGTTCATGAGCGATGGCGAATACGTGGGTTAATCACGCCGTACAACAAGTCGACGGCCAAATTGACGAGGATGATGATGGTCGCCGACATCAGGATGCCGCCCTGCACCACCGGGTAATCGCGTCGTTGAATCGCCGCAACCAGCCATTTGCCGATGCCCGGCCAGGAAAAGATGGTTTCTGTCAGGATCGCGCCGGCCAGCAAAGTGCCGACCTGCAAACCGACTACCGTGACCACAGGAATCAAGGCATTGCGCAGAGCGTGCACGCCCACTACCCGCCACGGCGAAAGTCCTTTGGCGCGCGCAGTGCGCACATAATCTTCACGCAAGACTTCCAGCATGGCCGAGCGCGTCATGCGCGCTATCACCGCCAGCGGAATGGTGCCGAGCGCGATGGTAGGAAGAATCAGGTGCGACAGAGCAGATTTGAACGCGCCGCTATCGTCCGACAACAAGCTGTCGATCAGCATGAAGCCGGTGACCGGCGGGACGTCGAACAGGATATCGATGCGGCCCGAAACCGGGGTCCATCCCAAGGTCACGGAAAACAGCAGGATCAGCAGCAACGCCCACCAGAAGACCGGCATCGAATAACCGGTGAGGGATACGCCCATCACCGAATAGTCTAGCACTGTATTGCGCTTCAAGGCAGCCAGTATGCCGGCCGGCAAACCGACGATCAGCGCAAATAATATCGCGCAAAAAGACAACTCCAGCGTCGCCGGAAATAACGTCTTGAATTCAGTCAGCACCGAAGTGTGCGTCATGATCGACATGCCGAGGTCGCCCTTGAACAGGTTGCCCAGATAGTTAAAGTACTGCATGTAGATCGGCTGGTCGAGGCCAAGGTCGTGCGCCATTTGCGCGTAACGGGCCGGGTCCATGCCGCGCTCGCCGGTCATGGCTTCGACGGCGTTGCCGGGAATAAGGTGTATCAGTAAAAACACCAGCAGCGTGATGCCGAGAAAGGTCGGAATGACCAAACCGACACGGCGCAGGAGAAATCCAAACATTAGCGTTACCTGTTCGATGAAAGACGACAGTAGCAGCACTGTCGTTTACTGGTGGTAAATTTAAGCCGCTCCTACCGTATTATCCAGCGAGGTAGCGAGCGGCTTAATAACAGAACAAAAACCAGGCCGTGCTTACTTGGTGGCCAGGTCAACCTTCTCAAAGTGATGATGGGCAAACACGGCCATCTTGAAGTTGAGCACTTCCTTGCGGATCGGTGTGAAGCGAACCGAATGGGCCAGGTCTATCCATGGAGCTTCTTCATGCAAGATCACCTGCGCCTGCTCATACAGCTTGGCGCGCTCATCCTGCTTCGGTGTCAGCTTGGCCTTTTGGATCAGCGCTTCGTAATCCTTGTTGCACCAGCGTGCCGTGTTACCGCCGCCTTTGACGCCTTCACATCCCAGCAACGGTGCAAAGAAGTTATCCGGATCGCCATTGTCGCCGGACCAGCCGAACATCATCGATTGCTGATCGCCCTGCTTGCTGCGCTTCAGGTATTCAGTCCATTCGTAGGTGGTGAGCTTGGTCTTGACGCCGATTTTTGCCCAGTCAGCCTGGATCAACTCAGCCATGCGCTTGCCGTCCGGGTTGTATGGACGAGTGACCGGGAGGTACCACATTTCGACTTCAACGCCGTTCGGATAACCGGCTTTAGCCAGCAATTCCTTGGCCTTGACCGGATCGTAGGTGTAATCCTTAATCTTGTCGTTGTAGCCCCAGAGGGTTGGCGGAATCGGGTTCTTGGCCGGGATGCCGGCGCCTTGATACACGGTCTTGAGGATGGTTTGCTTGTCGACCGCCATGTTCAGCGCCTGGCGCACCAGCTTGTTATCGAACGGCTTTTTCTCGACATTGAACGAGATGTAGCCGATGTTCAAGCCTTCCTTGGTCATCATCTTGATGGATGGATCCGCTTTCATCAATTCGATGTCAGCCGGTTTCGGGAACGCCATTACCTGGCACTCATTCGCCTTGAGCTTGGCATAACGCACCGACGCATCGGGGGTGATGGCGTAGATCAGGTTATCCAGCTTTGGCCGGCCGCCCCAAAATGCGTCAAAGGCCTTGTAGCGGATCACGGCGTCCTTTTGGTAAGACACGAACTGGAACGGACCGGTGCCGACAGGTTCACGGTCGATCACTTCAGGCGTGCCCGCCTTCTTCATGTTGTCGGCATATTCGGCCGACAGGATCGAGGCGAAATCCATGCCCAGGTTAGCGATGAACGGCGCTTCCGGATGCTTCAGCTTGAATACCACGGTGTTGTCATCGACTTTTTCAACCTTGTCGATGATCTTGTCCATGCCCATGTCCAGGTAGTAGCCGAAGGTCTGGCCGGCGGCAAGCTTGTGATACGGATGATTGGGGTCGCCCATGCGGTTGAACGAGAACAGCACGTCGTCGGCGTTGAAATCGCGGGTCGGCTTGAACTTGGCGCTGGTATGGAACTTGACGCCTTTACGCAGCTTGAAAGTGTAAGTCAGGCCGTCGTCGGACACAGTCCACGATTCGGCCAGGCCTGGAATCGGCTTGGTAGTACCCAGTTCGAATTCGACCAGGCGGTTGTACATCGGCACCGATGATGCGTCGAAAGTTGTGCCTGTGGTGTACAGCTGCGGATTAAAACCTTCCGGGCTGCCTTCCGAACAGAACACCAGCGTCTTGGCCGCGGCCGCATAACCGGCAGTGGCGCACAGGACGGCGAGCAAAGCAGCCTTGGCAATCAATTTTCTTTTCATCACAGGTCTCTTTCTTAAGGTTATGGTGAAGGTGGTGTATTTAACAACAATTCACATCGGGAACACAAGTTGGAATGTACAACGCATTTCACTACGGTTTCAAATCTTCTTCAAGCCGCCATCAAGGCTTCGATCTCGGCGCAGGTTTTAGGAATCGCAGGGCCCAATACGCGTGCTCCTGAACTGGTCACCAGCACATCGTCTTCAATCCGGATGCCGCCAAAATCCATATGTTCGACAAACTTCTCATAGTTAATCAGATTACTGTGGCGCGCTTCCGCCTGCCAGCGCTGAATCAGTGCAGGAATAAAATACATGCCCGGTTCGACCGTCACCACCATACCCGTGCGCAAAGGTTTTGCCAGGCGCAGATTGCGCAGGCCGAACAGTTCGCTGCGGCTGACGCTGGCGTCGTAACCGACGCGGGTCTCGCCCAGGCCTTCCATGTCGTGCACATCCAGCCCCATCTGGTGGTCAAGGCCGTGCGGGAAACAGATCGCGTAAGCGCCTGATTCAACCACTTGCTCCGGGCTGCCGTTGAAAAAGCCCAGCTTGACCATCGCCGCTACCATATGGCCGGCGGCCAGCTTGTGCACCTCAAGATAAGAAATGCCTGGCCGCATGGCGTCGATAGCCAGCTGCTGCGCGGCCAGCACGATTTCATACAAGCTACGCTGGCGTTCGCTGAAACGGCCGCCGACCGGAAACGTGCGGGTGATATCGCTGGCGTAACCCAAGGTGCTGGAAGCACCGGAATCGTTCACCACCAGATCGCCGGCTTGCAAAAGATTCTTGTGATCGCGGTTGTGCAGGATCTCGCCGCTGCGGGAAAAAATCATCGGATAGGCGTTTTGCAAATCATGGCTGCGCATGATGCCCTCCATTGCCGCCACCACCTGATATTCATAGGTGCCCGCCTTGGCCTGCTGCATGGCGGCGATATGCATGTCGCGCGTGACGCTCAGCGCGCTTTCTATTTCTGCGATTTCTTCTTCGCCCTTGATTTCGCGCAGCGCAATCACAGCCGCCATCAGGCTCTCGGACGCACCGGTCATGCATTGTTCCGGCGTGCAATCCAGCAGGCTGGCCATTTCCAGTATGGTTTCGCCGCGATACGGCGGCAGGTAATGGATCGTGCGGCCTTGGCGGCGCGCTTGCGCCACCACGTCAGCCAGCTGTTTATACGGCTGCACCGCTGCAATGCCCACCGACTCGGCGCGCTGCGCAAAAGAGGTTTGCGGGCCGACCCAGATTACATCGTCCAGGCCTGGATCGTCGCCGAACAGGATCTCGCTATCGGCGTCGATATCGATCAGCGCCGCCAGATCCGGCTGGTTCAAGCCGAAGAAATAGGAAAACGAGGAGTCCTGGCGAAACCAGTAATGGTTATGCAGGTAATTCATGGAGACGTCGGTATTACCCGGTAACAGCAGCAGGCCGGAGGAAAACTGCTGCTTCAGCTGGCGTCGGCGCTGCGCGTAGACGGTCGGCTTAAACATGGCACCCCCGATGGCACCCCTGCGCTAGTACGGCAACTTTAAATGCGTCTTGATACATCACTACTCCATTCCGCTGTCACTACTGACATCATTGTTCAGCTTCACACAAAGCGCCAGCAATCATGGCCTTTTGCAACTGCAAAAATCATGCCACAACCCGCCTTCGCCCCACGCTCAAAAAAACTCGGTCCCGCGCAATAATTGTTCCTGCTCCTGTGATGCCGGCGTTTGCGGCCCTTCAAACAGCGCCACGGTGCCGACCCAGATCACTTCGGCCACTTGATTCTCGTGCGGCAGCGATTCAATACTGTGAGGAATATTCGCGTCGAAATGCAAGCTATCGCCGACATTCAGCACATAACTATCTTTACCTACCGTGTAGCCGACTTGCCCGCTGAGCACGAAGATCATTTCATCGCCTTCGTGCGACACCATTTCCGATTTGTAGCCGGATGGCATGGTGAATTTCACCGAATGCACCTGGCTGCCGGGAAATACCGTCGATAGCCGTTCGTACTTAACCCGTCCGCTGGCGACCGAATACGGCTGCCGCTGGCTGCGATAGGTATCTGGCCGCAATTGCGCGGGTTGTTTGATCAGGTCGCCAATCGCCACGCCCAGCGCTTTGGCGATCACAACCAGCGAGGTGATCGAGGGACTGGTCTGGCCGCGCTCAAGCTGCGAGATGAATCCCGCGGTCAATCCGGTTTCGGTGGCCACTTGCACCAGCGTCTTCTTGATAGCATGACGCCGCGCGCGGATCGATTTCCCCAGCTGTGGCATTTCCATTGTTTCTGTCTCCGGCCTGCATCTGGTATTTGTTCGTACTCATTTTTCGTTACTTCCAAATCGATCAACGCGATCTTGGCCGCGTTAATTCACGAGTAACTTTTTAATATTTAGCGTCAGCACCGCGGCTGCCAATACCGCTGCGACTTCGCCAGTCAGGCGTCGGAAATTATAGTCACACTAAAATTTGAGTCAAGGATCTTTTTCAGATTACCTTAGAAGCTAAGTGCCGGCTCGAATCAGGGACGGGCCTCAATCTTGCTTAAAAATGACGGCTGGCGGATGCTTTTTCGGGTGACTTTACGTCTCAAACCGAGTATTTTCAATATGTCCATGATGCATTTTTCTTACTTTCCCTGACCAACCCTCATTCAAGAAGACAGACATGCCTATCAATCGCCGGAATTTCATCGCTCAAACCCTTGCTGTCGGTTCACTGGCCGCAGTCGGCCCTGTATTTTCTCAAGAACCCGAGTCAACCGCCGCCCGGATTAAACGCACCGGCAAGATACGACTGGGGGCGATCAACGGCGCCTCGCCGTACTTCACAAAGGATCTGGCGACCGGCGAGTGGCGTGGCTTCATGGTGGACCTTGGCCACGATCTTGCCAAATACCTCAAAGCCGAAGTTGAATGGGTCGAAACAACCTGGGGCAATGCAGTACTGGACGTACAGACAAATAAAATCGATTGCCAGCTTGGCATGGCGCCATCTCCCGCGCGACGCGAAGTCGTTGATTTTTCCGGCCCGATTTTCCAGAACTACAACACGGTCGTCGCCAGGAAGGGATTCAATTTTGAACGATGGGAACAGCTCAACACACCTAGCGTCAAGGTGGCGGTGGATGTCGGATCGAGCCACGATCAGCTGGTGACCCGGATATTGCCGAAGGCGACCATATTGCGATTTGAAACCTCTGCCGCCGCCACCATGGCGCTGCAATCGGGTCGCGTCGATTGCCAGGTACTGGTGATTCTGCTGTCGACTGCGCTGCTGACCAAGTTGCCGAACATCGGTCATATCGTATTCCCGACTCCCGACGAAACCAACCCGACCAATGTCGGTATCCGCAAACAGACCGACCAGACCTTCACCAAGTCGGTGAACGCCTGGCTGGACCAAGCCAGAGCTTCGGGAAAAGTGAAAAGCACCATCCTCTCCAACATGCAAGCCCTGGTCGGCGTGCCGCCAACCGCATTTCCACCCCAAGTTCACTTTTAAGTTGTGAGGCAGGCATGTATCAGTGGGATTTTCATACGCTTTGGCAGTACAGGAATATCATTTTCGTTGGTTTTGGCTACACCGTCGGTTACACCATCATCGTCGTCATACTGGGGTTGCTGGTTGGTCTGATTACCGGTCTGTGCCGGCTATCGCCCAAGGTATACATATCGGGACCGTTCCGGGCTTATGTAGAACTGTTCAGATGCACGCCGGTACTGGTGCAGCTGATCTGGTTTTACTATGCACTGCCCATATTGACCGGCATTGAACTGACGCCAGGCATGGCGGCGGTGCTGTCATTGACCTTATATGGTGGCGCCTTCTATTCCGAGATCATCCGCGGCGGCGTGATTTCAATCGATCCCGGGCAAACGGAAGCCGGCATGGCATTAGGCATGACGCATTTCCAGCTGATGCGGCGCGTTGTGCTGCCTCAGGCATTCAAACGGATGACGCCGCCGCTGGTCAGCCAATCCATCATGCAACTGAAAAACACCTCGCTGCTATCGGTTCTGGCGGTGCCGGACCTGCTCTATCAAGGGCAAATCATCGCTCACGATACTTATCGGCCGCTGGAAATCTACTCGCTGATTGCGATTCTGTACTTTGCGATTTTGCTGCCTGCAACGATTTTGGCAAAGCGGCTTGAAGTGAAAATGTCTGATGGCCGGGGAACATAGCAATGGATAGCGAAACGAATAGTGAAATGAAGCATGAGATGATTTCAATCCACAATCTGAAGAAATGTTTTGGCGACAACGTCGTACTAAAAGATATTTCCCTGCAAATCAGCAAAGGTTCTGTCGTAGCGATGATCGGGCCGTCAGGATCCGGCAAGTCGACTTTGCTGCGCTGTATCAATCTGCTTACGATACCAGACGCCGGCATCGTCAATGTCGGCGGCCAGTCGATCACGTTCGACGGCAAAAATACGACACTGCCGAAAGCCCGTGATCTGGCGAAATTCCGCTCCAAGACTGGCATGGTTTTCCAGCACTTCAACCTGTTCCCGCACATGACAGTCCAGCAGAATGTGATGGAAGGCATGGTTACGGTGCTGAAGACACCGAAACATGAAGCCCGGATTGCAGCCGACGCCCTATTACAACGGGTTGGATTGAGCGATCGCGCGGACGCTTATCCCGGCATGTTGTCGGGCGGGCAGAAACAACGGGTCGCCATCGCCAGGGCACTAGCCATGAAACCTGATGTGATGCTGTTCGACGAAGCCACTTCTGCGCTGGATCCCGAACTTGTGGGTGAAGTGCTGAACGTCATACGCTCGCTGGCGTCGGACGGCATGACCATGATCCTGGTCACCCATGAAATAGCGTTTGCAAGAGAAGTCGCCGACCAGGTGATTTTCATGCGGGATGGCGTAGTGGTCGAATCCGGGCCGCCGGCTATTGTCATCGACAACCCGGAGAAAGAAGCTACGCGCAGCTTCCTGTCACGCTTCAAGAATAGCGGGCAGTAGACACCACTAATAAAAAAAGGAAACAGCTTGAATTCAACTGCCAGCCAGCCCGCTGCCTTGCGCGTGGTAGTCATTGGCGCAGGTATTGTCGGCGCCGCGTGCGCTATCGAGTTGCTGCGCGACGGCCATCATGTCACGCTGATTGACCCGGGCGAACCCGGCGGAACGCAGGCCACCAGTTACGGCAACGCGGCATGGCTCAGTCCGGCTTCTGTGGTGCCGGTTTCGATGCCAGGCTTGTGGAAAAAAATACCGGGGTATCTGTTCGATAAAAACAGTCCGCTGACAATCCGCTGGCACGCGCTGCCATCGCTACTGCCGTGGCTGATCAGGTTCATCTGGGCGGGCGCCAGCGTGGCCCGCGTTGAAGCTACCGCACGCGCATTATCTGCCCTGCTCCACGACGCGCCCGCACGGCACCGCGCGCTCGCGCAAGAAGCCGGCGTAGCGGAACTGATTGTGGGCAGCGGGCTGCTTTATGCCTATCCTGATCGCGCTGCTTTCGACGCCGAAGCGCTAGCCTGGCGTTTGCGACGCGACAATGGCGTCAACTGGAAGGAACTGGATGCGCAGGCAATCCGCGAACTGGTGCCCGAGCTTGACCGCAGATATCAATTCGGGATCCTGGTGGAGCAAGGTGCTCACTGTACCGATCCGGGAGCTTATGTTTCTGCGCTGGTTCGTCATGCGCTAGCGCAAGGCGCCACTCTGCATCGTGCCAAGGCTTCGGGGTTTGATCTGCAAAATGGCCGCTTGCGCGCCGTCATTACCGACATCGGCGAACTCGCCTGCGACCGCGCTGTCATCGCCGCAGGCATCCACTCGAAAATCCTGGCCAGATCGGCAGGCGACAAGATCGTCATGGAAAGCGAACGCGGATATCACGTCGTCATAGAAAATCCGCCGTTCAAACTGGCTGTACCGGTAATGCCAAGTGACGCCAAGACCGGTAATACATCAACGTTGGCAGGCCTGCGCATTGCCGGACAGGTGGAACTGACCAGCATGCAGGCCGCACCGGACTGGAGCCGAGCTGAAACCTTGTTACGTCATGCAGTGGCGACATATCCCGCGCTTGCGGAATCAACCAAGACAGCCGTAATCCAGCGCTGGATGGGGCACCGCCCGTCAACCACAGATGGCCGGCCAGTGCTCGGAGCGGCGTCTGGCTGCCGGGACGTGATTCACGCTTTTGGGCATGGCCATATCGGCCTGGCTTCGGGACCGGTTTCTGGCCGACTGGTAGCTGATCTCATCTCCGGCCGCCCCACCGTTATCGATCCGGCGCCTTATGCGGTAAAACGCTTCTTGTAACTTCAGGAGAAAACATGATCATTCGCGGCGGACGCGCTATATACGGCGAGAGTGTCGGCATTCTTGTGCTGGACACGAAGTTTCCGAGGATTCCCGGTGATATCGGCAATGCCACCACGTTTGATTTTCCGGTGCGCTATAAGGTTGTGCAAGGGGCAAAGACAGATCGGATCGTTGCGGCGCCGGATCGGGCACGCGCGCTACTGCCGGCATTTATTGAGGCCGCGATAGAGCTGGAAAACGACGGTGTGCGCGCAATCACCACCACCTGCGGCTTCCTTACCGTAGTCCAGGATGAAATCGCCGAGGCGGTGAACGTGCCGGTGATTACATCAAGCCTGTTCCTGGTTCCGTTGCTGCGGCGTATGCTGGGACCCAAGCGCACGATTGGCATCGTCACCGCCGATGCGCAAAGCCTGTCCGCCGATCATTTGCGCGCTGCGGGTATCGATCCTGGCTGGCGGCTATTGGTACGAGGCATGGAATCGTACGAGTCTTTCAAAACCATCCTAGGCACAACGGATACCGCCATCACTCCTGACTATTCCCTGGACGTTGAACAAACCAGGCGCGACGTTACGGACGTGTGCCAGGCAATGCTGGCCGATGCACCTGATCTGGGCGCACTCCTGTTTGAATGCACCAACCTGCAACCGTACGCGCCGGCAGTGCAAGCCGCCACCGGGCTGCCCATCTTCGGCATCTATCACGTCGTCAACATGCTTCACTCTGCCGCGGTATCGCCTGGTTTTTCACACGGCTACCTGTGATTTTTACAACGCTTATTTACAACACTTAATTCCTGGAAAAATTTTCCAGGAGACCGGTGTAGGGTTTGGGCAAAGGAAACGCCAGGTCGCGCCGCTTGCCCGTCTTAAGGCCAAGCTGCACAAGACTTTCCGCCAGCTTAACCGCAACCGTCACGCCATCGATCACGGCGATGCCAAGTTCGCTTTCAATCTTTTTGCAGAGATCGGTCATGCCTGCGCAACCCAGCACGATGCTGTCAACCTTGTCTTGCTGCATCGCCTGGCGACATTCAGCGAGGATGATGCGGTAAGCATCTGAACCGGGTTGTTCCAGATCCAGCACATTCAATGCGCAGGCACGCACTTTGCGGCAGAACCGCTGCATGCCATACATCTCGGCCAGATGCCAGGCGATGCCGCAAGTTCGCTCAAGCGTGGTGACTACGCTAAAACTGTTGCCGATCAGACTCGCTGCGTGCATCGCCGCTTCGGCGATGCCGATCACCGGACCACGCGCTGCTTCACGCGCAGCATACAAACCAGGATCGCCGAAGCAGGCGATCACATAGGCATCGACAGCATCCGCTTCGCCTTTCCTGATTTCATCCAGGATGCCCGGCACGCTCAACGCCTCATCGTAATGGCTTTCAATCGATGCCGGCCCCATGCCGGGGCTGACCGCTACAATTTCAGTACCCGCAGCGGCCACCCGGCGCGCGCATAGACCGATTTTCTCGGTCATGCTCCACGTTGTGTTGGGATTGATGATTTTAATTTTCAAAATCAGACACCCGCCGTTCCCGCACCGGTCACCCCCGCCGCAGGTACTCCTTGCTTGACGCTGATGGTCCAATAAATCACCAGTCCGCAACCCATGCCGATGAACCAGGTGAAATTGGCCAGGCTGCTAAGGGAAGGCAGCAATACGCACAGGATTGGAATCACAGCCGAAGGAATCAACGCCATGATGGCTTTAGGGTTGTAGCCGTTGCGATACCAATAGGCGCCCTTCGGGTCCATTGTGTACAGGTCATCGATGATTACACGCTGTTTCTTCACCAGGTAGAAATCGGCAATCAGAATCCCGAACAATGGGCCGATGAAAGAACCCAGGATATCGAGCGTGTAATGGATCACCTGCGGGTTGTTGAACAAATTCCATGGCGTGATGAATATCGAGGCGACTGCTGCGATCATGCCGCCCATGCGCCAGCTGATCCGCTTTGGCGCCACATTGGAAAAATCGAACGCCGGCGAAACAAAGTTGGCGACGATGTTGATGCCGACCGTGGCAATCATGAAAGTCAGGCCGCCCAATACCACCGCAAAGGTGCTGTCGATATGGCCGACCATTTCGACCGGATCGGTGATCAACTTGCCATACAGCGGCAAGGTGGCGGCGATGCAGACTACGGTCAGCAAGGAAAATCCGAGGAAGTTGACCGGCAAGCCCCAGAAATTCCCCATCTTTACCGATTTGAAATCCTTGCCGTAACGCGAGAAATCGCCAAAGTTGAGCATCGGTCCGGAGAAGTAAGACACCACCAGCGCAATGGCATTAATCATGATCGGAATGGCTGCCGTGCCGCTGTATTTGATGCCGCCCAGATTCAGGTCGATATTGCTCCAGCCGGCTTTACTGATCAGCCAGATCGCCAGCAAGAACATCACCGCATACACTGCGGGGCCGGCCCAGTCGATGAATTTTCGGATCGCGTCCATGCCGGTCCAGAATACGATAGCTTGCAACACCCACATCACCATGAAACCAAGCCACCCAAGGTAAGACAAGCCGACAAAACCATATTGCTTGACGTCGGCATAGACTGCCATCTCGGGGAAAAACTTGAGCACGATCAGCAGGAACGCGCCGGATGCAAGATAGGTCTGGATACCGTACCAGGCCACTGCAATCAGTCCACGGATAATGGCCGGGATATTCGCCCCCAACACGCCGAAAGTGGTGCGGCAGATGACCGGATAGGGAGCGCTTGTCACCTGGCTAGGCTTGGCCACCAGGTTGGCGAAGAATTGCACGATCATAATACCGATCAGCAGCGACGCCAGCACTTGCCAACTACCCAAGCCGAGCGCAAACAGGCTGCCGGCGGTTACGTAACCGCCCACGCTATGCACGTCTGACATCCAGAATGCAAAAATATTGTAGCTGCCCCAGGTTTGTTTTTTCAACGGCGCCAGGTCTTCATTGGTCAGCCTGTCGTCATACGAAGGCTTGATAACTGCATTTTGCTTTTCCATCGTGACTCCTAATTAATCTATGACGTGAACATGACAAACGATCAAAACAAATGGCGGATGCCAAGCGCGAGCGCGGCCTGGCTTTGATTGGCGAAGCCGCCGCCGATCGCGGTGGAATCCGTGCCGACCAATGATTCAGAAGCCTCACCCGCGTTGGTGAGATAGGCGATATTGGCGATCAGGCTGGTACGTTTCGACAAGTTGTAGATGCCCAGCAAGCGGTAAACCTTGCTGTTATTGGAGAGCGTCGTATTCTTGCGATAGATGGCGTCAGCCGAACCGGTGAAAGCAGGCGTGAATGCATAATCCAGGCCAGCCTCGACCGCATAGGCCTTCCTGGCCGTCATTGACGGGATCGACTGAAATACGCCGGGACCGGAAATATCGCTGTGCGCGTAACCTAGCCGTGTTGTGAGCGCACCGAAGCCGTAGCTGCCGCCCAGTGTCGTCAATTTGTAGGTGCTGTCAGCACTGGCACTGCCGACAACGCCGGCACCCTGTTCGTGATCGTAGGTCGCAGCCAGCAGTAACGGCCCTTGCTGGTACCTGGCTGCAAGGTTGTACACCTGACCGGTACGGAGGCTACCGGCAGCTTCACCAAATCCAAACATTGCGCCGCCCTGGAAGCCACTCATCGCCGGCGACACGTACTTGACGGTGTTGTTGTAAATTTCACTGACGGCGTCGAATTCAGAAAATTTGAAAATCGAACCCGAGTTATAGCCGCCCTTGAAGACGCTCCCTACCAGCCAGTCATCGTTGAAATTCCATTGCTTGCCAACGGTCAAGGTGCCGGCCGGGCTTTCCAGTCCGACTAATGAATTGCGTGAAAACAGCTGCCCGCTGGCAGATTGCGCACCGTTGCTCGGATTGAAGCCAGCCTGCAAGTTGAAAATAGCCTTCAGACCTCCGCCCAAGTCTTCCTTGCCGCTAAAGCCGACATTAGAGACGCCAAGAATGCTGTCCGCTTCGCCCAACTTGCTTTGTGCACCATTGCCGGCATTGCGTGCATAAGAAATCCCGGTATCGATCACGCCGGACACTGTCACGCTGGTCTGCGCAAAAACGCCTGCCGTCATGCTCAACAAACCAATTGCTGCTCCCAGCTTGCATAAAGGGTTCATCTCTATCCTTATCTGTATTTGTATGGTTGCCAATCCGCTACTGCCATCCGGCAGGCACGACCAGATTGGTCGCTGCAAGACGCCAGTTCCCCCTGTCGGCCAAAGGTCTGGAAAATTTTCACAATCAGATTAACGATTGTGCACAATCCTGAATTGGCAATAAGCTAGAACCGTGCCAAGAGATCCCATCACAATGCTTTGGAGGAATGGATCATAGGTAAACCAGACTATTAAGGGGCGCATGAACGCTTCATCAAATTGGCGATCCCGATACCGATATGACGCACAAATTGCGTGCGAAAGCAGCCATTTTTGTGCGCATGCTTCGTAATGGCGCATTTTTTTGAGTTGTCAGGCAAAGCGGAAGAAGTGTGATATTCGGAAAAAAATACCTGTCGTGCAGAGCTGGGACTTAAGATTTATACTGTAGCAACACCTCGAAAAAGACCCGGCGATTTATGTATAAATTGTGCACAATATCGAATTCAAATCATTCTGAAATACTGCCGAACCGACTGTTGTTGGAGGCCGTGGCATGAGCGCCGTTTCCAGGATCCGGCAAGACGAATTGAGCAACGATGAAGTCGATGCCCGCATCCACCTCTCCATCATCAACGCCATCCTCGACCATCAATTACCGCCCGGAACACGCTTGGTCGAAGCGCCGCTATGCGAAGCATTCGGCGTCACGCGCGGTACGTTAAGACGGGTTTTCGTGAAATTGGCGCATGAGCGCGTGATCGATTTGCAGCCGAATCGCGGCGCCGTGATCGCCATGCATGACGTCAAGGAAGCACGTGAAGTGTTTGAAGCGCGCGGCATCCTCGAAAGCGGCTCGGTAAAAAGCCTGGCCGCCAAGCGCAAGGTATTGCCGGAGCTGCGCGCGCTGGTAAAAAAAGAACACGCGCTGCGCGAACAAGGCAATTGGGGAGACTGGATCCGCCTCTCAGGCGAGTTCCATATCAAGCTTAGCGAAGCCAATCAAAACAATATCGTGAGCAGCTACCTGCGCACCTTGATTGCCCGCACTTCCCTGCTGATAGGTTTGTATGAAACGCCGAAGCGCAATAGCTGCTCAGCCGATGAACACACCGCGATACTGGATGCGATCGAGCAAGGCGACGCTGAGCGCGCCGCCAGGTTAATGGAGCACCATCTCGGCGAATACGCCTCCGAACTGCTGACCGAGACGGACCAGCCCAAGGAAGTCGATTTCGCCAAGTTGTTCTCGCCCGTGCGTGCCGGCTGATATCTTGCCGTTTTTAGCGGCTGTATTTAACGATCATTTTTTAACGATCACTTGCCGCTGTTGGCGTCATCGTCGAGACTGCGCAAGAATTGCATTTTCTCGGCAATCTTGGATTCCACGCCGCGCGGCACAGGCTGATACCAGCCCGGATCGCCGATGCCATCGGGCAGATACGTTTCGCCAGCAGCATAGGCATGCGGCTCACTATGCGCATAGCGATACTCGTGGCCGTAACCGAGTTCCTTCATCAGCTTGGTCGGCGCATTTCTCAGATGCACCGGCACTTCTCTCGATTTGTCATTCCGGACAAACGCCATGGCTTGATTGAAGGCGTTGTAACCGGCATTGCTTTTGGCTGCCACGGCCAGATAAATCACCGCTTGGCCCAGCGCCAATTCCCCCTCCGGCGAGCCTAACCGCTCATAAGTTGCCGCTGCATCGGTCGCAATCTGCATCGCGCGCGGGTCGGCCAGGCCGATGTCTTCCCAGGCCATGCGGATAATCCGGCGCGACAGATATTTGGGATCGGCGCCGCCGTCCAGCATGCGGCACAACCAATACAGCGCACCGTCAGGACTGGAACCGCGCACAGATTTGTGCAAGGCTGAGATCTGATCGTAGAAATTATCGCCTCCCTTGTCGAAGCGGCGCGCATTCAGGGTCAGCGCATTTTGCAGGAATTCTGCGGTGACTTGTGTCACACCCGAAGCCTTGATCGCGCTGCCGCTCTGCTCCAGCAAATTGAGTAATCGACGTGCATCACCGTCGGCATAGCCGATCAGGGTATCGACGGCGGCGTCGTCAAACTGCAGGTGCGACAACACCCGCTCCTGCGCTCGCGCCAGCAACTGTTTCAGTTCATCCTCGCTCAGCGCCTGCAGTACGTACACTTGCGCCCGCGACAGCAAAGCGGAGTTGACTTCAAACGAAGGGTTTTCGGTGGTGGCGCCGATAAAGGTCACCAAACCCGATTCTGCATAGGGCAGCAAGGCATCTTGCTGCGATTTGTTGAAGCGATGAATTTCATCGACAAACAAGATTGTATGTTTGCCCTGCGCCAGGTATTGCTGCGCCTGCTCCATCGCCGCCCGGATATCCTTGACGCCCGAAAACACTGCCGACAACGGGATGAATTCGCAGTCGAAGGCATTCGCAGTCAGGCGCGCCAGCGTGGTCTTGCCGACACCAGGCGGCCCCCACAAAATCATGGAGTGTGGCCTGCCCGATTCAAACGCGAGCCGCAGCGGCTTGCCGGCACCCAGCAAATGGCTCTGCCCGATCACCTCGTCCAGAGTCGCGGGACGCAGCGCTTCGGCCAATGGTGGGGTGGGTTCTACTTTGAAAAGATCGGACATAAGGATGATTCGGTGAAAAATGTTCTTTGTTTGGATGCGGATGCGCATCGACGGCGTAGTGATCTGGGGTCAGAGT
>FTFY01000953.1_pt1 | contig 17757 bp, 17 predicted proteins | sample 1640561 | NCBI WGS metagenome assembly FTFY01 (sample SAMEA3914789, study PRJEB12502) | metagenome | biome: forest; material: soil | place: Canada | collected 2011-07-03 | depth 0.3 m | reverse complement strand
TCTGGCTTGATGGCAGCTGCCTGCAGATCGAGGGCAGGAAACTGCGCCTGGCCTGCAGGTGCGGGGATTGCCGCAGCGATCGTCAACGGGATTTGCCGCGTGTGGACGCTGAGCCGGCATTCAAGGTCGAGGCGGTTGAAGCCGTCGGCAGTTACGGGGTGAGGTTATTTTTTGAAGATGGTCACAACCGTGGAATCTATCCGTGGAGCTATCTGGAGCAGATCGGTGATATGGATATAGAGCGCCGACTGCCTATATGATGGTGAAAACTTAAAACGGAGCGTTGTCATGGCCGATCAATCTGAAAAAGGTGAATTTTCCCGCTTACGCGAAGAAATTCGCCAATTCGTCGCCGAACGCGATTGGGATCAATTTCATACCCCTAAAAACCTGTCCTCGGCACTGTGCGTCGAAGCAGCCGAACTTCTTGAACATTTTCAATGGCTGCCAACCGGCAGCGGCGATGAGCTCAATCCAGCCAAGTTGCAACAGGTCCGCCATGAAATGGCTGACGTACTGGTCTACCTGATTCGCCTGGCCAACAAACTCGATGTCGATCTCAGTGCCGCCGTATCAGAAAAAATGATCCTGAACCGGCTTAAATATCCAGCCGATAAAGTACGCGGTGATGCGCGCAAGTACTCGGAATACGAGGACGAATAGCAGCAGCCACCTGCAATCGCCTTAGCGCTTCTCTTTTCCGGCAAGCTTGCCGTTTATCAAAGAACTGGTGTTCAGGCATTCTCCCTCTGCCCACGTTTCACGCAGCGTGGTGCGCAGGGTGCGCAAATGTTGTTGCTGTTCACGCAGCGTATTCATGAGCTGTTCTATCTCTTGCAGCCGCCCATCCAGTTTGCGCAGCAGATCGTCTTTCGATAATTCCTCATGGCTGGCAAATACGCTACGGATAGCGTCCAGCGAAAACCCCAGGCTTTGCGCCATCTGGATCCGGCGCAGGCGTTCCACGGCCGCCTCGGAGTAATCGCGATAGCCGTTGGCGCCGCGTTCAGCTTTAGGCAGCAAGCCGCTTAGCTCGTAATAGCGGATGGCTGAGGAAGCCATGCCGGTTTTGTCCGCCAGTTCACCAATCTTCATAGTGCTTGACCTTCAAGTTGACTTCAAGCTTAGGATACAGTATTTCCACCCTTTGCAAGCGGACTCGCCATGACTTCATCCATGTTTTCATCTTTGCAACTGCCGAACGGCAGCGTCTTGCCCAACCGCCTCGCCAAAGCCGCGATGGAGGAAAACATGGCCGACAGCGGCCAGTTGCCAGGCCCTGCCATCCATCGACTTTACCGCGCCTGGGCCGACGGCGGCGCCGGCTTGATCATTACCGGCAATGTCATGATCGACGGCCGGGCGCTGACCGGCCCGGGCGGCATCGTGCTGGAAGCCGAGACGCCCTTGGCACCCTTTACGCAATGGGCCCAGGCGGCAAAGCACAAGGGCGCACAAGTGTGGATGCAGCTCAATCATCCGGGCCGGCAGGTGATGGCCGCCATGGGCGGCACTGCCTGGGCGCCATCAGCGTTGGCGCTGGACATGGGTAAGCACAGCAAGCTCTTCGTACAACCCAAAGCCATGAATGATGCTGAGATCCAGGAAGTCATCGCGCGCTTCGCCGCCAGCGCCGCTGCCGCCGAGCGGGCCGGATTCACCGGGGTCGAAATCCACGCCGCACACGGCTATCTGATTTCACAATTCCTGTCGCCTTTGAGCAATCAACGCAAGGATGACTGGGGCGGCAGTTTGCCAAACCGGGCGCGCTTGCTGTTGGAGGTGGTGCGCGCGGTGCGGGCCACAGTCTCGGCAGGATTTTGCGTTGCGGTGAAACTCAACTCCGCCGATTTTCAGCGCGGCGGTTTTAGCGAGGACGACGCCAGGCAAGTCATCCTGTGGCTGAATGAATTGCAAGTGGATCTGGTCGAGCTGTCCGGTGGCAGCTACGAAAGTCCGGCGATGCAAGGACGCACCGCAGATGGCCGTACCCTGGCGCGGGAAGCGTATTTCCTGGAGTTTGCCAAAGAGCTGGCTGCCGTCGCCGATATGCCTGTAATGACTACCGGCGGCATCAGCCGCAAGGCGGTGGCGGAGCAGGTGCTGGCCAGCGGCGTGGCGGTGGCAGGTATGGCTACGGCGCTGGCGATCGTCCCCGATTTACCTGCACAATGGCTGGCCGGCGGCGACCAGACTGCCCGCAGTCAACAAGTCGAGTGGAAAGATCAGGTCATGGCGGCAGTGGCGCGCATGGCCCTGGTCAAACGCCGCTTGCGCTTGCTTGGCGCCAGCCGCGCAGCAACTGGCAACCGAGCTGGCAATCATTCAGCGTTGCTGACCTTGATCATCGACCAGATGCGCACCCGGCGCCTGACGCGGCGTTATCGGCGCTGGTCGCAGGCGCGGGCCTGATCGTTCGGGTTGATTGCTACAGGCTGATCTTGCCGCGGCCGATTTCGATGACCTTGCCGCCGACCTGGATCGCGGAGTCGGCCGTCACTTTAAGCCGCAACAGGCAGGGGCGTTGCACCGCCTCGCCTTGTTCGACGTGATATTCGGCAGGTAGCGGATGCCCATTGGCGATCAGCCAGCCGCCAAGATTGGCGCAAGCCGATCCGGTGCCGGGATCTTCAACTATACCGCCGCCTTGCTTGGCGAAAAAATAGCGAGATACGACTCGGCCAGAGTGCTCCGGATCGAAAGCAAATACATACACGGTCTTGCGTTCCAGGCTGCTTTCAGGCCAAACATCGATCCGCGCGCTATCTGGACGGGCGCGGCGCACCGCATCTGTGCTGCGCAGCGCGACGAGCAGCTGATCGGTGCCGGTGTCGACCCACAAAGGCGCGGCCAGCAAATCGTCTTCGTTCAAGCTGAGCAATGCGGCCATTCCGGCCCGTGTCATATTTTCCGCAGCCGTCTTTAGTCCGCCAGGTTGCGGTGCAGTGAAAGTCCAGACATCGCCCTCGGCTACCACCGGAACTACCCCGGCAGTGAATTCTAGCGAGAGTGCGTCGCCGGTATTGGCAAGGTCACGCACCACATGCGCGGTGCCCAACGTAGGGTGGCCGGCAAACCGCATTTCATAACCGGGAGTAAAGATGCGCACGCGGGCGTTGGCACGCTCGGAAGGCAGGATGAATGTGGTTTCCGATAGATTGAACTGCAGCGCCAGGGCCTGCATGGTGGCGTCATCCATGCCGCGTGCATCTTCAAACACGCAGAGCTGATTGCCGCCGAAGGTGGATTCGGCAAAGACGTTGAGGATACGGAAGGCGTAAGTGGACATGGAAAACCTGCTGTTCTGACAAGAAGGAAATTTTAGCAGGTAAATTGCGCCAAATCGGTCACGCTGAAGGCGCTGTTTTTAGATATGCCCTTGACAATGTCTCAAACAAGGAGCAAAAGTTTCCTTGCCCCGATCGGATTCCGATTCATCCTGTTAGCGGGGCAGCGGAGGCGCCGAAATGGACTTCAATTTACCGGAATTGACCGAACTGGAACGCATCATCCAGGAGGGACAACCTTACCTGGAAGGCCGATCCGTGTGCGAAATCGAAATGAAGGGCCATCATTTCCCGGTCTATGTCTTGTCTATCGGCAGCAAGGATCCGGAGGCGCCGGCGGTCGGTTTCTTCGGCGGTGTTCACGGTCTTGAACGCATCGGCACACGAGTACTCCTGGCCTTCTTACGCAGCTTGCTGGCGCGCTTGAAATGGGATGCGGCATTGCATCACCAACTGGCGTCGGTACGCTTGATTTTCATGCCTTTGGTAAACCCTGCAGGGATGTGGGACAGTACCCGCTGCAATCCGAGAGGCGTAGACCTGATGCGCAATGCGCCCATAAATGCCAGTGAAAAAGTCCTTTTCCTGCTTGGCGGCCAACGCATCAGCTCTCGTTTGCCTTGGTACCGAGGGGTATGCGACGCGCCAATGGAAGCTGAAGCCCAGGCACTGTGCAGCGTCGTGCAGCAAGAGCTGCTGAGCCGTGAATTCAGCATCGCGCTGGATTGCCACTCCGGCTTCGGATTGAAGGACCGGATCTGGTTTCCTTACGCGTACAGCCGGACGCCAATCCGGCACTTGCCGCAAGTTCTGGCTCTCAAGGATTTGTTTAATCAAACCTACCGGGAACACAATTATTTGTTCGAGGCGCAAAACTGTCAGTATCTGACCCATGGCGATTTGTGGGACTACCTTTACCTGCAAGTGCCGGCCAACAGTGACCGTGTGTTTCTCCCGCTCACGCTGGAGATGGGATCCTGGCGCTGGGTAAAAGAAAATCCGCGCCAGCTGTTTTCCCGCCTGGGCATGTTTAATCCCAAATCACCCGGGCGTTTGCATCGCGTGTTGCGCAGTCACCTGGTGTGGCTCGATTTCCTTACCCGGGCCGCTGGTGCTCATCAGAACTGGATGCCAGGCAGCCTCGGGCAGCAAGGGCAACAGGAACACGGGATGCATCATGAGTAAATGGGTGTTTCTGCGAGGGCTGATGCGGGAAACGCGGCACTGGGGAGAGTTTCCCGGCTTGTTCCGTTCGATGGTGCCGGAGGCCGACATCACACTTCTCGATTTACCCGGCAACGGCAGTCTGCATAGCCTCAGAAGTCCTACGCGAGTAGAGGAGATGACCGACTCCTGCCGGAGACAGCTCTTGAGCCGGAACATCGCGCCTCCCCATAATTTATTTGCCTTATCCTTTGGGGGAATGGTCGCGACCGATTGGGCTATGCGTTATCCAGATGAAATAGCGGGCTGTGTTCTGCTCAATACCAGCTTGCGCCCTCACAATCCATTCTATCGACGCCTGAGGCCACGCAATTATCCTGCGCTGCTGGCTCTTGGCTTATCAAGTCTGGTTCACCGCAATGTAGAGCGGCAAGAAAGTCTCCTGTTGCGTTTGACTAGCAATCAGCACGCGCAACGAGCCGATGTGCTGGCTGACTGGATCAGTTATCAACACGACCATCCTGTCACATATCAGAACGCCCTGCGGCAGTTATGCGCGGCAATCCGTTATGGCGCGCCAGCGCAGGCGCCGAAGCCGCCGCTGTTGATTCTCGCCGGCGGTGCAGACCGGCTGATCGATCCACGCTGCTCACAGCAGCTGGCGCATCAATGGCAGGCATCCCTGGCGACCAACGCCGCAGCCGGTCATGACCTCACGCTGGACGCGGGGCATTGGGTGGCGGAGCAGGTGCGGGATTGGCTTGTAAGCTCCGCCAATGCATATGGCAGCCAGAGAGAGTACTATTTCCCTATTGGTCTGGAGCAAATCGACTGACATTGACGGGACCTAACCGCAGTTAGCAAGCCTTGAATGAGGAAGATAAAAATGCAAGACTGGCACTCGATCGTTACTCTTATCGTGGTGATCGGCGCTCCGGCGCTCGGCATCTACTTCTATATCAAGGCGTACGGCGGCGAAAACGGGGAAAGGCATGCCAAGATGCGCATGCAAGGCCCTTTTGTTCCGGACAATGAAAGCGATGCAACGGTGGACGAAGAACCCATACGTACCTAGCGAACATGGCAGCTCGCCCCCATGAAATGGATGACGCTCATGCTAACGTCTTGGCGAGTTCGATTTGCATGGATTGAGTACCGATGCAGTTGTTAAACATCGGTTACGTCGAAATACAGCTTCAAGGCCATGATCTCGCGCGACACTTCCTCAGGAAAACCTTTACGCGTACCCCTCTGATCCAGCAATAGTTCAGAAAACAGTTTTTTGCAAGCAGGGCGCCGCTGCCAAACGTCGGTAAACTGGTTAGCAATACGCGGATGGTGTTTGATCAGCCATAAAGGCCACGTCTCCGTGGGCAGCGACAGCAGCCATTCGTATGTTCGCTCCTGCATGTTGACATCCGCAGGCCCCAGCAAGCGGCGTAAAAGCTCCCAGTTTTTTTCATGTTTGGTCTGCCGCTCTGCATCGAGCACTGCTTTTGCTTCCAAGACCGAGACTTTTTCAAATGGAATTGAATTCATAACGCCCCCCCCCAAAAAAAACATCAGGTCGAATTTGGCGCGTCCCAGGCGACCGCGAGTGTTAATCCATGTCAATTCAGGCGCTCGACCACAGCTAACACATATTGCCACACAGAATTAATTTTCGCCTGTTTAATCGTTGATCCGATAGTCATTGCAAGACGAAGCCCAAAACTGAGCGTCGTGCTTCGCTTCGCTAAATGCCAAGAAATTTGTAATTCGATTAACGCAATTAATTAACAAATCGCTAGTGGCGTCGGCCTCTGAAGAGCTATGATTAACAAAAATTTCCGAGTGGAAATATAGGTAGATGCCTGGACTCAAGCCCTTGCCGTTGCGATAAAAAGGAGTAAAGCGGATTCATGAACTTGCAGTGATTACGCAAAAAAACTATGAGCGGTCTTCTCGACACACTAACGCGGCAAGTGGGATTGGCGACCAAGCGGATCTCCATCACGACACTGGCTCTGATTTTCGTGATTCTGGTCTGCTTGTCACTGGCATTCATTGACGGATGGAGAAGCTGGACGGCGCGGGACATCCAGTTGCACGAGATGGAGATTTCCACCTCCAACATGACGCGTGCCATGGCACAGCACGCCGACGATACGATTAAAGCGGCCGACACGACCCTGGTGGGTCTTGTCGAACGTGTGCAGACGGATGGTACCGACCCTGCCGCCCTGCAACGATTACACCTATTGTTGGTGCAGCGAGTTGACGAGTTGCCTCAACTCCAGGGCTTATTCATTTATGACGAAACCGGCCGCTGGCTTGCGAATTCATTACCCGCAACGCCAGCCAATATGAACAACTCGGACCGGGATTATTTCATTTACCATCGCACTCATTTTGATTCCACGCCGTATATCGGACTCCCCATACTTAGCCGATCAACAGGAACGTGGATCATCACGGTGTCGCGCAGAATCAATCATGCCAACGGCAGCTTTGCCGGTGTGGCGCTGGCGACCGTCAGCATGGATTATTTCAACAAATTTTACGATAGCTTCGATATTGGCCGTCACGGTGCAATCGTGTTGGGGTTAAACAGCGGGGTCATGTTGACGCGCCGCCCGCTTTTTACGGACTCCGTCGGCAAGGACATGGCAAATACCGTCTTGTTTCGTGAGAATGTGTCGAAGCGGGCAGCTGGCACGATTTTTATCGTATCGGCTCAGGACGGAGTGAAACGACTGAACAGTTTCCGACATCTTGAGCATTATCCGTTATTCGTTGCCACAGCTTTGTCAAAAGATGAAATCCTTGCAGACTGGTTGGTCGATACTTACGTGCATTCGGTGGGGACAGCGATACTACTTATTGTGCTGGGTTTGCTTGGATTCTATCTCGTTGGTCAAATTAAGCAGCGTTTGAATGCTGAAGCCGAATTGATACGTACACGCGATGCGCTGGAAGGGCTCAATCAGACACTCGAACGGCTATCGCTGCAAGACGGTCTCACCGGGCTGGCGAACCGGCGTCACTTCGATCTTGCCTTGGACAAGGAGTTTAGTCGTGCTATACGAGATGCAAGTTCGCTGGCCTTGATAATGATTGATGTCGACTGCTTTAAACAATATAACGACCTCTACGGGCATACGGCAGGCGACGAATGTTTGCGGGAAATCAGCAGGATTGTCAAAAACAGTCAAAATAGGCCGGGAGACCTGGCTGCCCGCTATGGCGGCGAAGAGCTTGGCATGCTTCTCCCAGGTACTGACGTGCGTGGAGCCATGGCCATTGCCGAAAAAATCCGCATGGAGATTCACAACCTGGGAATTGAACATGCCGGCAACTCGGTCGGCGTGGTCACGGTTAGCGCTGGCGTCGATGCGCTGATTCCCATTCAGGATCAAGATAAGCCGATAGGACTGATACAAGCCGCAGATAAAGCGCTCTATGCGGCAAAATCAGGCGGACGTGATCGTGTTTGCGAAATTACCAGCTTTGATAGCATCAATCCACCGGTGGTTCAGTAACAACCGTTGCCGGCGGATCCCGTTGTTATCGATATAGCCAAACTGGTGCCGGAGAGAGGAGTCGAACCCCCGACCTCTTCATTACGAATGAATTGCTCTACCAACTGAGCTACACCGGCACTGCTTTTGCAAAAAACCAAGCAAGAGCACAAATAGATTCTAGCAGCAATTAATCGCCAAATTAAAGCTATTCAATGCCCGGTATGGCTGGCATCTACGCTCCGTTCTGGACGACACCGGTAAATCTCGCGGAACGCCGCCAACCGCGGCTGTAGTGCTGCATGGCGTTGCGGGTTCGGGGTAAAGGCTTCGCGTAACGGTGGTTTGGCGCAGATGACGGCTTCCTTGCCTGGCTGGTCGTTGGCGGCCAGCCAGGCAAGGCGAGCCGCGCCCAGCGCGCCGCCGGTTTCGCTGCCGACGTGGGTCACCATGCGTACATTCAGCGCATCGGCGATCAGTTGCGCCCAGTACGGGCTGCGTGAACCACCGCCTACCAATGATAATTCGGTGACTTCAGTGCCGGCAGTGTGCAGGGCGGCGAGACCGTCGGCCATGCCGAAGGTAACGCCTTCGATCACGGCATAACCGAGCGCGGCGCGGCCGTGGGCGTGCGACAGGCCATGGAATACGCCTTGCGCATAGGGATCGTTGTGGGGCGTGCGTTCGCCAGACAAGTACGGGAGGAATAGCGGTGCGTTTTCCAGCGCGGCTGAATCGAGCTCGGCGATTTCATTCAGTAATGTGACCTCGTCGACACTGACCAGCCGGCAGAACCAGCGCAGGCAACTGGCGGCCGACAGCATCACGCTCATCTGGTGCCAGCGGCCGGGCAGGGCGTGGCAGAAGGCGTGCACGGCCTGGGCTGGATTGGGGCGGAAGCGGTCGTTGACGACGAACAGTACGCCCGAGGTGCCGAGCGAGACAAAACCATCGCCGGGATTCACCGCGCCGATACCCACCGCACTGGCGGCGCCGTCGCCGCCACCGCCGGCCACGATGACTTCCGGCGACAGGCCCCAGGCATCTGCTACTTCAGGTAGCAGCGTGCCGGATGACTCGCCACCTTCCACCAGGCGTGGCATGTGCGAGCGGCGCATGCCGGTCGCTGCCAGCAACGCATCCGACCAGTCGCGTTTGGCGACATCGAGCCACAGGGTGCCGGCGGCGTCGGACGGTTCGGATACCTTGTTGCCGGTCATTTTCAGGCGCAGCCAGTCTTTCGGCAGCAGCACCATCTGCATGGCGGCAAATATTTCCGGTTCGTGGCGTGCCAGCCATAACAGCTTGGGGGCGGTAAAGCCGGGCATGGCCAGGTTGCCGGCGATCTGATGCAATTGCGGTGCAAGTTCGGTCAGTTCGGCGCATTCGCTGATGCTGCGCAAGTCGTTCCATAAGATCGCCGGACGCAAAACGCGATCTTGTGCACCGAGCACTACTGCGCCATGCATCTGGCCGGACAGGCCGATGGCGCGCACGGCGCGAAACTCCACCGGCATTTTTACGCGCAGTTTGGCGATGGCTTCACAGGTAGCTTGCCACCATTGCTCGGGGTCCTGTTCCGACCAGCGCGGCTGCGGGCGGGAAACGGTTAATGCTGTGCCGGCATCGGCAAGCAAATTGCCAGCCTGATCCATCAAAACTATCTTGACTTCCGAAGTGCCCAAGTCGATGCCGAGATACATATCTCCATCCTATTGTATTTTTATGCACGGTTATCATGGTTGTTGCGGTAACAGGTGCTGCGAGCGCAGCACCCATTCAGGTTTGCCGGGCAAGCCAATCCTGGGCATGTATCACCGCTTCACGCAATGGCTCTTCAAGCTGCAAGCTGCCAGCTAGTGTGCCCCATAAGGCGGGATCGGCGCAATAGGCGCGGACCGGGTCGGCGCTGTTTAGCGTGGCGCGGGTGTTTGTTTCGTCGAAGACGCCATCTTGATAAGCATAGGGCAATTCATTGTTGGCCCAGCGTTGCAAGTACAGGAAGAAGAGCGCCGGCAGGATCAGGGTGGCATGCGGCACGACGCCACGCTCAATACATTCTTGGAGAGTCGGCACGATGAAACCAGGGATCTTCGAGAAGCCGTCGGCGGCAACCCGTTGATTACTATCCTGGATATTCGGATTGCCGAAGCGCTCCAGCACCACGTCGCGATAATTCTCCAGGTTGAGCGGGCTCGGCGTCAGGCAAGGGATGACGTCTTGCGTGACATAGTCGTAAGCCATTTTGCGGATGTCAGCCCGCGCGCAACCTTCATGGATATAGTTCAGTCCGACCAACGTGCCGGCCCACGCGATGCAGCTGTGAGTGGCGTTGAGTATGCGGATCTTGGCTTCTTCATAAGGCAGCACCGATTGCACCATTTCGACGCCGACCTTTTCCAGAGCCGGACGTCCGGCGATAAAATTATCTTCAATCACCCATTGGATAAATGACTCGGCCATCAGCGCGCAGGGATCGGCTTGGCCGCAGGCTTGCGCCACGCGCGTCCGGACTTCTTCAGTGGGGCGCGGCGTGATGCGATCGACCATGGAGTTGGGGCTGCTAGTGTGTTCTGCCACCCATTGCTGTAAATCGGTTTCGCCGCGCAATGCCAGAAACTGCAGCAAGCCGTCATGAAAGCGTTCGCCGTTGTGACGCAGGTTGTCGCAATTAAGCAGGGTGACCGGGCCGCCGTTTGCCGCGGCGCGTGCGCGCAGGATGGCTGTCAGGGCGCCGTAGATCGTATTCAGCTCGCCTTGAAGGTCGGCGGCAAGATCGGGATTGCTGGTGTCCAGGCGGTGCTGGTGATCAAGATAATAGCCACCTTCGGTGACGGTGAATGAAATTATCCTGGTGGCGCTTTTGGCGCCGCAGCTTGTCAATTCAAGCAGTGCGGCATCCCAGGGAACGATGGTCTTGATCGAACGGATCGTTTCGTAATTGCGCACGCCGCCGGGTGTCACGGTTTCCAGTGTATATACACCGCCCTGGCGCTCAAGCGCATCCAGCAACGGTGTCATGTCATCGCGGATATTGGCCAGCGCGAGTGACCAGCCGGTGTCGCCGGCTTCCGTCAGATGATGCAGATACACGGCCTGGTGCGCACGGTGGAAAGAACCTGCGCCGATGTGCAGCCAGATGTTGTCGGAAGGCTCAGCGGCGGAAGCGGAGGAAGTGGCTTGCATGGTGTGTCCTGAATAAATAAAATTTTATGCCGTCTGCGAAGCAGCTTGTTGCGCCTGGCCCGTCGCCGCGTGCGGGGCGGAGGCCGTCGAATCCAGCCGGCGCAAGGCGCGGCCGCTTTGATCGAACAGGTGGCAGCGCTGCGGATCGGCAGACACGCCGATTTCGCTGCCGCGCTGCATATCCACGGTATCGGCCACACGTAACACTAGCGGTTCTTCGGACAGGGTGGAGTCAGCGTACAGATAGGAAAAATCGCCGAGTGCTTCCAGCACCGTGAATTTTGCCTTCAGCATCGGATTGTGCGGATCAAGCATCAGGTGTTCCGCACGCACGCCGATGCTGACGGGAGCGCCGATCTGCAAGCTGCTGCCGTCAACCGCAACCGACTGCCGGCCACCGCTGGCCAGTTCAACCAGCACGCCGTTATTAGCGATGGCAGCCACTTTGCCATCGATGAAATTCATTTTTGGCGAGCCGATAAAACCTGCCACAAACCGATTCGCCGGATGATGATAAAGCTGCTGCGGCGAGCCGACTTGTTCGACCCGGCCGGCAGACAGCACTACGATCTTGTCGGCCAGCGTCATGGCTTCTATCTGGTCGTGGGTGACGTAGATCATGGTGGTCTTGAGCTGGTCGTGCAGCCGTGAAAATTCAAGACGCATCTTGACCCGCAGGGCGGAATCCAGGTTCGACAAAGGTTCATCGAACAAGAACACGCTCGGTTCACGCGTAATGGCGCGGCCGATGGCCACCCGCTGGCGCTGGCCGCCCGACAAGGCCTTCGGCTTGCGATCCAGCAGATGGTCGATGTGCAAGGTCTTGGCGGCACGCTGCACCGCGGTGTCGATCTCAGCCTTCGATTTGCCGGCGATCTTGAGGCCGAAAGCCATGTTGTCGTACAGCGTCATGTGCGGATACAGTGCGTAAGACTGGAACACCATCGCAATGCCGCGTTTGGCCGGCGGCACATCGTTCATGCGGGCGTCGCCGATGAACAGGTCGCCGCTGGTGATATCTTCCAGGCCTGCGATCATACGCAGCAACGTGGATTTTCCGCAACCGCTGGGGCCGACGAAGACAACGAACTCGCCATCTTCGATGTCGAGATTGATGTCGCGCATGACTTCATTGTCGTCGTAGCTCTTGATGAGATTTCTGATCGTTACGCCTGCCATGATGGTCTCCTTCTGTTTTTTCGTAGATCGCCGCCATGGATTACGGGCGGCGACTCAATTGATTTACGCCGTTTGCCTGCCCAGCAGCTCTGCCAGCTGCTGCATGTCGTCGAATATCCGTTCGGCGCCGGCTGCCAGCAATCTGGCGCCGGCGCGTTTGCGATCGTGTGCAACGCCGGTAAAGCCGATGACCCGGATGCCAGCGGCAACTGCAGAACGGACGCCGGTGACGCTATCGTCTATAGCGATGCACTGTTGCGGCGATACGCCAAAGCCGGCAGCCGCGGCCAGGTAGACGTCAGGCGCCGGCTTGGGGTTGCCTATCTCATGACCGCTATGGATGTGGCCATCGAACTGCTCCAGCATGTCGCAGCGGCGCAAGCCGGCTCGGATGCGATCCAGGCTGCTGTTGCTGGCCACCGCCTTGGGTAACGCTATTGCCGCCAGCGCTTGCCTGACACCGGGGACCGGATTGACTTCGTCGCTGCAGGCTCGGCTGACGACCGCGTTGATCGCGCTGTAGTCTGTCGCCACCAGCCCTAGTTTGAACTCGCGATTGATTTCATCCAGCAACTGATCGGTCATCATTCCTAGCCGTTCAGCAATTGCAGCGTGCAATGCTGGTCCGGCCTGCAGCATCGACGGCGGTAAATATGGCGTCAGCTGCCGATGCAACACACTAAGCGCGATGCTTTCGCTATCCAGCAGAACGCCGTCGCAATCGCAGATGAGATGGCTGATATGGATATTCGTCGAGTTGTTCATCGAATTGTTCGTTGAGTGCGTCATTTCACCGCGCCAAAGGTAAGTCCGCGCACCAGTTGCTTTTGCGCCAGCCAGCCGAGCACCATGATCGGCGCGATCGCCAGTAGCGAAGCGGCCGACAGCTTGGCCCAGAACAGGCCCTCCGGATTCGAGTAGGAGGCGATGAATACGGTCAGCGGCGCGCCGCTGACGCTAGTCAGGTTGATGCTCCAGAATGCTTCGTTCCACGACAGGATGATCAGCAGCAGGCCGGTCGAGACCAGCCCCGGCATGGAGGTTGGCAGCAGCAGGTATGCCATCTCCTGCCAGGCGTTGGCGCCGTCGATCCGTGCCGCTTCGAGGATTTCCTTCGGCACGTCGTTGAAGTAGGTGAACGCCATCCAGACCGCAATCGGCAGGTTAATCAAGGTGTAGATGATGGTCAGCCCGGTTACCGTATCGAGCAGGCCGGTGTTCTTGGCCAGCAGATAGATCGGAATCAGTACGCCTACCGCGGGCATCATCTTGGTCGACAGCATCCACAGCAACAACTTCTGGGTACGCGCTGTCGGGAAGAAGGCCATTGCATACGCTGCCGGCACCGCGATCAGCAATGCCAGCGCGGTAGAACCAAGCGAGACGATCAACGAATTCACGACAAAGTCCATGTAGTTACTGCGCGCCATCACTTCATGGAAGCTTTCCAGCGTCGGCCAGAAAATCAAGGTCGGCACATAGGCCTGGTGTTCGGTCTTGAAGGCAGTGATCGCAACCCAGAAGATAGGAAAAAACAGGACGATGGCGCAAGCCCACGCTACCAGTCCCAGCCAAAGCCGGTTCTTATTTTTGGCGCTCATTTTTCGTTCGCTCCTTTCAGATTCTTGGCCATCATCCGTACCAGGAAGAACGACACAATATTGGCCAGGATCACGGCGATGATGCCGCCAGCCGAGGCGATGCCGATATCGAACTGCTGCAAGCCGATCGAATACACCAGGTACGCCAGATTGGTAGTCGCAGTGCCAGGACCGCCGGCGGTGGTGGTGAATATTTCGGCGAAAATCGATAGCAGAAAAATGGTTTCGATCATGATGACAACGGTGATAGCCCGTTTGAGATGGGGCAGCACCACATACCAGAACACACGGATCGGTCCGGCGCCATCCAGTTGCGCTGCTTCCTTCTGTTCCATATCCAGCGATTGCAATGCCGTCAGCAGAATCAGGAAGGCGAATGGAATCCATTGCCAGGCGACCATCATGATCACCGACAGCATCGGATATTCGGCCAGCCAGTCGATCGGTTCCAGGCCGAGCAGGCGCATGGCCCATGCCAGCAAGCCGTACACAGGATGCAGGATCATGTTTTTCCAGATCAGGGCGGCGACGGTCGGCATGACGAAGAACGGTCCGATTACCAGCAGGCGGGCGATGCCGCGGCCGAAAAACGGCTGGTCGAACAGCACCGCCAGCAAGGTACCGGAGACTACGCTGATGACCAGTACCGAGCCGATCAGCGTCAGCGTATGTAGAATCGACGGCCAGAACGCCGGATCGTTGAACAGGAACGCATAATTGTCCAGCCCGACAAAGCCGGTTACATCTGGCATCATCAAGTTATAGCGGATGACCGAGAAGTACAGCGTCATTGCCAGCGGCACTATCATCCACAACAGCAACAAGAAGACCGAGGGTGTTTGCAGCAGCCGTACCGGCTTGAATTTGCTGGCGTTCGGCCGTACCGGCGCAGCCGCGTTTGCGACCTGGACGGAAGGAATCGACATGATGAATTACCTCTTACGTTTTTGCGCACCGATAGACGGGGATGGTCAGGGTGGACACAAGGTGTCCACCCTACGGAGCATTACCAGCGGCGTATTACTTGATGTAGCGTCCTTGACGCATCACCCGGTCTGCTTGCGCCTGCGATGTCTGCAATGCGGCTTCGACGGTCGACTTGCCAGCCAGTGCGCCGGCAATTGCCTGGCCGACTACCGTGCCCAGTGATTGGAACTCTGGAATCGTCACGAACTGGATGCCGGTGTAAGGCACTTTTTGCAAAGTCGCATCTTTGGTGTCGGCCGACTGGATCGCGTTCAGCACGAACTCGGAGTACGGCGCCGCTTTTTTATATTCGGGCGAAGCGTAAGTCGACATGCGGGTGCCCGGAGGTACCAGGCCCCAGCCTTTTTCCTTGGCGACCAGTTGCACGTATTCCTTGGAAGTCGCCCAGGCTGCAAATTTCTTGGCGGCGTCCTGCGATTTCGACGATTTCGGAATCGCTAGCGACCAGATCCACAGCCAGTGCGCACCCTTGGGCGTGACCGCCACCGGCGACGGTGCAAATGCGACCTTGCCGACTACTTTCGATTCCTTGCTGCTGTAGATCATGCCGGCTGCCACGGTGGCGTCGATCCACATACCGCATTTACCGCTGGAGAACAACACGAGATTTTCGTTGAAGCCATTGGAGGTGGCGCCGGCGGGGCCGTATTTGCGCAGCAGGTCGACATAGGTGGTGACTGCATTTTTCCACTCGGGAGAATTGAGTTGCGGCTGCCATTTTTCATCGAACCAGCGGGCGCCGAAAGTATTCACCATGGTGCCGACCAGCGCCATGTTCTCGCCCCATCCGGCACGGCCGCGCAGGCAGATGCCGGCGATGCCGTTTTGCTTGTCGGTCAGCTTTTCAGCGAAACCGGCGATGTCCTGGAAGGTCGGATGCTCAGGCATTTTCAAGCCCTTTTCCGCAAACAAATCCTTGCGGTAATAGGTCATCGAGCTTTCGGCATAGAACGGCAACGCATACAGCTTGCCGCCTTCGGTCAAGCCTTCACGCACCGTCTTGATCAGGTCGGCCTCGTCGTAGCTGGCAGGCAAGCCTTCCATCGGCGCCAGCCAGCCTTTCTTGGCCCAGATCGGCGCCTCATATGCGCCGATGGTCATCAGGTCGAACTGGCCGCTGCCGGTGGCGATGTCGGTGGTGACCCGCTGCCGCAGCACGTTTTCTTCCAGTACTACCCAGCGCAACTTGATGTCGGGGTTGGCTGCTTCGAAATTCGAAGAAAGTTTTTGCAGTTCGATCATGTCCGGATTGTTGATCGTTGCGATGTTGACGGTAGTCGGTGCGGCCCAGGCGCTGCTGCAGAGCATCGCTATCGAGAGAAGGCTGAACGGCGCCAGGACGGCTGAAAGCGAACTGGCACGAATGCTGCGACGTTTCATGTTTGTCTCCATGGTTGGAATGATCAATACGCCATGCCGACTTGCGCGGCTTCGCGATATCGCTTTCACAGACGGCAATTAACGCTCGGTTGCCATCGGGAAAATTATTTAACGTTGTCTTTTGATTTGTATTTTTGTATGCTTGTTTCAAATATTGAGCAAAAGACTTTTCGTTGAGCAAATAATCATCCATGATTCAATGCGTGTCAAGATTTTGTTCTGCTGCGCTGCACTATCTGGGACAATTCCAGGGGTCGAATGCCAAAAAAACAGGATAGTTGCGACGCTGGCGATGCATGTTGTGGAGACGCGTGCCGGGCGATCCATGCCGCAAAAAAGGAAATCAGATGGCATCAAGAAATGAAAAGCTGGATCTCGCCGCGCGTGCGGCGTGGATGTATTACGTGGCTGGCAATACGCAAAACGAAATCGCCGACCACCTTGGTATTTCGCGCCAGATGGCGCAGCGGCTGGTGGCCTATGCGCGCGAATCGGGGCTGGTCAAGGTGCGGGTGGAACATCCGGTGTCGACTTGCCTGGAACTGGCGGCGGCATTGCAGCAGCGCTACGGCCTTGAGCAATGTCATGTGGTGCCGAGCGAAGGTGCTAGCGGCAGCGTGGTCGACGAGGTCGGGGTGCAGCAGATGCTGGCGGTGGTGGGGGCTGAGGTGATGGAGCGTTATCTGCAGCAGGAGACGCCGCTGGTGGTGAATGTCGGGTCGGGGCGGACTTTGAAGGCGGTGCTGGAGGCGGTTACCGAAATGGAGCGGCCGCAGCATCGGATCGTGTCGATGGTGGGGGCGATTGCTGCGGACGGTTCGTCGAACCGTTATGACGTGGCGCTGACGGCTGCCGATAAAATCCAGGCGCGTTTCTTTTTCTTGCCGGCGCCGTTGGTGGCTGACAGTGCTGAGGATATGCGGCAGTGGTGTAACCATCGGGTGTATCGGATCGTTGCGGATCTGGCGCAGCAGGCGGATGTGACCTTTATCGGGGTGGGTACGATTGCGCTTGGTTGCCCGATGCATGAGGATGGTTTTATTACGGCTGATGAGGTTAAGCAGTTGCAAGGGTACGGGGCGGTGGGGGAGATGATCGGGCATGCGATTGCCGGTGATGGCCGCTTGATTGCGTCGCCGCTTGAGGAGCGTGTCACCAGTTTGCCGCTGACTTCGCCGCCGACGCGGCCGGTGATTGGTATGGCTGGTGGGGTCAAGAAGGCTGAGGCGATTCGGGCGGTCTTGCGTGGGGGGTGGTGGTCGGGCTTGATCACCGACGAATATTGCGCACGCTACGCATTACAAGACGATTATTAGTTAGCGGCCTACGGAGTGCGTGTCGTTGCTTAAAACGTTCGCTACTCCGTGGATGAACGCCGGGGGCGGCCCGGCAGCCGCATACTTTCTTTGCTTCGCCAAAGAAAGTACGCAAAGAAAGGGCTGGAGCACTGCTCCTGCCAAAGCCATCACCTCC
>FTFY01000907.1_pt1 | contig 18137 bp, 16 predicted proteins | sample 1640561 | NCBI WGS metagenome assembly FTFY01 (sample SAMEA3914789, study PRJEB12502) | metagenome | biome: forest; material: soil | place: Canada | collected 2011-07-03 | depth 0.3 m | reverse complement strand
GGCGCCTCTTACCAGACCCACCTGGACCGTTTCCGCGACGATGACTGCCGTACGGTGTCGGTCATCATCTATCTCAATCACGGCTGGCTGCCGGAACAAGGCGGCGCCTTGCGTCTGCATCCGCAAGGCGAATCCACGCTGGATATTTCGCCTCTGGGTAGCCGCCTGGTGCTGTTCCTGTCGGCCGACATGCTGCACGAAGTACTGCCGGCAACGCGCGACCGCATGTCCCTTGCCGGTTGGTTCAGACGACGGCCCGTCTTGAATAATTAGTTGCAAATCAAGAAACTTTAATCCAGCGCAGGCCAATATGCCTGGGGTGCGCTCGGCATGTCCATGTCGCGCACGGTGACCTATACTGTTTGTATGACTTGCCAGTTGTGAGCCAACGTATCCGGTTGCCGGGCAACCAGTGCAAGGTCATCCTCGACAAGGAAGGAGGCACAAAATGCCCTGGAATTTCGCCTGGTTCGGACTGGCCGCCTGCGTTTTCGTATTGATCATCCTGCTGAATGCGGCTGTGTACATTTTTCGGGAGTATGAACGGTGCGTGATCTTCACCCTGGGACGGTTTTCCGGCGTCAGAGGGCCGGGGCTGGTGCTGCTGATCCCAGCCATTCAACAACTGGTCAGGGTGGATTTGCGGACCGTCGTGCTGGAAGTGCCGACGCAGGATGTGATCTCGCGCGATAACGTCTCGGTGCGGGTGAATGCGGTGGTTTATTTCCGCGTCATCGATCCCAAGAAAGCCATCGTCGAAGTCGCCAATTTTTTCAATGCCACCAGTCAGTTGTCGCAAACCATGTTGCGTTCAGTGCTGGGCAAACATCAGCTCGATGACATGCTGGCCGAGCGCGAAAAGCTGAACCTCGCCATTCAACAGGCGCTCGATGCGCAAACCGACTCCTGGGGCATCAAGGTTTCCAACGTCGAAATCAAGCAGGTCGACCTGACCGAATCGATGATACGCGCCATCGCACGGCAAGCTGAAGCGGAGCGTGAACGGCGCGCCAAGGTGATCCATGCCGAGGGTGAGCTGCAAGCATCTGAAAAGCTCTACCAGGCAGCTCACGTCCTGGCGCAGGAACCGCAAGCAATCCTGCTGCGCTACCTGGAAACGCTGACAGTGATTGGCGCCGACAAGAACACCACGGTCGTATTTCCATTGCCGATGGATCTGCTGTCCTCATTCCTCGGAGACAAAAGGAAGGCGCCGTAGCTGAATTAAAACCGACGGTCGTACAACGCTTTTTTGGCGCTGCCATATAATTGGCTCTTCAAAAATCCTCGTCTCCCGGCGCGCCGGGAATACCTTCAATCATGCATCCAATCACGATCGACACCCTCGCTGCTTTTCCGCTACAGCTAGAAGCGCATTTTGCCGCCATTCCTGCCGAATTCCGGCACTGGACGCCGGTGTCCTGGGATGGCGTACCAAGTGAACCGTTCACCGCCATCGAGCAGATTTGCCACGTGCGCGACATCGAGATCGACGGCTATCAACTGCGCTTCCGACGCACGCTTGATGAAGTCAATCCGCTGCTGGCTTCTATCGATAGCGACGCCCTTGCCAGCGAGCGAGATTACGGCGCCGCCAATCCCGGCGCGGTCTTTACCGCATTTCGCGCAGCGCGGGCCAAGACCGTTGAACTGCTGTCAGGCCTGAATCAAGAACAGTTCAAGCGCAGCGCCGAATTTGAAGGTTATGGCCCTGTAACGCTACGCGGCCTGGTGCACTATCTGTGCAGCCACGACCAGCAACACCTGGCGGGCTTGCAGTGGCTGCTTGGGAAAATACAGACCGCGCACCGGTAACGCGGCTCGTTGACCTGGCTCTATGACGTAATTTTCTCGTCATTTGCCGGCGCCGGCTGCATCGCCGTTTTTCGCTCCTGCCGCCATTCCCGGCGCGAGCGCGACATTGTCCGCATAGCCACGCGCGCCATCTTCAACCAGCCAAACGGCCTCGGGTCGGCCAACATGCTCATGGCGCGGGCATAATCCAAGGTAAGCCCTGGCGTCCACGCCATGGTTTTTGCGCGCTTGCGGATCTGCGCGGCGACCCATAACTCCGGCGTCAGGAACAAACGCACAAAAGCAGCCCAGCCCCTGTCGCGGCCGCGCGCCTTACCTACAACCCCTTCAAGCGCCGCTTCCAGTGCACGAGCGACCGAACTTGAGCAATTTCTATAAGTCAGGTTATAGGTAGTGTCTCGCCTGTAATTTTCCCAAAAAACGCGCAGCCGTTCAGCGCTGTAATTCCTGATCCGGACCTTGGCCGTCGACTCGCACCAGGCACGCGATTCAGTTGGATAGTCAGGCTGAAACACGCCCGGCACATCGTTGTCGCGGGTGGCCCGCAGCAAACGACTGAACTCGTCCGGCGACCTGTCGATTTCGACCCCGGGGTAGAGGCTGATGTAGACGCCTTCAGGTGTTTCAAGCGCCGCATGGCCGGTCGAAATAACGCCGGCGGAATCAACCGCGGCAATATAACGATCGATGATCGGCACCCTTTGCGCCGGCATCTTTGACGAGCCGACCGGCGTCCATACATGGACTGTCAGAGCCCTTTCATCGGCGGCAGGCGGCCCATCCCACTCAACCGGGTTCTCGGCTTCGCTCCCGGCATATTGTTGAGCGGATTGTTGAGTGGATCCACCGCCTTCATTTTGCAGCACCGATTCAATAGTCGCCGAAGCCGACAAACGCCGTACCCGATATGCCAGCAGCAGCATATGCCAGCCGCCAAATGCCAGTCCCAGCCCGATGCAGTAAGGTACGGTGCCGACGTAATGCGTCGGATACGGCTGATAAAAGAAAATCGCGATGGCGCACTCGACTATACCGCCGGCCAACGCCAGCCGCCAGCGCGGATACCGCACCAAGGTGGCAGAGATAGACTGTAGAAGTCCGTCAGCCAGAAACATCGTACCGAAAATCATCGACAAAATGAAATTGCCGTGATGGTGCCCTGCCAGAATAAGGAGTGCGGCAATCATGAACGCCAATGCTTTGACGATGCGCAAAATGCGTTGCCCGGCAACTCCCGTCCATGCTACCGCCAGGGTTGCGATTCCTTCGATGAGCAAGAAATAGGCGAAAAAACTGATCGGGAAATATAGCGCGCCATCCAAGGCGTCGATAAAAATCGCCACGCCCGCAACCGCCCATATCCAGCCGATGACCCTTAGTCCGCGCCAGCGATCGCGCAAGTAATCGACACCCAACAGCAGCAGTACCAGACGTAATAACATATGGCTACCTTTCGATCGTCATTGATAATTATCAGAGCACTGCCAGTATAGCGGCGGCAAAATCCTGCGCGGCCTCCTGCGGCAGATTATGCCCTGCAACAGGGATTACCCGGCGCTGATACGGCCCGGTAAAAAATTTCCCGTGCTGCCCGGAGCCGCCTTTCAAACTGACGCCATCGCCCGCACCGTCCAACACCACGGTTGGCACGCCGATCGACGGTTGCGCGGCCAGCAGTGACTCCGTTTCCTCAAACGCAGGATCACCAGCCACCAATCCAAAACGATGGCGATAGGAATGGATGACGACGTCAACGAAATCAGGGTTATCGAAAGAGACCGCGCTGCGCCGGTAAGTCGCTTCATCGAAATGCCAGTTAGGCGACCACAGGCGCCATAGCAGTTTGCAAAATTCATAGCGATTTTGTTGCAGCCCGGCCCGGCCACGCTCACCGTGGAAATAGTATTGATACCAGTAGCGCAATTCGTTTTCCGGCGTCTGCGGGTTTACCGATGCTGCAATATCCTGGATATTGTAACCATCCAGGGACACCAAGCCTCGTGCGCGTTCTGGCCACAAAGCAGCCGCGATGCACGCAGCGCGGCCGCCCCAGTCATAACCCGCCAACACCGCGTCCGGTATCGCCAAAGCATCCATCAATGCCAGCAAGTCATGGGCGAGCGCCGCTTGCTGACCGGAACGCGGTGTGTCGGCAGACAGAAATCGCGTCGGCCCGAAACCGCGCAAGTAAGGCGTAATGACCCGGCAACCGGCTGCGACCAGCACTGGCGTGACGTCATCGTAAGCATGGATATCATAAGGAAAACCGTGCAGCAGCAAGACAGTACGGCCGTTGACAGCGCCGCTCTCGCTCTCTTCGTAGGCAACATTCAGTACACCGGCGTCGACTCGCTTTAACATGACACTCCTCCGATTTGTTTGCGCCCCTGGCAGATCAGTCTACCGATGAATCTCGATCGATGAAACCTCCCTGACGACAGCGCCGGCGGCAGATCCGTCATCATTTGGTGTATCCTTCCCGGATGAACAGCGAAACCGACATCCAACTCAGCGGGCCATTCAGCGTGACCGACGCAACTGGCCGTAGTCATAATATAAATGCAATTCGTATCTTCGACGAAGGCTATGGAATCATCGACGTCTATATCGACTTCGCCTCGGCGATCGGCAAAGACCGTCTGTATGAAGACAAGGTGCTGATCGCCCAGGTCCTGGCCCAGCTGCGCAAGATCGGTTATGTCGGCCCGGACTTCGGCCATGGCGATCTTGGTTTGCAAGATGACAAACTGATCGTGCTGGAAGCGCCGGAAGAATTCAACGCGTTCGCTGCAAGCAAAGGCTGGAAAAACCTGGCTGACGAATTTGCCGAGGATGACTACGCGGACGAAAGCTACGAAGGCGACGCTGACAACAGCAACCAGCAGGCTGCATCAATCTCGAAACTTGACGCCCTCAAGAATAAATTCAAATCCTGATTTTTATTAAAAACGTCATATCGACCTCGACAACATGCTTACCAACATCGAGCAACTGGAAGAAATTTACGGCAAACCGCATGAACGCTCATTATGGAAAGAAATAGATTTCCTGAATGAAGATTACCAGGCCTTTGTCAAAGCCTCGCCGTTTGTCGTATTCGCTTCCAGCGGTCCCGGAGGGATGGATTGTTCCCCCAAGGGAGACACCCCGGGATTCGTAAAGATTTTAGATGAACGCACGCTGGCAATTCCCGACCGTCCAGGCAACAATCGCATCGACACCCTGCGCAACATCATTGCCGATCCGCGCATCGGGCTGCTATTCATCATACCGGGCCTTGGCGAGACCCTGCGTGTCAACGGCCGCGCCGAGATTTCCGCAGAGCCGGCGCTGCTAGAACAGTTCGCGGTAGATGGCAAGCTGCCGCGTACGGTCATCATCGTCAAGATAGAAGCAACTTACTTCCACTGTTCAAAAGCCGTGGTGCGCTCGAAGCTGTGGGACCCTGCCCAGCAAATTGAACGCGCCAGCTTTCCTACTCCTGGCGCCATCCTGAAACGATTGAGCAGCGGCGGTTTTGACGCCGACACCTACGACCGTGATTTACCGGAACGCGTAAAAGCGACTCTCTATTAATCAATTACAGCAACGACAGTTACGACAGCAATGACAGTCTACGTGGCCCTTTTGCGCGCAATCAATGTCGGCGGGACCGGCATATTGCCAATGACGGAACTGACCGCCCTATGCAGCGGATTGGGCTTCAGCCATGTTCGCACCTATATCCAAAGCGGTAACGTGATCTTCGATAGCCCGCTGGGCAAAGATGCCGTGCACCAGGCGTTGGAACAAGCGTTGAACAAGAAGATGGGAAAGCCGGTCGATGTCTTGCTGCGCACCACGGCGGAGCTGGGCGCCATACTGAAAGCCAATCCCTTCCCTGCAGCGGAGCCATCGAAAGTCGCGGTGGTTTTTTGTAGCGGCAACCTGCCCAAAGGCTGGCTTGAACTGCTGCGCATCCCCGGCGACGAGGAAGTTCAGCCGGGGAAGAAAGAGATCTATATCAACTATCCAGAAGGCATGGGCAAATCCAAACTGAAGCTGCCGTCGTCAACCGGCGCCGCTACGGCGCGCAATATCAACACGGTAACCAAGCTGCTCGCGCTGGCCGCGGCACTGCCCCCTACTTAAGCTCTGCGAGCTTTTTCAGCGCCCCCAGCACTTCCGGGAAATCCGCAGTCACCATCGGCCCGAAATCGGCCGCTGCCGGCCCGGTAATTTCCGTACTGTAGATGACCTTGCTGCCGCCGGAAGGCAGCGGCACGATCTTGTGATGCACCAGTACACGGGTGCCGTCTATGATCGTCTCGTCGGTAAAACCCTGGTTCTCCTTGACGGCAATCAGGGTGGTGGTAAACACCTCCTCGCCCGGAGGTTGCATCGAGAACGTGGTGCCAATCGCAAATGCGCCGTGGATCTCGATGTTATCAATCCCCTGGTTCCACTTTTTCCAGCCCTCTACGTCTGCAAACAGCTTCCAGATCTGCGCAGGTGTAGCTGTTGTTTCAATGCTATCTTCGTGAGTCCACATGATGTTGTCCTTGTCTGAGGAAGGATGGATTGCAGGACGTTAATTGAACCGTTAATTGAGCCGTTAATTCAAACGTCAATTTAGCATGACTACAGAACAGACTGATCGGCGCACAAAAAAAGCTCGCCGCAGCGAGCTTTTTTTACACCAGACTCAGTTATCAGAACTGGTTCATCGTGTTGTCTTTACCAGATGCTTTCAGAGCAGCTTCGCCGCTGAAGTAGTCTTTGTGATCATCGCCGATGTCTGAACCGGCCATGTTCTGATGTTTGACACAAGCGATACCCTGACGGATTTCCTTGCGCTGAACGCCAGCAACATAACCCAACATGCCCTGGTCACCGAAGTATTCTTTTGCCAGGTTGTCAGTCGACAATGCCGCAGTGTGGTAAGTCGGCAAAGTAATCAGGTGATGGAAAATGCCTGCTTCACGCGCCGAATCGGCTTGGAAAGTGCGGATTTTCTCATCTGCAGCAATTGCCAATTCGGTTGCGTCGTATTCAACGCTCATCAGCGCAGCGCGTTCGTAAGCAGAAACGTCTTTGCCTTGGCTTTTCATCAGGTCGAAAATTTGCTGGCGGAAGTTCAGTGTCCAGTTGAACGAAGGGCTGTTGTTGTACACCAGCTTGGCATTTGGAATAACTTTACGAATCGCTTTGATCATGCCGCCGATCTGAGCAATGTGCGGCTTCTCGGTTTCGATCCAAAGCAAGTCGGCGCCGTTATGCAGGGATGTAATGCAATCCAGTACACAACGCTCTTCACCGGTACCTTCGCGGAACTGGAACAAATTGCTAGGCAAACGTTTTGGGCGAAGAAGCTTGCCGTCGCGTTTGATGACAACGTCGCCGTTGCTCATGGATTCGGTAGAGACTTCTTCAACGTCCAGGAACGAGTTATATTGATCGCCCAAATCGCCTGGCTCGCGAGTTACCGCGATTTGCTTGGTCAAGCCTGCACCCAGCGAGTCGGTACGCGCAACGATTACGCCGTCGTCTACACCCAGTTCCAGGAACGCGTAGCGTATGGCGCGGATCTTCGCGAGGAAGTCTTCGTGGGGAACAGTTACTTTACCGTCTTGATGGCCGCATTGCTTTTCATCGGAAACCTGGTTTTCGATCTGGATACAGCATGCACCCGCTTCAATCATCTGCTTGGCCATCAGGTAGGTCGCTTCAGCATTACCGAAACCGGCATCGATATCGGCAATGATTGGCACCACGTGGGTGACGTGGTTATCAATTTTGTCCTGGATCGCTAGCTTGGCGGCGCCTTGCGCACCATCCAGCTGGCGGAACAAACCGCCCAGCTCACGGGCATCGGCTTGACGCAAGAATGTGTACAGCTCCTTGATCAGGCCGGCTACGGCGGTCTTCTCGTGCATGGACTGGTCTGGCAACGGGCCGAATTCAGAGCGCAACGCAGCAATCATCCAGCCAGACAGGTAGAGGTAGCGACGATCGGTGTTGTTGAAGTGCTTCTTGATGGAAATCATCTTCTGTTGACCGATAAAACCGTGCCAGCAACCCAAAGACTGAGTGTATTTGGACGGGTCGGCGTCGTAGCTTGCCATGTCATCGCGCATGATCTTGGCAGTGTATCTGGCGATATCCAGGCCGGTTTTGAATCTGTTCTGGGCGCGCATACGTGCGGCGGACTCGGGATTGATCGCGTTCCAGGCACTACCTTCTTTGTCTTTGAGACCGGCAATGGCTTTGATGTCGTCTTGATATTGTGACATATGTATATCCTAGGTAATAAAGCAAGATTAAAAAAAACGAATTGTGTGTCGGTGTATCTGTTCACTCTCGTATCAAAACCAGAGCGGTGAAATCGAAGCAAACTGCATGGAGAAATAATAGCGGTTTTTTTGGACATCCACCATGTCTTATATAAGACATATGACTTAAATTAATTCGTTTATTTTCAATGGCTTATATACTGTTTTTTGCTATGCGAAATGAAATTTCAAAAAAATGAATCCAGATTTCTGATTTTCTCCGCACCTGCATCCCACGATGTGGAACCAATTTTTCGTATTGTGGAATATCTATAGGCCACCAACAAGAAACGGCAGCGGCGGGCCGCGCGAATCCTGCGTAATGATCTGGATAGTTGAAGCGGATCGTCAGTTCTGACGGTTTTGGAGAAAAAGTCGTTTAATACCAAGGCACGACCTGCCGTAAGCAGGTGTAAAGGCGGCTTACCCGGATCGCCCCCGGGGATTCGCCGTTTTTGATTTACGATTTTGATTTATTCAGCAACGCAGCTTTGCGTTAAACCTTGCAACCACCGACGGAAATACAAATTTCGAGACATCGCCCCCAAGAATGGCAATTTCACGCACGATGGTGCCGGAGATGAACTGGTATTGGTCCGACGGCGTCAAGAACAATGTCTCTACATTCGGAATCAGGTGGCGATTCATCCCCGCCATCTGAAATTCCAATTCGAAATCTGAGACGGCCCGTAATCCCCTCACGATGACCTGCGCATCGTGAGCGCGCACGAGGTCGCCCAGTAACCCAGAAAAACTTTCGACCTGCACATTGGCATAATGGCCAAGCTCTTCACGGGTAATCGCCAGACGCTCTTCAAGCGTAAAGAATGGTTTCTTCTTTTTGCTATCGGCCACGCCGACGATCACGCGGTCGAACAAACCTGACGCACGACGCACCAAATCTTCATGGCCGCGCGTGAGCGGATCGAATGTTCCTGGATAAATAGCCGTAACCATCAGAACGTATCGCCAGGCACGCGTACCCACCCTTCCATCAACACCCGGGCGCTACGGCTCATGATGGCTTTGGTCACGCTCCATTCGCCGTTTACCTGGCTAGCTTCCGCGCCCACCCGCAAGGTACCGGAAGGATGTCCGAAGCGCACCGCAGTTTTCGCCCCGCCGCCGGCGGCAAGGTTCACCAGCGTGCCGGGGATCGCCGCAGCGGTGCCGATGGCAACCGCTGCCGTACCCATCATAGCGTGATGCAATTTACCCATGGATAGCGCGCGCACCAGCAAGTCGATATCGCCGGCGGCGACCTGTTTGCCGCTGGAGGAAACATAGCTGGCTGGCTTGGCGACGAAGGCTACCTTCGGGGTGTGCTGCCGGTTGGCTGCTTCATCGAGATGCTTGATGAGGCCCATGCGCAACGCGCCATGCGCGCGAATGGTCTCAAACTTGGCCAATGCCGCGGCATCGCCGTTGATGGCGTCCTGCAGCTCGGCGCCGGTGTAGCCGATCGCTTCCGCATTAAGGAAGATGGTCGGGATGCCGGCGTTGATCATGGTGACCTTGAGCGTGCCGACGCCCGGAACCTCGAGGTCGTCAACCAGGTTCCCGGTGGGGAACATGGATCCGCCCTCACCGTCCTCGTCAGCTGCCGGCGCCATGAATTCAAGTTGGACTTCCGCTGCAGGGAATGTGACGCCGTCGAGCTCGAAGTCACCGGTTTCCTGCACGGCGCCGTCGGTAATGGGCACATGCGCGATGATGGTCTTGGCGATATTCGCCTGCCAGATACGCACAGTTGCCATGCCGTTTTGCGGAATGCGGGCGGCATCGACCAGGCCGCTGGCGATCGCAAATGAACCAACCGCGGCGGACAGGTTGCCGCAGTTGCCGCTCCAGTCGACAAATGCCTTATCGATGGCGACCTGACCGAACAGGTAATCGACATCGTGATCGGGCTTGCTGCTTTTGGACAGGATGACCGTCTTGCTGGTACTTGAGGTCGCCGCGCCCATGCCGTCAATCTGCTTGCCGTAAGGGTCCGGGCTGCCGATGACACGCAGCAGCAACGCATCACGTGGAGCGCCGGGTACCCGCGCTGCTTCGGGTAAGTCTTGCAGGCGGAAAAACACGCCTTTGCTGGTGCCGCCACGCATGTAGGTGGCGGCAATCTTGATTTGAGGTACGTGGTGAGCCATAGTTGTGTTGTCCTGTTCAGGCAGCCGTTGACGATTCGAGGAAGTCCTGAGCGAAGCGCTGCAGCACGCCGCCCGCTTCGTAGATCGAAACTTCTTCTGCTGTGTCAAGGCGGCAGGTCACGGGCACTTCCACGCGTTCGCCGTTCTTGCGGTTGATGACCAGCGTCAGCGTCGTACGCGGCGTGCGCTCGCCAATCACGTCGAAGGTTTCGGTACCGTCGATGTTCAAGGTGATGCGATTGCCGCCGGGCTTGAACTCCAGCGGCAGCACGCCCATGCCGACCAGGTTGGTGCGGTGGATGCGCTCAAAGCCTTCCGCCACGATGGCTTCCACGCCTGCCAGGCGCACGCCTTTGGCGGCCCAGTCGCGGGAAGAGCCCTGGCCGTAATCGGCGCCGGCGATCACGATCAGCGGCTGCTTGCGCTCCATGTAGATCTCAATGGCTTCCCACATGCGGCTAACCGTGCCTTCCGGCTCCATGCGGGTCAGCGAGCCGGCTTTCACCTTGCCGTTTTCCTTCACCATTTCGTTCTTCAGGGTGGGATTGGCGAAGGTGGCGCGCTGGGCGGTGAGGTGATCGCCGCGATGGGTGGCATACGAGTTGAAGTCTTCCTCAGGCAACCCCATCTTGGCCAGGTACGCACCCGCTGCGCTATCGAGCATGATGGCATTCGACGGCGACAGGTGATCGGTGGTGATGTTGTCACCCAACACCGCCAGCGGACGCATGCCTTTCATCGTACGCTCTCCGGCCAATGCGCCTTCCCAGTATGGCGGGCGGCGAATATAAGTGGTCTGCGGACGCCAGTCGTACAGCGGGCTGACTTTCTCGCCGTTATCGGCGACCACGGCAAACATCGGCTCGTAGACCTTGCGGAACAACTCCGGCTTGACGCTGGAGGCGACGATGGCATCGATTTCCTCATCGGACGGCCAGATGTCTTTCAAGGTCACAGGATGACTGTCGGCGTCGATACCCAGGATATCTTTCTCGATGTCGAAACGGATGGTGCCGGCAATGGCGTAAGCCACCACCAACGGTGGCGAGGCCAGGAAGGCCTGTTTGGCGTAAGGGTGGATCCGGCCGTCGAAGTTTCGGTTGCCCGAGAGGACTGCGGTAGCGTACAGATCGCGCTCCACCACTTCCTTCTGGATAACCGGATCCAGCGCGCCGCTCATGCCGTTGCAGGTAGTACAGGCAAACGCCACCACGCCGAAGCCCAGTGTTTCCAGTTCCGGCATCAGCCCGGCGGCTTCCAGATACAGCGCAACCGTCTTGGAACCTGGCGCCAGCGAGCTCTTTACCCAAGGCTTGCGAGTGAGGCCACGGGCATTCGCGTTGCGCGCCAACAGGCCGGCGGCGATCATGTTGCGCGGATTGTTAGTGTTGGTGCAGCTGGTGATGGCGGCGATGATCACTGCGCCGTCTGGCATCAGGCCTGGCTCATTCTCAACTGTGCCGCTGATGCCGCGCGCGGCCAGCTCGGAAGTCGGCACGCGATTGTGCGGATTCGATGGTCCGGCAATGTTACGCACCACGGAAGACAAGTCGAACTTGATGACGCGCTCATACTCGGCGTTCTTCAGAGTGTCAGCCCAGAGGCCGGTTTCCTTGGCGTAGATTTCCACCAGCTTGACCAGTGCATCATCGCGGCCGGTGAGTTTCAGGTATTTGATGGTTTGCTCGTCGATGTAAAACATCGCGGCAGTGGAGCCGAACTCCGGTGCCATGTTGGAAATGGTTGCGCGGTCGCCCAGCGTCAGGTGGGAGGCGCCTTCACCGTAGAATTCGAGATAGGAGGAGACCACCTTCTGCGCCCGCAAGAACTCGGTCAGCGCCAGCACGATGTCGGTCGCAGTGATACCCGGCTGCGGCTTGCCGCTCAGCTCAACGCCGATGATGTCCGGCAGGCGCATCCATGAGGCGCGGCCCAGCATCACGCTTTCCGCTTCCAGGCCGCCGACGCCAATGGCGATCACACCCAGCGCATCCACCATCGGCGTGTGGCTATCGGTACCGACCAGGGTATCCGGAAAGGCAACGCCGTCTTTCACCTGCACCACCGGCGACATGCGCTCGAGGTTGATCTGATGCAGGATGCCGTTGCCCGGAGGGATCACGTCGACGTTCTTGAACGCCTTCTTGGTCCAGTTGATGAAATCGAAACGGTCTTCGTTACGACGGGCTTCGATGGCGCGGTTCTTGCCGAACGCATCCGGATCGAAACCGCCGCACTCAACCGCCAGCGAGTGGTCCACCACCAGTTGTGTCGGTACTACCGGATTGACCAGTGCCGGATCTCCGCCCTGAGCAGCGATCGCATCGCGCAGGCCGGCGAGATCGACCAGTGCGGTCTGACCCAGGATGTCATGGCAAACCACACGCGCCGGGAACCATGGGAAATCCAGGTCGCGCTTGCGCTCGATGAATTGTTTCAAGGAGTCGGTAAGGGTCGCAGGATCGCAACGGCGCACGAGGTTTTCGGCCAGCACGCGCGAGGTGTACGGCAGTTTGTCGTAGGCGCCAGGCTGGATGGCATCGACCGCGGCACGCGTATCGAAAAAATCCAGTTTGGTGCCGGGTAAGGGTTTGCGGTTAGCTGTGTTCATGGCTCAGTCAGGAAATAGGTAATACCCGGGCGTACGGTGGGCAAAACTGCTTGCCCACCGTACCATGCAAATTACTTGCGTTTGGCGATCGGCACAAACTCCAGATTATCCGGGCCGACATAGTTAGCCGACGGGCGAATGATCTTGTTATCGATACGCTGCTCGATCACGTGCGCGGCCCAACCGGACGTACGGGAAATCACGAACAACGGTGTAAACATCGCAGTCGGCACACCCATCATGTGATACGAGACGGCCGAGAACCAATCCAGATTCGGGAACATCTTCTTGACTTCCCACATCACTGATTCCAGACGCTCGGCGATGTCGAACATTGCCGTCGAGCCCGCTTCCGCCGACAATTTACGCGCCACTTCCTTGATAACCTTGTTGCGCGGATCGGATACGGTGTACACCGGATGGCCGAAACCGATCACCACTTCCTTGTTCTCTACCCGGCTGCGGATGTCAGCTTCCGCTTCATCCGGATTGTCGTAACGCTTCTGGATTTCCAATGCGACTTCATTCGCGCCGCCGTGTTTCGGGCCACGCAAGGCGCCGATTGCGCCGGTGATTGCGGAGTAAAAATCAGAGCCAGTGCCGGCAATCACGCGGCTGGTAAAAGTGGAGGCATTGAATTCATGTTCCGCGTACAGGATCAGCGAAACGTGCATCGCTTTTACCCATGAATCGGACGGTTTCACGCCATGCAGCAGGTGCAGGAAATGGCCGCCGATGGAGTCGTCATCGGTTTCGACTTCGATACGCTTGCCGTTGTGGCTGAAGTGATACCAGTACAGCAGCATGGAGCCGAACGACGCCATCAGGCGGTCGGCGATGTCGCGTGCACCCGGCGCATTGTGGTCATCTTTCTCCGGCAGCGTGCAGCCCAGCACCGAGACGCCGGTGCGCATCACGTCCATCGGGTGCGATGCGGCAGGCAGCGCTTCCAGCGCGGCCTTGACGCTGGCCGGCAGGCCGCGCAAGGATTTCAGCTTGGTCTTGTAGCCCTTGAGTTCGGCGGCAGTCGGCAACTTGCCGTGCACCAGCAGATAGGCGATTTCCTCGAACTCGCAAGTATCGGCGATATCCAGGATGTCATAACCACGGTAATGCAGATCGTTGCCGGTTTTACCGACAGAACACAGTGCAGTGTTACCTGCGGTCACGCCGGACAGCGCAACGGATTTTTTTGGTTTGAAACTGCTTACTTGTGCTTCACTCATTTTGATGTCTCCTGACGGAAAGGAATAGCGTAAATAGTGTAATTACGTGATGCAGATGTTTTATTTCTTCTGGGCCGCAAACAGCTCATCCAGATGCCGTTCGAATTCGTGATAGTTGATCCGGTCATACAATTCCATGCGCGTCTGCATGGTATCGACCACATTCTTTTGGGTGCCGTCGCGGCGGATTGCGTTGTACACATTTTCTGCCGCCTTGTTCATAGCGCGGAAAGCCGACAGCGGATACAGCACCAGGCCGACGTCGGCAGACTTCAACTCTTCTACCGTAAACAACGGCGTGGAACCGAATTCGGTGATGTTGGCCAGTACCGGCACCTTGACGGCTGCGGCAAACTGTTTATACATCGCCAGCTCTGTAATCGCTTCCGGGAAAATCATGTCGGCGCCGGCTTCGACGCAGGCCATCGCGCGATCCAGCGCCGATTCCAGCCCTTCCACTGCGAGCGCATCGGTGCGCGCCATGATCACGAAATTCTCGTCGGTGCGGGCATCGACTGCAGCCTTGATACGGTCGACCATTTCCTGCTTGCTGACGATTTCCTTGTTCGGACGATGGCCGCAGCGCTTGGCGCCGACCTGGTCTTCGATGTGGATCGCTGCCGCGCCGAACTTGATCATCGATTTGACGGTACGGGCTACATTGAAGGCGCTGGCGCCGAAACCGGTATCCACATCGACCAGCAAAGGCAGGTCGCAGACGTCGGTGATGCGACGGACGTCGGTCAGCACGTCGTCCAGATTGGAGATGCCGAGGTCGGGCAAGCCGAGCGAACCGGCCGCGACGCCGCCGCCGGACAGGTAAATCGCCTTGAAACCGGCACGCTTGGCCAGCAATGCGTGATTCGCGTTGATTGCGCCGATCACTTGCAACGGGGATTCTTCTTGCATCGCCTTGCGGAAAGCCGCGCCTGCGGAATATTGACTCATATCTTCTCCTGATGGATTGCTAATGTGTTTCATGCAGACGTCTGCACCGGGACTTTCCCTTTATAGAGCAATCACTGTGCCACGCAGTGAAGCACGGCCAGATAAATTTGTGAAAAATATAAATTACCCAACAAAATCAATAAGATACAAATAAAAATAGCGGCAGAAAAAAATCATCTGACGTCAAAACAAACAACGAAATTGTTTCATTTTATGTTACATTGATGCATATTGAAACGCATCCGTTACGCACATTTGAAACATGCAACATCCACCTCCCGCCCGACGTAAGGCCGGCGATGCCGGCGACCCCAACCAAAAGCCCGTAATATGGACTGTCTCGGTCTCGCGCCTGTCCGACCTGTTTCGCGACATTACACTGAAATACGACGACCGCGCGATTATCGAACCCATTGACCTGGGATTCGACGAAGCCGCGCGCTACATCCGGGAGCGGATGGAAACCGAACGCTGCGATGCGGTGATCTCCGCCGGCTCCAACGGCGCCTATCTGAAAAGCCGGCTATCGGTCCCGGTCGTCATCGCCAAAGCCAGCGGCTTCGACGTGCTGCAGGCATTGTCGCGCGCGCGCCAGATCACGCCCGACATCGGCATCATTACTTACCAGTCCACGATGCCGGCGCTCAAGGAATTCCAGAATGCGTTCGGCATCAATATCCAGCAACGCGACTACGCGACCGAAGAAGATGCGCGGGCACAAATCCATGAACTCAAGGCCAGCGGCGTCAAGGCGATTGTCGGCGCCGGCCTGATCACCGACCTGGCCGAAGAAGCCGGGCTGGCCGCGGTATTCGTCTATTCCGCCGCATCGATCCGCCAGGCTTTCGACGACGCGCTGGAAATCGCGCTTTTGACACAACTGGAATCGAGCCGCAGCCATAGCCGTAGTCCGCCGCTGGCCGACACGCTGCGGGCCAAGCATGGCCTCAACGATTTGCGCGGCGATTCGCCGATGATGGAAACCCTGCGCCAATCGATCGTCCTGTATGCCAAATCGCAGGCCACAGTGCTGATCCAGGGTGAAACCGGCACCGGCAAGGAGCTGGTGGCGCAAGCGATTCACCGCGAGAACCCGCGCGCGCTCATCGGCAACAAGCCATTTGTCGCAGTCAATTGCGGCGCGATTGCAGAATCGCTGCTGGAGTCGGAATTGTTCGGCTATGAAGAAGGCGCATTCACCGGTTCGCGCCGCGGCGGGCACGCCGGCCTGTTCGAAGCGGCCCATCGCGGCACGCTGTTTCTGGATGAAATCGGCGAAATGCCGCTGGCGCTGCAAACGCGCTTGCTACGGGTACTGGAAGAGCGCGAAGTGGTAAGAGTCGGTGGCACCCGGCCGATTGCAGTCGATGTTCGTATCATCAGCGCCACCCATTGCGACCTGGAGCAGCGCGTGCGTGAAGGCCGTTTCCGCGCCGATCTGTTTTATCGCCTGGCGGTATTGAGGCTGACGCTGGCGCCGCTGCGCGAACGCCCGGAAGACCTGATCGCGCTGGCCGAATGGTGCCTGAAAAAAGCGCTGGCCGCCCTTGGCGCCCGCCCGCATCCGAATCTGCATGCTGAAATTGTTGCTTGCGCCCCCCTGCTCGGCGCCTACGCCTGGCCCGGCAATGCGCGTGAAGTGCGTAATCTGATGGAAAGACTGGCGCTGTTCCTGGCGGCTGAACCGCTGCAGGCATTGTCGCCCGCCTTCATCCTTAGTGTCGCGCCGGAATTTTCCCGGGTATCGGTGCCTGCGCCTGGAATCGCATCGTCGACAGCACTGTTAACATTAGCTGCAGCACCGGAGACCACTGAAAGCATCACGCAAGTGCTGGCCCGTTTCAGTGGCAACCGCGAGGCAGCAGCCAAGCATCTCGGCATTAGCCGTACCACGCTATGGCGCAAGATCAAAAATCAATGATTAGCGGTATTAAGTGACCCACAAACACGTCTAGAGAATCTATCGCGAACTTGAACTGAACTTGCGGATCAAACCGCGTCACCAGAAGCAGCTGTCGCGGGCTGTGTCCGCGCAGATCAACAAACGTGGTCAATGGACGTCACACATAAATGGGGGATTACCAAGCCAACCGGCCAATCAAGCCTTCTCGCAACGCACCGGCGAAGGGAAATATGTCAGGGTTTAAGTGATGTTGAACGGCCGCCACCAATGCATTGTCAGACTGCAGATCCGTCATTTTTATCAACTTTCGGGGGAAATTGTTTTCCAGGCGCAAGTTTGAGCATTACATTACATCAATGTCCTGTTTTTCAATGGCTTTATGCCGCACTCCATCTCAACGCCACTATTTTTGTTTTGGGGTAGCCGATGCGCCATCGGAGGACCCCTCAAGCAATCCCATGTAAATTTGCATCCAGAAAAGATCCGTTCCGTTTCTATTGCAGAGCCGCTGAAGCGCGGCCACCGCCGGCGCCTGCTCTCTGGGCATATTGCTTAGATCGATCAACGGACACTTCTCCCTCTTTTCCATCGAGGGGATCAGCAATGGATTCGAACGTAGCATCCCAAGCGCTGACGTACTCAGCTGCTCCCCTGCCTTACTTGAAAATGGAATGGGAGAATTTTGCCCAATGACCTCATTGGCCCATTTTCTAATTTCTCCGTCGTCTGCCCGGCGGGGTTCACGCAGCACTTGAAGAGCCATCTGCACATAATCTTTGCGCGTGCTCGTGTCGGTCAGTGATTTTTGTGCCACCCAACCAACTACAGCGACAACAATCGGCAGCACAATTAATGCGAATATCTGCGCAACTTTATAAATCCTGTCTAACAATATTTCACCACTTCTTTCATTATTCATATTTTTTTCGAACGCCCTTCATCCACGCTTAATCCATTATTGCCACAATGGCCGTGCCGACGTGACGTTTTAGAAATTCTTGCCATCTGTCTTCGCATCGCATGCCCGGATAGCGGTGTTGTCATTGCTGCGGCCTTTCCTGCAGCACATCGTTGGCGCCAATCAATTGATTACCCAGCAATTCGAATTTGAGCGGATCATCGGCCGATAGCGATTTCCTGGTCACTACCCGACGCCAGTTAGCGTCCAAGGTG
>FTFY01000707.1_pt1 | contig 18239 bp, 11 predicted proteins | sample 1640561 | NCBI WGS metagenome assembly FTFY01 (sample SAMEA3914789, study PRJEB12502) | metagenome | biome: forest; material: soil | place: Canada | collected 2011-07-03 | depth 0.3 m | reverse complement strand
TTGGCGTTGTCCGGTTCCAGCGCCGCGGTATCCACCGACTGCGTGCTGTAGTCGCGTTCCATGACCAGCCAGTCGGCCGGCGGGTGATCCAGCTGATCCTGGATCTGGGCAGCGTAAAACATGCCCTGCTCGCCCAGCTTGCCGTGTTCCTGGCCGTCCGGCCATACCGGCTGGTGCTTGCGCATCATGCTCGGGAATACCGGCGCATTCTTCAGGCTGGAGAAGACGTCGTCGTCGAACGATGTCGCGCCGCCTACCCGCACGAAGCGGAATGTGCCCCAGGGATCGCGCTCCAGCGGGCCTGTCACCGGACCGTACTGGATGATTTCATCCTTGAACTGCAGCTTGTCTTTGGCAAAACGGAAACGGGCGAAATCGTTATAGATCAGGATCGCTACGGCATGTCCCAGGTAGGCTGGGGTTTTACCGGCCGGCAGCAGCATGTCTTCACCGTAAAACGCCGGGAAAGCCACGCCGTCACGCACCAGATCGGCGGCAGTGACTACCCGGTCCGGCTTCAGTTCATCGCCGAGCAGGCTCAGATCGAAGCCGAGGAAGTTGCGGTCGGCCTTGGTGGCGCGCAGGATGAATGCATGCGCTTGCTGGTTCGGCCAGTGCGGCATGTCGCGGGCGCGTACGTCGCGTGCGAAGACCTTGGCGCCGGTTACCTTGGCAATACCATCGATACGGAATTTGACCTGGCCGTTGCTGCTATCCCACTGGATGGGCGTCAGGATTTTTTCTTCAAACAAGGCAGCAAACGCTTTGCCACCGATAGGCGCTACGTAAACCGATACGCCGGCCACTATGCTAGCCTTCAAAAAACTACGACGCGAAAGGTCGAGTTTTGTCATTTATTTCTCCTCAAAAGCCAAGGAGCACCCCAACCGTTGTTCGCTAGCGGCTGTTACAGATGCTCATCGGATCCATCAAAAGCCCCTGCCGGGCATTCATCTGGGGGTCGGCATTGTATAACATTGGAGAACTAACAACATAATCAATATGACATGTTGAGAATAGATGATTTGAAGACTTTCGTAATGCGTTTCATACCTATCAACCGAAAATAATTACTGGAATAATTATTTAAAATACATGATTGCAGCCGATTTTTACCTGGAAGTAAATCATTGATCGGCAGTCAACGCGACGCTGCTCACAAACGCTCGGTCTCGCCGCTCTTGGGTTGCCATTTCATCAAGCGTTTTTCGATCATCCCCACCACCGTATCGAGCACCAGCGCAAAGGCGGTCAGAACCAGGATTCCGGCAAACACGGTATTGATGTCGAACGCGCCTTCAGCCTGCAAGATCAGATAGCCGACCCCGCGCGCCGAACCAAGGTATTCACCGACGATGACGCCGACAAAAGCCAGCCCGACCGACGTATGCAGGCTGGAAAACACCCATGAGGTAGCTGACGGCAGGTAAACCGTGCGCAGCAGCTGGCGCTGGTTGGCGCCCAGCATGCGGGCATTGGCGAGCACTACCGGGCTGACTTCCTTGACACCTTGATAGACGTTGAAAAATACGATGAAAAATACCAGCGTCACCGCCAGCGCCACCTTGGACCAGATGCCAAGCCCGAACCACATCGCAAAAATCGGCGCCAGGATCACCCGCGGCATCGCGTTGGACGCTTTGATGTAAGGGTCCAGAATGGCGGACGTCAAAGGCGACAGAGCCAGCCATAACCCGACCGCAAGGCCGAATACCGTACCTATGCCGAACGCCAGCATGGTCTCGGTCAGGGTGATCAGCAGGTGCGAATAAATCTCTGCCGGGAACGTCATGGTGAACCAGGTGTGGTCGCCGAAACCGACTTCCAGCGAACCGCTGCCGACCGTAAACCACTGCCAGACACGTTGCAGCACCTTGATCGGCTCACCAAAGAAAAATGCCGTTTGCGGATTGCGCGTGGTCAGGTGCCAGATGATGAAAAATATCACCAGCACCAAGGCTTGATATACCCGCAGATTCTTATAATTCGGCTTGATGGCTTTCCACATGGTTCCGCTTTACCTTCGTTATCTATTCTTGTTATTCCAGATTGTGCTGCTTTGCGCTGCTTCCCACTTCTAAGCGACTTTCTTTTGCTGCTGGTAACCCTTCAGCACTTCATCCCGCAACACGCTCCATATCTGCTGGTGCAGCTCGACAAAACGCGGCTCGTTACGGATTTCAGCCACATCGCGCGGGCGCGGCAAATCAATCACGAACTCGCCTATCGGATGGGTTCCCGGCCCTGCTGACAGCACTACCACCCGGTCCGACATGGCAATCGCCTCATCCAGGTCGTGGGTAATGAACAGTACCGCCTTGCGTTTGGCGCTCCATAATTCCAGCACTTCGTTTTCCATCAGCTGCCGGGTCTGGATATCCAATGCCGAAAACGGCTCATCCATCAGGATGATGTCGGGATCCAGGATCAAGGTCTGCGCCAGCGCCACCCGCTTGCGCATGCCACCCGAGAGCTGATGCGGATAACGGTCGCCGAAGCCCTGCAGGCCGACTCGCGCCAGCCATTCTTCACCCAGCTGGCGCGCCTTGGCTTCATCGGTTTCGCGATACTGCAAGCCGGCGATGACATTCTGCAGCGCACTGCGCCACGGCATCAGCGCTTCAGCCTGGAACATGTAACCGGCGCGGCGGTTGATGCCGAGCAGCGGTTCGCCAAACACCTTGACGCTGCCGGACGAAGGCTGCAGCAAACCGGCGCCGACATTCAGCAGGGTCGATTTACCGCAGCCGGTCGGCCCGACCACGGAAACGAATTCACCCGGCGCAATCGACAAATTGGTGTCAGCGACTGCGGTGTAACGCTGGGAGCGATCGTCTTTGGAGATGAAGGTGCAACTGACGTTGTCGAGATGGAGAGCTGGAATCATGAGAGTGGGGATTGGCTTGTTACTGCTGGCTGGCAGGGTGGGCAAGTATTTTTTGCCCACCCTACCCGTATTATTTGTACTTGGCGTTGGCCTTCTTTACAAACTCATTGGTGTAAGTTTGCGACAGGTCGATATTCTTGCCAGCCAGATCAGGATCGAATGCTTCTAATGTATGCAGCGCGACTTTCGGGCCGGCGTCAGGAATCGTGCCGTCCGGTGATAGCGCCTCACGCACCTTCATGAAAGCTTCGAGGTACAAGGCGCGGTCCCCTAGCTGATAGCTCTCCGGCACCGTTTTGGCGATGTCCGACGGCCCGGCTTTCTGCAGCCATTTCAGGGCGCGCACCATGGCGTTGGTCAATGCCTGCGTGGTGTTCGGATATTTCTTGATGAAATCGGCGGATGCATACAAGGTGGCTGCCGGCATCGGGCCGCCAAACACGGCATTGGTGTCTTTCAATGTGCGCGTATCGGCAATGATCCTGATCTCATTATTTTGCTGCATCATGGTGATCAGCGGATCGAGATTGACGATCACGTCGATAGAACCGGAGCGCAACGCCGACAATGCGCCGGCCGAGGCGCCCACGCCGATGTAGGAGACGTCGGTCGGCTTCAGGCCGGCCTTGGCCAAGACGAAATTGGACATCATGCTGGTCGATGAGCCCGGCGCGGTAACGCCGATCTTCTTGCCTTTCAGATCCGCAATCGACTTATAGTTAGGCATGGTCTTGTTGGACACGCCCATGACGATTTGCGGCGCCCGGCCTTGCAGCACGAATGCGGTGATGTGTTGATTCTTGGCCTGCATGCTGATGGTGTGCTCGAACGCGCCGGAGACTACGTCGGCACTGCCGCCGATCAGCGCCTGCAGCGCTTTGGCGCCGCCGGCGAAATCGGAAATCGTCACATCCAGGCCTTCATCCTTGAAATAACCGAGCTGCTCGGCGATCGTCAGCGGCAGGTAATAAAACAGATTTTTGCCACCCACCGCGATCGACACTTTGGTTTTCTCCGGGGTCTGCGCAAACAAATTTCCATTGAATGTCAGGTACCCCGCCAAGAACAAGCAAAGGGCGATGCCAAACTGCTTCCAGCTGAACTTCATATTGTCTCCTCGTATATCCAGGGTTATTTCACTACCGCTAAATTTATGCTTATGTCAGTAATGGTTCTTTTCTTTGCCATCTTGATGTGGCTGTTCGGAAATTCAGTTACTTGCGGACTCTATGATAATACTGTCTCACTGGAAATTAGTAGCCTCTCGTCATTATGTTTTTTTAGCATGACAGATCAGCCATTTCAGATATTAGGTAGCACGCCTGTCCAACATCGCACGGGCGATGGTGCCGGCATCGACATACTCCAGCTCCCCTCCCACCGGCACGCCACGCGCCAGGCGGCTGACTTGCAGGCCGCGGGCTTTCATGGTTTCGCTGATGTAGTGGGCGGTGGCCTCGCCTTCGTTGGTGAAATTGGTCGCCAGCACGACTTCCGTCACAACGCCGTCAGTGGCGCGGCCTATCAGTTTTTCCAGCTGAATGTCTTTCGGGCCGATGCCATCCAGCGGCGACAGGCGCCCCATCAGGACAAAATACAGGCCCTTGAAAGTCAGGGTCTGTTCAATCATCAGTTGGTCTGTCGGCGTCTCCACCACGCACAGCAAGGTAGGATCGCGATCAGGATCGAGGCAGGTTTCACAGACCTCATTCTCGGTGAAGGTATTGCATAGCGCGCAGTGGCGGATCTGATCGACCGCCTGGGTCAGTGCCCGCCCCAGCAACGCCGCACCGTCGCGGTCGTGCTGCAGCAAGTGATAAGCCATGCGCTGTGCCGATTTCGGACCGACACCGGGCAGATGACGCAAGGCTTCGGTGAGTAAGGTAAGACTGGAAGGAATTTTCACGTCAAGCCCTGCATCATGTTGCATTCGTCATGCGATGCTCAAAAATGAGATTGATCAGAATGGCAATTTGAAACCGGCTGGCATGCCTGCAGTCAGACCGGACATTTTTTCCGCCGACAATGCTTCAGCTTTACGCACCGCGTCGTTGAAAGCGGCAGCAACCAGATCTTCCAGCATGTCTTTGTCGTCGGCCAGCAAGGAAGCGTCGATCGCTACCCGCTTGACGGCGTTCTTGCAAGTCATCACGACTTTCACCAGGCCGGCGCCCGATTCGCCTTCGACTTCGATCAAGGCCAATTGGTCTTGCATCTTCTTCATGTTGTCTTGCATTGCCTGGGCTTGTTTCATCAGCCCTGCTATTTGGCCCTTCATCATGATGCTTCTCCTATGAAAACAAAAAAATTCATTACAAAAAATTGATCACAAAAAATTGACTACAAAAAGTTGATTACAAAAGCGACTACCCCAGAGGCTTGATCGATCCAGGCACGATCGAAGCGCCGAATTCGCGCATCATGCTCTGAATGAAGGGATCGTTTTGCGCTGTCTGTTCTGCCAGACGCTGCCGCTCTGCCTGTGCCGCCATGGCCTGGGCATTGGCGGTATGGCGGACCGTGCCGAGCTCGGTTTCCACTTTTACATTACGGCCGAAATGCTCTGTCAGCGCTACTTCCAACTTATCAACACTGCCGGCCGAGCGCAAGGTGTCGAAAGGAATCCGCAGATGGAATTGCACTGCCGCGCCGCTGCTGTCGGATTTGATCAGTTCGCTCTGCTGCGCCAGCTGATGCGCTACGCCGCGTACTGCCAGATTGGCGGCCAACAACGGCCAGTTACCGTCCCAGTTCAGGTTGGGATCTGGCTGCAGGACCAGTGGCGGCAACGGCTCTACCGGCGCCGCGGGCTGCCGGGCAACAGGTTCGGGACGCGCGGCTTGACGGGTATTGTTAGCAACTCCATTTGCCGCGCCATTCACTCCGCCGGTGGCTGCAGATGGGCGCGAGGGTGCGAATTGTGCGTACGATTCAGTTTTTTTTTCAGCCGCCGAACTGGAAAATTCGGTATCTGGCAAATCCGTGGGCAGAGGAATCTCTTCTTCCCAAGGCGGCACGGAAGAATTTTGCGGTACCGGCTTCACATAAGCCGGTACCGCAGCAGGTTTCGCTTCCGCCACGGCTGGCTGGCTGGCTGGCGCTGCTTGCGCCTGGCTTGGCTGTGGCCGCGGCGCGGCGCCACCCTTGCGGGAAGATGCAGCAGCGCGCGCCGCTTCCAGCGCGGCTCTTGCCGGACTCATGGCACTAGTATCTGGGCAGGCTACCGGCGCACTCGTGCTAACCGTCGCCGGAGCGCTGCTCAAGCGCGCTGCCGCAGGTGCTGCCGGAGCTTGCGTCGCGGCGGGCCTAGATGCCGGAGCCGGCTGCGGTGCCGGCGCCGCACTAATCTGAGGCCGCGGCCGACTGACTGGCGGCGGTGCTACCGTGCTGCCATCGGCTTGCGGCCGGAATGCCAGCATGCGCAACAAGGTCATCGAGAAACCGGCATATTCGTCTGGCGCCAGTCCCAGTTCATTACGGCCATGTACGGCGATCTGGTAAAACAGTTGTACTTCCTCGGCATCGAACAGGGCCGCCAGCCGGATCACTTCTTCGCGTTCCGGCAAATCGTCGGCCAGGGCTGCGGGCACGCTTTGCGCCAAGGCTACCCGATGCAGTAAAGTACCCAGGTCCTGCAACGCAGCGTTATATGACAAGCTACGGCTGGCCATGTCGTCGGCCACTGCCAGCAAACCCGGGCCGTCTTTTTGCGCCAGCGCGTCAAGCACACGAATCAGGTAGGACTGGTCAAGCGCGCCCAGCATGCCTTGCACCGCATCCAATGTCACTTTGCCGGCGGCATAGGCAATCGCCTGGTCGGTCAGCGACAGCGCATCGCGCATCGAGCCGTGCGCGCCCTGCGCCAGCAAACGTAAAGCCGGGGTTTCGAATTCGATTTGTTCCTGGCCCAGGATATTATCCAGATGGCTGATGATATGGCCGGGGGGCATCTGCTTCAGGTTGAACTGCAGGCAGCGCGACAGCACCGTTACCGGGATTTTTTGCGGATCGGTGGTCGCCAGGATGAATTTGACATGCTCCGGCGGTTCTTCCAGCGTCTTCAGCATCGAGTTGAAGGCATGGTTGGTCAGCATGTGCACTTCATCGATCATGTAGACCTTGAAGCGCGCATTCGACGGTGCATAGACCGCCTGTTCCAGCAACTGCGCCATTTCGTCGACGCCGCGGTTCGACGCCGCATCCATCTCGATATAGTCGACGAAACGTCCGGCATCGATCGCCACGCACGCCTCGCAGACACCGCATGGCGCTGCGGTGATGCCGCCGTTGCCGTCGGCCCCGATGCAATTCAGCGATTTCGCCAGGATCCGCGACAAAGTAGTCTTGCCAACACCGCGGGTACCGGTGAACAGATAGGCGTGGTGCAAACGCTGTTGCTCCAAGGCGTGCGTCAAGGCCCTAACGACGTGTTCCTGGCCGACCAGCGTATCGAAACTTCTGGGGCGATATTTACGGGCGAGAACTTGGTAGGACATAGGCGACGAATATGGGCTGCAGGTTGTGAAATACAAACAGCATTTTACCTGACAGACGAAGTTAACACGGTTTTTAAACTTGGCGGCTGATTCCGCCTTATCGTCACCCCGTGTTCCGGGTTAAATCAGACGCAACGCGGGAGGAACAACGGGATTGAGTATAGTCTCTAAATAATTGCGGAACAGCATTGCCCGAAGACCCGGGACAAGAGGTAGAGTTGAACGGTTAAGTACAACAATATCAGGAGATCAATCATGCAAGGGCCAACCCATGAAGTGACAAATCAGGTGCCTGAGCTGTATGGCAACAATCTATTCCTGGACGATGCCATCCTGCAAGCTGGCATAAAGCGCCTGCAGGGGCAATGGCACGCCGACCAGCTGGCACGCTACGGTGCCGAACTGGGCAGCAAGGAAACCTGGCAGCTGGCGGAGCTGGCCAACCGCCACCAACCCGAACTGAATACCTTCGATCGCCTCGGCAATCGCATCGATGTCGTCGATTTCCATCCGGCCTGGCATGCCTTGCTGGGCTTGCTGCGGCGCGAAGGCCTGCACGCCCTGCCTTGGATCAAGCCGCAAAGCGGCAGCCATGTGGCGCGGGCGGCTGGTTACTTCCTGCACGCCCAGGTGGAAGCGGGATCGCTTTGCCCTACCACCATGACATTCGCCTCGATTCCGGTGCTGCAGCAGGAACCGGCGCTATTTGCCGCCTTGCAGGCAAAACTCTTGTCATGTGAACATGATAGCCGTGATCTTCCTCTGGATCACAAAGGCTCGATGCTGATCGGCATGGGGATGACGGAAAAACAAGGCGGCTCCGATGTCCGCAGCAACACTACCGCAGCTACACCGCTGACCGGCGGTAGCGGCCGTGGCGCCGGTTACCTGCTGACCGGCCATAAATGGTTTTTCTCGGCGCCCATGTGCGATGCGCACATGGTGCTGGCGCGCACCGAGATGGGCTTGAGTTGCTTTTTCGTACCGCGCTGGCGGCCGGACGGCAGTAAAAATCCGGTGCAGATACAGCGCCTGAAAGACAAACTCGGCAATCGCTCCAATTCCAGCAGCGAGGTGGAATTCCGCGATGCCTTCGGCATCATGGTCGGCGACGAAGGCCGCGGCATCCCGACCATTATCGAAATGGCCAACCACACGCGCCTCGATTGTGTCATCGGCTCCGCTGGCCTGATGCGCCAGGCGCTGGTGCAAGCGCTGCACCATGCACGCCATCGCAGCGCTTTCGGTCGCCACCTGGCAGAACAGCCGCTGATGCAAAACGTATTGTCCGACCTGGCCCTGGAAAGCGAAGCGGCAACGCTGCTGATGCTGCAACTGGCAAGCGCTTTCGAACAGCCCGACGATCCGCTGCAACGCGCCTGGCGCCGTATCGTCACTCCCGCCGCCAAATTCTGGATTTGCAAACGGGCGCTGGAATTCACCGGCGAATGCATGGAGATCTGGGGCGGCAACGGCTACGTCGAAACTGGACCGATGGCGCGCTTCTACCGGGAAGCGCCAGTCAATTCGATCTGGGAAGGTTCAGGCAACGTAATGTGCCTGGACGTGCTGCGCGCGATTGAACGCGAGCCTGCGGGCTTTGGCTTGCTGCTGGCGCAACTGGCTGAGGAGGCGCACGATCATCCCGGCCTGCGTAGCATGCTGGATGATTTGCTGAAGGATCTCGCCACCCCGGCGGAACAGCGCGAGATGCTGGGGCGCCGCTTTGTGCAGCGGCTGGTGCTGACGGTCCAGGGCGCCTTGATGTTGCAGCATGCGCCGGCGGCGATCGCGGAAGCGTTTATAGCCAGCCGCAGCGAGGCGATGGGCGGGCGCGTCTACGGCACCCTGGCGGCGGCGCATCTGCAGCAGCAGATTTTGCAGCGTACCTGGGCGATCTAGACTACAAAATTACAGAATTAAGGTTTGCCGATCTGCTGATTCAGGAATTTCTCGACGCGCGTCCAGAAATCGACATTGTTTTTCTGCAGCCGCCAGCCATGTCCTTCTTCCGGATATTCGATCCATTCGACGTTCGGATTGTTTGCCTTGACGGCATCGCGGAATTTGGTTCCATGCACTATGGGAACGCGCACATCGGAGCCGCCGTAAGCCAGCAGCAACGGTTGCCTGATGCGCACCGCGTTGACCAGCGGCGAGGTAGCTTTCAGTTGTGCCGCATCCCTCTCCTGATCGCCGACCAGCAGCGGCATGCCGTATTTCAGATACTCAACGGACATATCGCTCCAGCTGACATCGTACATCAGGTTGATATCGGTCACCCCGACCCATTCAAACCCGCAACGATACAGTGCAGGATCGTTGATCAAACCCATCAATGTGGCATAACCGCCGTAGCTGGCGCCCGCGATGCAAACCCGTTTCGGATCGGCGATACCTTGGGCGATCGCCCATTTGGCGCCATCGGCGACATCGTCCTGCATGGCCAGGCCCCATTGCTTCCAGCCGGCTCTGAAATGCTTCCAGCCGAAGCCGGTGCTGCCCCGGTATTCCGGCTCCAGCACCGCATAACCACGCGACGCCAGGAACTGCACCTGACGATTCCAGCGCCATGAGCCGCCACGCACAAACGGCCCGCCATGCACCAGCACCACCAGCGGCAAATTCTTCTTGCCAGCATTCTTAGGCATGGTCAGATAAGCCGGGATTTCCAGGCCGTCGCGCGCTTTATATCGCACCATATCCTTGGGCGACATTTGCTGCGGATCGACGTGCGGCATGGAACTACCGAGCAGCGTCACCTTTTTCGTGGCACTGTCATAGAGAAAATATACCGCCGGCTGGACATCGGAAAACGATTGCACCAACACATACGGCGTCTCCGGATGATAGGCTACGCTGATCTGGTTGACTGTCGACGGCAACAAGTCATTCACCGCTTTTTGTATTGCCTGCAATTCCGGAGTCAGCCATTTGGTATCGTCGGCGTCGGTTTCGAATCGTACGCCCAGTATTTTCTTATCGTTATAAACGATGCTTCCGGAAAAATCGTAATCCTTCAGCGATACCACGGGCTCCGGATCAATGCTCTTTTTATTCAGGTCATAACGATATAAGGACACTTTATCGGTACCGTGGCGCGCACTGACATACAGCGTACCGTCCGGGCTCAAAAAATAGGGTGTGAATCCATCACCGGTGTAAGCGTTGAACTCTGTCAGCTTGCGCCATTGGTTCTGCTCCGGATCCCGATAAAACACCGACGTCATTTCACCATCGATCGTGGTGGCGACACGGGGCTCTCCTTTCCTGTCTATCAGCCAGGCAGTAGTCACGCCGGGGCGTTCAATCATGGTGGAACGACCTGTCTTGGTATTGAGGCGCAGCAAACCTACCGGTCTTACTGCCTGGCTTTTTGCGACATTTCCCCAGGTCACGTCAAATTGGAGAAGATAGATATCGTCCGAGTCGTTGATCGTCGTGTAGAACAGATTATTTGCCGGCAACGGGCCGTGTACGTTATTGCTACGTGCCGCCAATAGCTGGAAAGAACGTTCTACCAACTGCCTGAATTCAGTACCATCACGATTGATTGCATACAAGCCCGAGCCCTGATGCTGGTCGCCAACGCCGATCGACCTGTCTCCGGCTTCAAACACCAGCCTGTTATTGTTGATCCAATGGAATCCGCTGACATCGGCGTCGTCGAAACTCGCAACTACCTTCGGAATACGCTCGGCAACATCCATCACGCCAAGCCGCACATAGCCGCCCTTGAGGGGCACCAGCATCGCAACGTAACGGCCATCGGGAGATAACTGCGCGCTGCTCAGCGTTGGAAGCTCGAAGAAACTGGCAACGCTGGGTAAGCTGGCCGGGGTTTGTGCCCCGGCTGTACCGCAAATACCGCATATACCGCTCACTACGGACAACGACAGCATCAGTATCGCGGAGAACCGCCGGATTCCTTGCAAGTTACGAAAACCATGAGGCATTGAATCATCCTTCGGGCAAGCGGTTGGTTAACTACCGGGGCGGCTTTTCACTACGGAATAAAACTATTTGACGCTTGCAGAAATGCACGTAGTTTAGTTTCCTTTAGGCAAATAAACTACTTGATTATCGATGCGGCATAAAAAATATTTTGATGACCGCTGCTCAACTTACAAAAAAACCGGCAATACCCTTAACGAGTATTGCCGGTTTGTTTTCAGACTGTGTTACAGATTTCGTGTCGCCTCAATGGCCGCCAAACAATTTGAGAATATTTTGCTTCTCATCCTCTTGCGGCGTGACCGGCGTCACCGGCCCCGGTACCGGCAAGCCATCCGGACCGATTTCAACAGGAGCCGCAGCACCTGCTCCCAGCCCAAGCGAAGCGATGAAGCCATTGCCCGGCGTGAAATTATCGAAGTAAAACTCATTGTTGATGGTAGTGATGCCCTCCGGCATAGGCATCTGGTAGCTCGGCACGCCACGTAAGGCACGTCCCATGTACTCGGTCCAGATAGGCAAGGCCAGTTGCGCGCCGAACTCGCGGCTACCCAGACTCTTGGGCTGGTCGTAACCCATCCAGGCCACCGCCACCAGGCTGTTCTGATAACCGGCAAACCAGCCGTCAAAGGCATCGTTGGTGGTACCGGTCTTACCAGCCAGGTCGGTACGGTGCAATACATTGGTACCGGCGCCGGTGCCACGTTGCGCCACCGATTGCAGCAGGCTGGTCATGATGTAGCTGTTACGCGCATCCAGTACCCGCGTTGCGTTCTGGCCGGCGATCTGCGGTTCGACCTTGGTCAATACGGCGCCGCGTGAGTCGGTTACCTGGGCGATCAGATAAGGATTCACCTTGTAACCGCCATTCGCCAGTACCGCGTAGGCGCCCACCAGTTGCAGCGGTGTGACTTGTCCTGCACCCAAAGCCAACGGCAGATAAGGCGGGGTTTTATCCATATCGAAGCCGAAATGGCTAGTGACGAATTCCTGCGCGTATTTGACGCCGATCGCATCCAGCAAACGAATCGATATCAGATTCTTCGACCGTTGCAAGCCGGTGCGCAGCGGCATCGGGCCGTCCGGCTGGTCGTCATCCTTCGGCTCCCAGTTACCCTGGCCCGGGGCACCGGGATAGGATACAGGCGCGTCGTTAATGATGGATGCCGGTCCGAAGCCCTTTTCCAACGCTGCCGAATAGATGAACGGCTTGAACGTCGAGCCGGGCTGACGCCAGGCCTGGGTCACGTGGTTGAATTTATTCTGGTTGAAATCGAAGCCGCCTACCAGTGCGCGGATAGCGCCGCTTTGCGGCGTCAGCGATACCAAGGTAGCTTCGACCTGCGGCAATTGCGTGATTTGCCAACCTTTAGCGGTATTGACGACACGGATCACGGAGCCTTTTTGAATCCGCAGATTCTTGCCGGCTTTCGGGCTCAAGGCAGCTGCGGCAAGGCGTAAGCCCTCGCCGCTGATGGTGACAGCATTATCGTTGCGCAACATCACTTGCACCTGCTTGGCGTCGGCACTCAACACCACGGCCGGCACGATGTCGTCATTGTCTGGCTTGTCCTGCAAGGCATCTTCGACCGCCTGGTCACGCTCGTCGCCAGGGGCCGGCAACTCGATGCTTGCCTCCGGACCGCGATAGCCGTGGCGCCGGTCGTAATCCATGACGCCCTTGCGCACCGCGTCATACGCCGCCTGCTGGTCGGCAGCATTGAGTGTGGTGATGACGCTCAGGCCGCGGGTGTAGGTGTCTTCCTTGAATTGCGCGTACAACATCTGGCGCACCATTTCGATGGCGTATTCGGCGTGCACGCTGTAGTTGTTACCCTTGGTCTTGACCTGGATGTCTTCGTTCACCGCCTGATCGTACTGTTCCTGTGTGATGAACTTGAGGTCGAGCATACGTTTCAGGATATATTGCTGGCGTACGTGCGCGCGCTTCGGATTGACCACCGGATTGTAGGCAGATGGCGCTTTCGGCAATCCGGCCAGCATCGCTGCCTGGGCCAGGGTGATGTCTTTCAAGTCCTTGCCGAAATAGGTACGTGCCGCGGCGGCAAAACCGAAGGAACGCTGGCCCAGGTAGATCTGATTCATGTAGACCTCAAGGATCTGATCCTTGCTCAGCGCCGTCTCGATCTTGTAGGCCAGCAGAATTTCATAGATCTTGCGTGAATAGGTTTTTTCGCTCGACAAGAAAACATTGCGGGCTACCTGCATAGTGATGGTGCTTGCGCCTTGCGAAGCGCCGCCATGCATGATATCGGTCAGGCCTGCACGCAGAATGCCGATGACATCGATGCCGCCATGCTGATAAAAGCGCGCATCTTCAATCGCCAGCACCGCATTCTTCATGTCCGCCGGAATATCATCCAGCTTGACCAGGCTGCGCCGTTCCTCGCCAAACTCGCCGATCAAGACATGGTCGGCGGTGTAGATGCGCAGCGGCACTTTCGGCCGATAGTCGGTGATCGCGTCGAGCGCCGGCAATTGTGGCGTCATGACTACCAGCGCATACGTCACCAGCAAGCCGCCGATAACCACGCCGGCAGCAACCAGGCCGCCGATGGTGAGCAACAGCGCGTGCGCCACGCTGCCCTTGCCGTTTTTCCCGATCTGGCCAGAGCGGAACTTATTTGTATCTTGCTTGGTTTTCTGTGTTGATGACATAGCAATATTCGATGGAAATAGCCCTGTATCCTACAACATGCCGGGCACCAGACCTCGAATGGCTACTATTTGTTACGAATCGGCGCCCCGGAAACCCGGAGTTTTTTACGGCAAATGCGAAGAGCAAGCCGAACTAACCGGGGTCAGAGTGAACTTTCGGTATGCCTCTTATCGCCGAAACTTCACTCTGACCCCAGATCACTAGGTCGTCGATTCGCACCTAGGAAGCCAACAGCGATTGAATCATCTGACGCGTGGTGGCCGCAGCCAGTTCCGGTGTTTCCATTGGAAACAGGTGGCCGCCAGGGATTTGCCTGAAATATTTCCCTACCAGGCGCTTGGTAGCGTCAAGGCCGGCCTGCCGGCATTCGACCGAGTCGACGCCGCCGACAAAACCGATCGGCACCGGAAAACCGCCCTTCAGGACGTTGCCCATATCGTGCGGCAAGGTCCGGTAGACAGCGGTTTCAATATCACGCCGAAAGCGCAGGACCATGTTGCCGCGGTCTTCTTCCAGCCCGTAGGTAATGTAATCCCGCAACACTTCCGGCGCCCAGCTGGCAAACACCTGCTTGCCAGCGAAGTGCTGATAGGCGGCTTCGGCACTGGGCCACAGATTGCGCCGCTTGGCCGAGAACCGGGCTTGCGATACCCGGTTATCCAGTCCCAACGCTTTCGCGCCGCGCAACAAGCTGGCGCGCCAGCCTACCACTACCGGTGTGTCAAGCATCACCACGCAACTGACCAGGTCAGGACGCTGGTGCGCCGCCAGCAAGGCCAGGCCGCCGCCCATCGAATGACCGACCAGAATCACCGGCTGCGAATAACGCGCCGCCAGTTCATCAATCAATTCCTGCACCAGCGCCGGCCAGCCGTCGGTGACGGGATACTTTGGATTATGGGCGTGGATGTCGAGCGAGCGCACGTCGTAATCGTGTCCCAGGTACTCCAGGAACTGCCGATAAGTTCCTGACGGAAAGCTGTTGCCGTGAATGAAGTGCAAAATCGGGTGCATAAGGTTATTTCGTGTATTTCATAAATAAAACAGCGAACCTGTCTTGATGGGGTCTCATTTAAAACCCAAAACAGCTATGTTCCAAAGGGAATTTTAGAGCTGGCGCTCAGAACCGCATTGCTACCGCTTGTACCGTCAACGGCCATACCAATAGCGCCGGTGCTGCTCACGATATGTGTCGGCGACAATGGAAGCGCCGAATTTCAGCATGATTGCGCCATCCTGGTCATTACGTAAGGTCTCGATCCCCAAAGCCTGGTAACGCTCCAGCACTTGCCGTTGCGGGTGGCGGAAGCGGTTGCGATAGCCGACCTGGAACATGGCGATTTGCGGATCGACTGCCGCCAGGAACGCGGCGGTAGACGAAGTGCCGCTGCCATGATGAGGCGCTAACAATACGTCGGCCTTCAGCTGTCCGGCGTGACTGGCAACCAGTTTTCTTTCCTGCGCTGTTTCCAGATCCCCCGGTAACAGAATGGCGTGTGCCCCATGCGTGATCTTGAGAGTGCAGCTGTCCGTATTGGGATTGTGTTTTTTCGACGCTGCCTGCGCCGCTTCCTGCACCGAATAGTGATCGAGATCCGGATACAGCATGTCCAGTTTCATGCCGCCCCATTGCCAGTCTTGACCGTCATGGCAACGCCGGTGATCTGCCGCGGCGATGACAATCGGATGATCCAGCGGCAGGGACGAATACACGGTGTTCACCTTGACGCTATTCATGATCGACAACGCGCCGCCGGAATGATCATCGTGGTTATGCGACACCACCAGCGCATCCAGCCCGGTGATGCCGCGCGCTCTCAGGTAAGGAACAATGACACGGCTGCCGGCATCCGATGCGGGAGAATAAGCGGGGCCGCTGTCATACAGCAAACGGTGATCGGCGGTTTCTATCAATACCGCCATTCCCTGGCCGACATCCAGCGCCGTAACCCACATTTCGCCGGCGCCGGGACGACTGCCGTTATCCAGCAGCAAAGGCAGCCAGCCGGCCAGCGCCAGCCAGCGCAACGGCCATCCGCGCGGCGCCAGCAACCATAACGTGGCCAGCAGCGCCAATGCAAAAGTCCATGGCTGCGGCAGCGCCGCTTGCCATACAGCAAACGGCAAAGCGCTTAACCAGTTCAAAAAAACTGCCAGCTGCTCGATCAACGCATGCGCGCCACGCCAAAGCCAGGTCGACAACGGCGCCGGCAACACGCTGGCAAACAACGTCAGCGGCGTGACCACCAGCCCGACCAGAGGGATCGCCAGGGCATTGGCGAGCGGGCCGATCAACGACACACGGCCAAACAGTAATGTCGTCAACGGCAGCAAGCCGATGGTCACTGCGTATTGGGTGGCGCCGGCCATTTTTAATGCGTCCAGGAAGCGCGCGATGCGTGACTTCCCTTCTGCAGCCACGGCCTGGCTACGGCCGACACTGGTATACAGGATCACGCCGACGGCACAGAACGACAGCCAGAATCCCGGCCATAACAACGCCCAGGGATCAATCAGCAAAACCACCGCCAGGGCGACGCACAACACATGCGAAACGCTGGTGATGCGCCCACTCCACAAAGCCAGCGCGACGGTCAGCAACATGTATAAGGTGCGTTGCGCGGGTATGCCGAATCCCGCCAGCAGCACGTAACACAGCGCCGCCAGCGCCCCGCTCAGTGCGGCAACCTTTTGCGCCGGCAGCAGCAACGGCAAGGCCGCTTTGGTGAAAAAGGAGCGGCGCCACAACGCCGCCATGATGGCCGCGAACATGCCGGCAATCATCGTGATATGTAAGCCGGAAATGGCGACAAGGTGGCTGATGCCGGTACGATTGAATACTTCCCAGTCGGACTGGTCGATGGCGCGCTGGTCGCCCACGGCAAGCGCCACCAGCACGCCGGCATAACGATGCTCAGGCAAGGCTTGCAAAATCCGCTCGCGCAAACGGCTGCGCAATACTTGAATCAGGTTGCCGGGGCTGAATACGAATGCCTGCAACTGCTGGTTCTTTAACGCCAGCTTCTGATCGGAACGCACGTAGCCGGTGGCGCGCAGATTGCGCTCCAGCAGCCATGCTTCATAGTCGAAAAGATGCGGATTCGCGTTCCCGTGCGGACGCTTCAAGCGCACAGTCAATTGCCAGCGCGCGCCGGGTTGTACTTGAACCGGCAGCGGCTGACCCGCAGTCTGGTACCAGGCCAGCGCCAGGCGTTTTGGAACGATCGGTGAAACGCCGTCCTGATCCAGTACTTTCTCAACTGCAAAAGTAAAGCGGGCGCCTGATTCGAAATAAGACGGCAAGCTGTCAACCGTACCAATCACGGTGATGTCGCGCCCTTCCCATGCCGGCGGCAATTCATGCTGCAGATAATATTGGGCAAACAGTGCCGCCCAGGCTATGCCGGACAAGGCGCCGGCCAGCAGGTTCGCGGCTGATTTGAGGCATGGATGACGGATTTTACGGGCGGTCACGGCCGGCAATATCGCCAGCAGCAGCAATCCGCACAATAACCAAACGTCTGGCAGCGACGCCCGGGTTTGCAAAAATGCAACGCCGAGCACGAACCCTATGACGGCGCTACGCAGACTCGCCGCCTTGCGCTACTTAAGCCAGGGCCGCCAAACGCGGCAATGCAGCGCGGGCGTTGGCGGCAGTTGCCTGCGCAAGTTCAGGTACGGCCATCCCGCGCAGTTCGGCCAGCACAGCACCTATGCGGGGAATCTGTTGAGGCTGGTTGATGCCCGGATGAAGCCAGGCGGGCGACATGTCGGGGGCGTCGGTCTCCAGCACCAGCGCTTCCAATGGCAATTCGACTGCCAGGCGCCGGATTTGCAGCGCCCGCGTAAATGTCATCGCACCGCCAAAACCGAGTCGGAAACCCAGGCCAATGAATGCCTCGGCCTGCTGGAAACTACCGTTGAATGCATGGGCGATACCACCCTGCACTTTGATCCGGCGCAAATGTTTGAGAAGAATGTCTTGCGAGCGGCGCACATGCAGCAAGACCGGCAAATTGAATTCGCGCGCCATTTTCAGCTGTTCGACGTAAAAATACTCCTGCTTTTCACGCAAAGGGCCGCTTTCCATGCCGGGGACAAAAAAATCGAGGCCGATTTCGCCGATCGCTACAAAACGCGGGTCGGACAAGGCAACAGCGATCGTATTGCGCAATGCCAGCAAATCGGTTTCCTCGGCTTGCGGCACGTACAAGGGATGTAT
>FTFY01000621.1_pt1 | contig 18343 bp, 14 predicted proteins | sample 1640561 | NCBI WGS metagenome assembly FTFY01 (sample SAMEA3914789, study PRJEB12502) | metagenome | biome: forest; material: soil | place: Canada | collected 2011-07-03 | depth 0.3 m | reverse complement strand
GATTGAGACAGCGAGCGGGCTGCATCCTTGATCGCCGTCCGGATGCGCAGGTACGTTCCGCATCGACAGATATTGCCGTCCATGGCCGCGTCGATATCGGCATCGTTAGGGTGTTTATTCTTGGCCAGCAAGGCCGCAGCGGACATTAGCTGGCCGGATTGGCAATAGCCGCATTGCGGCACCTCGTGCTCAAGCCAAGCCTTTTGCAGAGCGCTACCGATGCGATTTCCCGAAAGCGACTCAATGGTGTTTATGTTCTTGCCTGCGACCGACTCAATGGTGGTTATGCATGAGCGCACCGCAAGGCCGTCGATGTGTACCGTGCAGGCCCCGCACATGCCAAGGCCGCAACCGAATTTGGTACCTGTCATCCCTAGCACATCACGCAAGACCCAGAGGACCGGCGTGTCCCCGTCCACCTCAACGGACTTGCTCTCGCCGTTAACCTTCAGCATGGCCACCTCCTTAGCAGATCAGCACATCGCACGGTACTCGGCCGGACGCACCTGGCCGGAATCAGAGCTTTGTCATGCAAACAATTGTATGAGTGGAGGAGCCCGTCAGCGGGACAAAAACACCTATGTTTTAGGCCAACATAGGTGTCGCCTTTGGCCGTCCATTTGCCGACCGATCTCCCCAGGCGGTAGCATTTTCATAAATTGCAAACTGTCAGCAAGCTGCGGCGATGTCTCTCTCTCACCGTCCAGACAAGCGCTGATGGCATAGGGGTGGCACTACCTCCCACCGGCTTGACCTCTTGCTGCGGTACAGTGAGCAGCCTACGCACCGCTCTGTTCTTCTGTTGCCATGCGCGCGTTGCGTCGAACAACCTGTGGGGGCTGCCCGCAAATACGCAAAAAGGCGCGCCGCATTCTCTCACCGTCCACAAAACCATTCTCCGCAGCGATGACTTCGATTGAGTGCCTGCTTTGCTCCAACATCAGGCGTGCCGCCTCAACCCGCAGATGTTCAATCGCCTTGGCCGGCGACTGCCCCGTTTCAGAGCGGAAGACCCTGCTGAACTGGCGCCGGCTCAGATTCGCAGCTTCAGCCAGATCATCAACGGTTAAAGTCTTCTTAAGATTGCGCCTTGCAAAGTCAAGCGAACTTTGAACGCGATCAGACCTCGCATCCATATCCAGCAGTTCCGAGTGTTGCAACTGGCCGCCGGCACGCCGATGGGAGAGCACGAGCTTTTTCGCCACGGACCGCGCCAGATCCCGGCCGAAATCCTTTTCGACCATTTCCAGCGCCAGGTCGATCCCAGCACTCATACCGGCTGATGTCCAGACCGGGCCATCGATAGTAAAAATCCGATCGGGCTCTAGCTTTATTTTAGGATAGCGTTCTTTGAGTTCACTGGTTGCTAACCAATGAGTTGTCGCACGACGTCCGTCCAGAATCCCGGCCTGCGCAAGAATGAATACCCCGGTGCAAATCGAAGCCACACGGCGCGAAGATTCCCTGGCCTTAATCACGAAATCTACCAGCCCAGGCGTCGCGGTAAACGACACCATTCCACCGCCAAAGATAACCGTGTCAAAGGTAGGCTCCCCGAACGCTTCAGTCTGGATCATCATGCCATGAGAGCTGGGGATTAGCCCGCCCATTTCCGAAAGGACCTCGATCTCATAGAGCTCCTTTCCTGCGGATATATTGGCAAATTCAAAGACCGAGAGCGCGGCCATATACATCAGCTGAAATCCCGGTATGAGGACAAAACCTATCCGTCGCATAATTGAAAGATCTCCGTGTACTTATTGAACATATTAAACAATTGGCAACTAAAGAATCACATCCGCCCTCTTCCTGCACGCCAAGTTGTTTCATTTTGTAGCGCCTCGCGGAATCGACTATACATTGCTGCTTCCCGATCATTAAAAAATCTGACGAGTCTTGCTTGACAAATGAGATGACTGGTCATATTGTATTTCCATGCCAAAGCCAAACGTACACGACCATATTTTCGAAGCAGCATTAAAACTCCTCCCCGAGAAGGGTTTCAATGGTTGCAGCGTGCAAGACATTACTGTTGCAGCCGGTGTGCCGAAGGGGTCGTTTTACAATCACTTCGAGAGCAAGGAAGCGCTCGGAGCGGAGATCGTGGCCTATTATGGAACACGCGGCAACTTGCGAGATGTATTGACAGATCACTCAATCGCGCCAGTGGAACGGTTGAGACAGTATTTTGTCGGACTCAATGAAATGATCGTTAGCTTCGACTTTGAACAAGGTTGCTTACTCGGAAATTTTAGCGCTGAACTGTCGGATCAAAGTCCGATCATCAGAAGCGAGTTAGCGCGAGTGTATGAAGCTTGGACCAAAACTATTGGGGCGACCATTGCTGCCGGCCAAGCCGATCGCTCGATAGGGAGTGAACTGGACGCGCGGACACTCGCGGGATTTTTGCTCAATGCGTGGGAGGGGGCGACCCTGAGGGCGAGAGTTGAACGGAGTCGCGATGCCTTTGATGCGTTCATGGATGTGACGTTTCGTAAAATTCTGGTCTGACCCTCTGTCGCAAACAGTTTTTGGTTTTTTTTCCAACATTTTTAAGATGACCGGTCATATTAATGGAGGCTTGCATGACTGCTAAAAATTCCGCTACACCGACGAATGCCCCACTCTACTTGCTGGCGCTGGGGACTTTCGCTGTCGGCGCCGAGGGGTTCATGATTGCAGGGATACTGCCTTCGATCGCGGCAGACTTGTCTGTAAGTGTCTCGGTCGCAGGACAGCTTGTGGCAGCCTTTGCTTTCGCATATGCAATTAGTTCACCGGTCTTAACGGCGCTTTCGAGCGGCATCAATCGCCGCAGGCTGCTTATCTTTGCCATGGGCGCCTTTACGCTGGCTAACCTCTTAGCCTGGAGCGCAACCGGTTATTGGTCTTTGATGGGCGCTCGCATTCTACTTGCGTTTGCGGCAGGTTTGTACGTTCCAAGTGCGAATGCTCTCGCGGCGGCAATGGTTACTCCGCAGCGACGAGGAAGTGCTCTGGCTATCGTCAACGGGGGACTTACGGTTGCAATTGCTCTCGGCGTTCCATTGGGAACCTTCATCGCCAACAAATTCGGATGGCGCATGACTTTCGTTGGCCTTGCCATGGTCGCCGCTGTCGCAACCGCAGGGTTGAGCCTGGGCTTGCCAGCGAGCATTGGAGCGGGACTACCCGTCGCCAGCCTGCGCGAGCGAATTAACGTCGCACGGCAACCGGCGGTATTGCTGGCGTTATTGGGCACGACACTCTGGGCAATGGGTGGATACACTGTCTATACCTACCTTGCTCTGTTTGTTCAAACGGTGACTACTATTCAAGGCGAGCATGTTGGCTACGTGTTGTTTATGTGGGGCGTTGCTGCGGCGATAGGCGTGGCGCTTGGCGGGACAGCAAATGACAAGTTCGGCTTCCGTCCCGTCATTCTGCCTGCGCTCTTCTTTATGGTTGTTTCCTTCCTGACGCTTTCAGCAACAGCGCATCTCCTTTCGCAAACAATGGCAATTGCACCTATGTTCGTTGCCGTAGCCGTTTGGGGAATAGCTGCGTGGGCCTTTTATCCCGCCCAACAAGCTCGCTTGATGGCCATAGCAGGGATCAAGGTCGCACCGATTGCCCTCTCACTGAATGCCTCGTTCATGTATCTCGGCTTTTCGCTTGGCGCCGGGGTTGGTTCCCTCACTTTGGCTTACAGCCGCGTGTCGAACCTGGGCTTGGTTGCGGCGGCATTCGTCGCTTCTTCTTTACTACTGACATTGGGTACGACCCGTCGGAACGTACTCAAGGTCGAGTTGGCCTGAGTGCCGCTTAAACACAATTGATTACTCCAACAGATCATAGGGGGCAACGACATGACGAATTCGTGAGACGGTAGGAAGATCGACCGGGAATGCCCCGGTTGTTTAGCGAACGGGCCAGAGTACGCCCTGCTGCAAATTGTACTTAAATAAACCAAACAAGAGGAACAGAAAATGAAACTGAGTGGAAATACTATATTTATTACTGGTGGTGGTTCAGGAATTGGGCGTGGCTTGGCAGAGGCTTTGCACAAACTCGGAAACCAGGTAATCATCTCCGGCCGGCGTAAGGGCCATCTGGATGAGGTAACCAAGGCGAATCCCGGCATGCGGTCGGTGGAACTCAATGTTGAGGACCCTGCCAGCATCGCAGCGGTCGCAACAAAACTGATTGCAGAGCACCCAAAGCTCAATGTGCTGATCAACAATGCGGGCATCATGCAGATCGACGATGCCGCGAGCACAATCGACGAAGGCCTCCTGGTGTCGACCATTACTACCAATCTGGTTGGCCCGATCCGGATGACGTCGGCTCTGATCGAGCACTTGAAGAAACAGGATGCGGCTACTGTCATCAATGTATCGTCGGTACTGGGGTTTGTGCCACTGGCGATGACAGCGGTGTATTCCTCCACCAAAGCGGCCATGCATTCGTATACCCAATCGCTGCGCTACAAGTTGAAAGACAGTTCGGTGAAGGTGCTGGAGTTAGCTCCGCCCTGGGTGCAAACGGATCTGCTGAATAGCAATGACGAACCTCGGGCGATGCCTCTGGCACAGTTCATCGATGAAACTATCACGGCCCTCGGAACGGACGCGGAAGAGGTGTTGGTGGAAGGCGCAAAGATGCTGCGCAATAACCCGGGGCCTGGCGAGGCTGCGTTTGTGATCCAGTTCAACGACATGATGGAGCAACCGCCGCATTGATCGGAGATCTTTCTGGCGAGCGACGATGATGCGTTGCGGCGACCTCCTTGCAAGGTGAGTCCTTTGTGCACGTCGTCGCCGTTCCAATGCGGCTTGAGATCAAGCTGCGGCGTGGTCTGCGAAGTTTTTTTGATAAGCAATGCAGGTATCTTTACGGCGGAGAGCATAACCGTGAATTTGGAGAACAAAATGAATGAAACGATTGAAACGAAAAATAAAGCACTGGTCCTTGAGGCCTTCGACACCTTGTTTAACAAGCGTGATTACGTGACATGTGAGCGCTATTGGTCGCCCAATTACATCCAGCATAGCGCTCATATTGAACCCGGCCGCGACGGCCTGTTCAATCTCATCAAAAGCATTCCACCAACGCTGAAGTACGAACCTGGTGTAATTGTGGCCGATGGCGATTTCGTGATCGTCCACGGGCGATTTTCTGGCCATGGCCGGCCAAAGAACTGGATCGCGGCAGACGTTCTGCGCATCGTCGATGGCATTCTGGTCGAGCATTGGGACGTCATTCAAGACGAGGCTTCGCATGAGGAGTCAAAGAGCGGCCTTCCCATGTTCGGCAACAAATTTCCTGAAGAACTCTGAATTAGTTCTAGAGCGATAAATCCCGGATAAATCAATTTCTTATAAATAACTATCTACGAAAGCTTTGATGCGCTGCTGAGGGAGCGATCGGGACAAAGTGCTTTTATTGATGAGTGTCATGTGCTGTCGCTAGACGGTTCTGTAACCGCCTCGAACCCACTCCAGTATCGCTGCGGCGTACTCTTCCGCGCGGTCCTCCCAGACGAAGTGACCGCTATCGAGCAGCAGGGAGCGAGTTCTCGGCAACGATTTGTTCAGAACGTCAGCGTTTTCGGGAAGGACGAGTGGGTCGTGAGCACCCCATATGCTCAGGACCGGGGTTTGAATCCTGGGGAGTGTCGCGTGCAGGATCGGAAGATCGACAGGGTAAGCGCGCACATAAGCCATCGCCTCGACGAGGCGCCGGCCAGCCGAAGCGGCCTGATAGTCTTTTAGGATCTGAAGCTCCGGCTTGGACTTCATCATCGCTTCAATCGCGCCAACAACAAACGTCTCGCCATTGATTTCTTCGAAGGCGACAGTCGATGGTGCGTTGATGATGTCCTTCAACGTTCCTGCAGTGAGCGCTGTATCGGTTGCGCCGCTGCCCACCACCAAGCTCTCGAACAACTTCGGCTGGGCCTGGGCCGCAAAGAGAAAAGCGGAGGTGCCGACGTCAGGCCCGACGGCATGGGCACAACTAACACCGAGCGCCGCCAGAATCTTGAGAATGAAATCACCCATTGCTCTGGGCGACATCAATTGTTGCCGACTTTCCGATAGTCCAAAACCAGGAAGATCGAATGCAAGAAGAGAAACTTCTGCACTGAGGATCGGCCAAATCCGCTGGTAGGCGTATAGACTTTCCGGCCAGGGACTCGTGAGCACGACAGAAATCCGTCCTTCAACTCCGTTACGTTGGAAGCGGATTTTCAAGCCATCGACTTCGATGAACTCCATGCCGTCTGGGTTTATAGATTTCATCATAATGCATTCCTCGGTTTGCATGCAATGTCGCTGTGACGAGATCTGATAGCCCGCTCAGAACATCGTATTCGTGTTGTTGGCCGTTTCCGGCACCGGCTGCAATACGTCCCAGTGCTCAATAATCTTTCCGTCGGCATCGAACCGGAAAATATCGACGCCCGCGGTTTCCTTGCCTCCCCAATCCAGGTAGCGCACGTGGACGAAAGCAAGGTCACCGTCGATCGCAATGCGTTTGACTTCACACGGCACCTTGCCAACCTGCTTGATGTAGCCGGAGATGAAATCAGTCCCATCTGGAAACAGCGGGTTGTGCTGGATATACGGACCAGCAACAAGCTTCGACAGAAGCTCGGACTCGCCCTTGTTGAAAACGCGCGCGTAGATTGTGTCGATTGCGGCTTGGATACGATCTCTATTCATGGTTTCACCTCTTGGTTGTGGTGATCTGTATTAAATCAGCCACGAAGAAGATGAACCATGTCGAAAATGTGCCAACACATATCATTTCGTCTCATTCTGCTAATATAAAACAATGGACGCATTAAATAGTTGGTTGAAAGCAGTTCGGGCCGATGGCTTGGTGCTGGTGCGCACACGCGTGGCAGGGCCATGGGGGTTTGCGGCTCCAACTCGCGATGCTGTGGTATTTCATTTCGTCGCGGAAGGACGAGCCTTCGTCCGCCAGGTCGATGCAGAACCCATTGAGCTTCAGGCTGGTGAAATGGTCTTACTTCCGCGTGGCAATGCGCATGAAGTGGCACATTCGAAACGCGGCCGAGTCTTGCCGCTCGAATCCTTCCTCTCCCTGCGTGATGGTTCCCTCGACAGCACCCCAAAGGCCACCACGTTAATTTGCGGTCAGTTCGACCTGGATCAGCACCTGACGCTTCCTGCTCTGCGGGCATTACCTCAGGTCGTGGCGTTGCGAGCTGGAATGGAACCAGGCAATTCTTCGCTGAGCGATACGCTACGTATGCTGCGTCACGAAATCGAGACGCAGAACTTCGGCAACCATATCGTGGTTCGCAACCTGCTCTCGTCCCTGTTTGTTTACTTCATGCGCGGTTGGGCCGATGCCGCTTCTCCGGCGGCGAACGACTGGTTTTCGGCTTTACGCTCACCGCAAATGACACGGGTTCTCGCACGCATACACGAAGCACCCGGCCACGCATGGACACTGGAGGAACTCGCTAAAGAAGCTCGCTTGTCGCGCGCTGCTTTCGCCCGCAATTTCTGCGCCTTGGTCGGCGAACCGCCGCACCAATATCTGACGCGCTGGCGCATGGGCATCGCTGCGCAATTATTGGAGGAAACCGAGTTGCGACTTAGCGAGATCGCCTCGCGCGTTGGCTATAGGTCGGAATTTTCGTTCAGTCGTGCCTTCAAGTTGGCGCGCGGGGTTTCACCGATCCAGTACCGCCGCGCACCACGACGTCACGCTCCTGCTGGCCAGCGCGATCCGGGGCCGGCTGCGACATAGTTCTTCGCTTAGATGTCCCGCCACACAAGGCTTCGTCGTGCTGGATAAGCGCTTTTTCGATGATGGCATCGAACGATGCATCATATCACCAGAAAGTTTCCCGCATGACATCGTTTTACTAAGCTGAGTAAACGACCGGATTTGGCCGACTGCGGCCGTCGCGGCTAACAGCATACGATAGCAACAGGTCCTTAGAAGGACTGATCAACGCCAGCGAAACGTAGTTGAACCGGTCAACGAATACCAGCGCGGGCACTCAACATTGCCGGACCAAGCAACATCAGCGTCTTGCAGAAAATCATTTTTCAGATTTCTGCGAATTCACAAAGATACCCGATGCCATTGCGTTTCGGCTAAATGTGATCGCACTACCCGATGTCATTTCGTAATTCGTGCATTTGGCGAATGGATTTACGTTCATACAGTATTCGCGAAATTGTATTGGCAAATCCAAAGACAAAGTATCTTCTCATAGCGAAGATCTCCCTATTAATCACCGGACAATTTACGTTAGAGCTCTCTCGCTTACTCCTGACGTCCCGAGCTCCTGACCCCATCTAAAACCTGATCCAACCCATATTTTTTGAGCTTGATGTACAGGGTGCTCTTTGCTATCCCAAGATGCTTGGCCACCAGTGTGAGATTGCCGCGGTCTGCCTCGATGGCTTCGCGGATGAATTTTAGTTCGGCATCTTCCAGTTTTCCGGTGCCGAGCGGAGGTCGCATACCAGGCTTTTCAGTTTCAACGGCTAGTGGTGATCGGATATCAGGCGGTAAATCATCCAGGCCCAACGACTCTTCGCTGGTCATCAAGAACATACTTTCGACGACATTGCGCAACTCGCGCACGTTTCCCGGCCATGCATGGCTTTCCAGCGCAGCGATTAACTCCGGTTTGATCTGCTTTCGAGCAATGTTGTGTTGCGCGCTAAGCTTGCCGAGAAAATACGCCACCAACTGCTGGATATCCTCTCTACGATCGCGCAGCGGCGGGATGCGTATGCTGGTGACCGATACACGGTAAAAAAGATCCATGCGAAACCGGCTCGCAGCTACCTCTTCTCGTAGATCGCGGTTGGTAGCGGCGATCAGCCTGAAACAGATTTTTCGTGGCGTATTCTCGCCAATGCGATAAATTTCCCCTTCTTCCAGGACGCGCAGGAAGTGAGGTTGCAATTCCAAAGGCATTTCCCCGATTTCATCGAGAAACAGAGTGCCGCCATTTGCCGCTTCTACCTTGCCCATCATTCCGCCGCGACGCGAGCCAGTGAAAGCACCTTCGCAATGTCCAAAGAGTTCGCTGGCCAGGAGATCGGCGGATAAGCCGCCACAGTTGAGCGCGATGAACGGGCGTTCGCCAATCTGATCGGCGCGATGGATGCCTTGCGCAAAATTTTCCTTGCCAACCCCGGTTTCACCAAGCAACAACACAGATACATTGGTTTTGGACAGCAGTTTTGCTTTTTGCACTGACTGAATCAAGGCCGGGCTATTCCCGACGATACCCGCGAAACCCTTGACGTCCACGCTGGTGGCAACTTTCGGCGATCTTTCTTTTTGCGATACGCGCAGTGACGCGCCAAGCTGCGGCAACCCAGGAATCGTCAACAGAGTTCCGATTCGTTCGCCGGCGTCAATGACTGCCTCGACCCAGTCGCTGCTGAGCCATTCCGGCGCATCGGCGCCGGTGGCGGTGCCGAATGCCCCCATGTTCAATGTCGGGATGCGCGTCGTGTTTTTAAGATCGAAGTCTATACCTCGGGCAAGAAGAGTTGCGGCCGCGCATTCATTTGCTTTTATGGGATATCCGCGACGATCACAAATAATAACGCCATCGGTCGCACTCGACATTTTTGCCATACCTCGTTCCAGCAATTGATAACGAAACTCCATCTCCAATTTGGCCAGTTGGCCCTCGATCCGGCTGGCAGTCGTGACCGCCAAAGCCAAGCTATGCGGATTGAACGTCTTGCCTAGCCCGGATACATCAATGGCGCCCAGAATCTTGCCGTCATAGGGGTCGCGGATGACGGTAGCCGAACACGTCCACTGCTTGATTCCGGCGCAAAAATGCTCGGCTGCATGGATTTGTACCGGTTGGCCGATGGACAGTGCCGTACCTATCGCATTTGTTCCGCAAATCAGCTCGCTCCAACAGCTCCCTGCCGTGAGGTAAATATCTTCCGCCGCGCCTAGCGCGCGCGCATCGCCCTCCACGCCAAGTATCATCCCGTTCGGATCGGTGAGAATCATGATCGTCTCGGTTTCGGCAAGAAAATCCCTTGCCATCGCCATGACTTGCTTACCAGCTGCCAGCAATTCGCGATGCTGCTCCTGCAGAGCATTAAGTGTAATTTCACTAACAGGCGGCAGTGCCTGCTGGCGCGTCGGATCTACTTGAACTCCCAGGCAACGCCTCCAGGAATCATCGATCAGGCAACGTAATGCATTGGGAGGTGGAGCGTTTCCGCTCAAAAAGCCATCCCAGGCATCCATGATCTTCCGATTGTTGCGAGGATTGGATAGCCGCTGGTCAGGCGTGTTGGAATTCAATTTGTCTCCTACTGGCTATGCGCCTTATTTCCGCGGGAGCAAGTTGCTCCCGTCGTTGCCATTTTGCTGGCTTCCGCTTTCCGGAAAATGTATTCATTCCCGAACCGACTATACACCTCAAAGCCGCACCGCAGATTTCGCCATGTAGTTGGGCGCAGTTGATCCGCCCTCCTCGCAGCTCAGCAATGCGGCATGCCGGAGCCAGTCTGGCAGCGTTCGATTTCCGGTCGAATCCATTGCTGCGTATGAAAACCGGACGTTCGAAACGGCCGTCGATGTTTTTCAATTCACGCATTTTTTTCCGTCTTTCATAGAGCGGGCCAGATTTTTCAGGCTCTCCCGCAGGATTGGCATGCTCCTTGCGATATCTGCTCTGCGTACAGATTCAATTTGCTCGCTCAAGACAGAATCAGTCATTTTCAATCAATGTCTGATCGCCAGGTTTTGGAAAACTATCCACTCAATGAGGAGACACACATGCAAGCTCAACACTCGCCCGTACAGGTGATGGGTATCGATGCCGGCGGCACGATGACCGACACCTTTTTCGTCAGGGAGGATGGCTCGTTCGTTGTCGGTAAAGCGCAAAGTAATCCCGGCGATGAATCGCAGGCTATCTATGAGTCGTCGGTTGATGCGCTGGCGGAATGGCAACTGGAGGTCGACGCTGTTTTTCCGGAACTGCTAACCTGCGTCTATTCCGGCACCGCGATGTTGAACCGCGTGGTCCAGCGCAAGGGACTGGATGTCGGCTTGATGTGCAACCGCGGTTTTGAAGACATCCATTCGATGGGCCGCGCCATCCAGAGTTACCTCGGTTATGCTCTGGAAGAGCGTATCCATTTGAATTGCCACCGCTACGACGAGCCCTTGGTGCCGTTGTCGCGCACCCGCGGCGTCACCGAGCGTACCGACGTCCAGGGGCAAGTGGTGATTCCCTTGCGTGAAGAAGAAGTGCGTGTCGCCACCCGCGAGCTGGTAGCGCGTGGATCAAAAGCGATCGTGATCAGCTTGCTGCAATCGCATAAGAATGAAAAAAGCGAGCTGCGGGCACGCGATATCTGCCGCGAGGAATTGAAGAAACTTGGTGTCGACATTCCAGTCTTCGCGACCGTCGACTATTATCCGTCGCGTAAAGAAACCCACCGCACCAATACTACGATTCTGGAAGCCTACGCGGCAGAACCTTCGCGTGCAACCTTGAAAAAAGTCAGCGACCGCTTCAAGAAGCACGGCGCCAAATTCGATTTGCGCGTGATGGCAACGCACGGTGGCACGATAGGCTGGAAAGCCAAGGAACTGGCCCGCACGATTGTGTCAGGTCCGATCGGCGGTGTAATCGGCTCGAAATTCCTGGGCGAAAAACTAGGTTATGACAATATTGCCTGCAGCGATATCGGCGGCACCAGTTTCGACATGGCGATCATCACGAAAGGCAATTTCGCCATCCAGTCGGATCCCGACATGGCGCGCCTGGTGCTTTCCCTGCCCCTGGTGGCGATGGATTCGGTCGGCGCTGGCGCCGGCAGCTTTATCCGCATCGATCCCTACAGCAAAGCGATCAAGCTCGGTCCGGACAGCGCTGGCTACCGGGTCGGCATGTGCTGGCCGGATAGCGGACTGGATACGGTTTCAGTCTCGGATTGCCATGTGGTACTGGGTTATCTCAATCCTGACAATTTCCTTGGCGGCGCCATCAAGCTCGATGTCAACCGCGCGCGTAGATATCTAAAAGAGCAAATTGCAGATCCGCTAGGGTTGACGGTAGAAGACGCTGCTGCCGGCGTGATCGAATTGCTCGATCTGAATCTGCGCGAATACATGCGTTCGGTGATCAGTGCCAAAGGCTACAACCCGGCGGACTTCGTGTGCTTTTCATACGGCGGCGCCGGTCCGGTGCATACCTACGGATATACCGAAGGCCTGGGTTTCAAGGATGTGGTGGTGCCGGCCTGGGCTGCCGGATTCTCAGCGTTCGGCTGCGCCTGTGCCGAATACGAATACCGCTATGACAAGAGCGTCGACGTCGGTGTTGGTCCTGAAGCCACCGATGCTGAGAAAGTACAGGCTTGCAAAACCCTGGCTGCGGCATGGGCAGAACTGAGCGAGAAAGTCATCGAAGAATTCATCATTAACGGCTTCAAGCCGGAAGACGTCTTGCTGCGTCCCGGCTATCGCATGCAGTTCATGGGCCAGCTGAACGACCTGGAAATCAATTCGCCGGTGACCAATGCCTCCACGCTGGCGGATTGGGACAAGATGGTGAAAGCATTCGACGATACCTACGGGCGCGTCTACGCCACTTCCGCCAGTTCGCCGGAACTAGGTTTCGGGGTGACCGGCGCCATCATGCGCGGCAGCGTCATTTCTTCCAAGCCGGAACTGCCTGAAGAACCGGATGCAGGCCCGGTGCCGCCGAAGGAAGCGCACATCGGCAGCCGTCCTTTCTATCGCCATAAAAAATGGCGGGACGCGCAGATCTGGTCGATGGAAGCGCTGAAAGCCGGTAACCGGGTGGTAGGACCGGCCATCGTTGAATCGCCCTCCACCACTTTCATCGTGCCGCTAGGCTTCGAAACCTATTGTGATACCCACCGCTTATTTCATCTTAAAGAAGTTAAATAAGGAGACTGATCATGAACAAAATGTCGAGAAAAGAAATGGGCTTGCCAGACTTGCTGGGCAACGGCAAGACCCTCAAGGAACATCGCGATGAAGTACTGGAGCGGACCAGGAAAACCGGGTTCTACAACGGCCTGGAAAAACTCGAATTCAAGGACTCCGATCCGATCACCTATGAAAAGCTGTTTTCCAGGATTCGCGGCGGCCTGGTGCATGCGCGCGAAACCGCAAAGAAAATAGCCGCATCGCCGATCGTCGAGCAGGAAGGCGAACTGTGCTTCACGCTTTATAACGCCGCCGGCGACTGCATACTGACTTCCACCGGGATCATCATTCACGTCGGCACCATGGGCGCGGCGATCAAGTACATGATCGAAAACGCCTGGGAAGTCAATCCAGGCATCAGTCCCGGCGACATGTTCACCAATAATGATTGTTCTATCGGCAATGTGCATCCTTGCGATATCGCCACCATCGTGCCGATTTTCTGGGAAGGCAATCTGATCGGTTGGGTCGGCGGGGTAACTCATGTGATTGACCTTGGCGCGATGACGCCAGGTTCGATGTCGACAGGCCAGGTCTCGCGCTTCGGCGACGGCTTGCAGGTGACCTGCCGCAAGACCGGCATCAACGATACACCGTTGCGCGACTGGCTGCACGAGAGCCAGCGCAATGTACGCACCACCAAGTACTGGATCCTGGACGAGCGTACCCGCATTGCCGGCTGCCACATGATCCGCAAGTTGGTGGAGGAAGTCCTGGAAGCGGAGGGAATTGAAAACTACACCCGGTTTGCCCACGAAATCATCGAAGAAGGACGGCGCGGGCTGCAGGCACGGCTGAAGGCAATGACGGTTCCAGGCGTCTACCGGCGTGTCGCGTTCGTGGATATTCCTTACGACCATGAAGACATGAATCTGGCCTCGGAATTCGGCAAGATGAACAGCATCATGCACGCTCCTTGCGAAATGACAATACGCGCAGACGCAACCTGGAGACTCAATTTTGAGGGAGCAAGCCGCTGGGGCTGGCATAGTTTCAATGCCAACCAGGTGGCATTTACCAGCGGTATCTGGGTCATGTTGACACAGACCCTGGTGCCGACCGCCCGTATCAACGATGGCGCCTACTACGCTACGGAATTCAAGCTGCCGAAGGGAACCTGGATGAATCCGGACGACCGGCGTACCGCGCATGCTTACGCCTGGCATTTCCTGGTGTCCGGCTGGAGTGGCATATGGCGCGGCATGAGCCAGTCATACTTTGCCCGCGGCTATCTTGAAGAAGTCAATGCCGGCAACGCGAATACCTCCAACTGGCTGCAAGGCGGTGGCATGAATCAGGATGGTGAAGCGCATGCGGTCAACAGCTTCGAGCCAGCCGCTTGCGGTACAGGTGCTTGCGCAATCAAGGATGGCCTGAACCACGCTGCGGCAGTGTGGAACCCTGAAGGCGACATGGGCGACATCGAGATTTGGGAGATGGCGGAACCACTGCTATACATGGGCCGCAACGTCAAGACCAACTCGGGCGGTTACGGAAAATTCCGTGGCGGCTGTGGTTTTGAAACGTTGCGCATGGTGTGGAAAGCAGAAGACTGGAGCATGTACTTCATGGGAAATGGGTATATGAATAGCGACTGGGGCTTGATGGGTGGTTATCCGTCCGCTACCGGTTATCGTTTTGAAGCGCACAACACCGATCTGAAACAGCGCATCAAGGACAATTTGTCACTGCCGCTGGGCGCCGACCGTAATCCGGAAAGCAAGGAATACGAACGCCACATCAGCGCCAATTCGCGCATCAAGCGTGATCAGCAATGCACCACCACCGAAGCCATTTTCGAAAATCATGACCTGTACCTGAACTATATGCGCGGCGGCCCGGGCTTTGGCGATCCGCTCGATCGCGATTGCGCTTCGGTTGAAACCGATATCAACAGCCGCTTCGTGTTGCCGGAATACGCTGAAAAGGTTTACGGCGTAGTGATCTCGCAAGATCGTGAACAGGTCTGGACGGTCGACGCCGCCAAGACTGCTGTCCGCCGCAAGGAAATCCGCAAGGAACGCATCGCAAGAGCTGTTCCGACCCGTGAATGGATGAAGGAAGAGCGGGCGCGGATCATCACCAAGCATGCCTCGGTGCAGGTGCGTCACATGTTCGCGACAAGCTTCGGCCTGAGCGTCAAATTCAAGAATGAGTTCAAGGCGTTCTGGGATTTGCCGGCTGATTGGGAACTGCCGGAGTCCGAGTTGGGCGTTCCTTCGTTCGGCTCCACTTACCGGATGGATCTGTCGAAACTGCCGGATGTCCGGACCGTATCATTAGTCGAAGAGTGATTTTGCGGCCGGGGTCAAGACCCCGGTCACGCTTACCAGGATTATTGGAGATATAAAATGTCTGTTTATACACAAGAACAAGTGAACTATCTGGTGGAAGGCAAGCTGGATTGGGAAACCACCATGCGCATGCTTTCCATGCCTAAGGATCATGATCGCTTTCGTATGTATCTGAATGCGCTCGAGTCCAAACTGCCGTGGGATGACAAGGTCATTCTGCCGATTAGTCTGCACCTGTACATCGCACAAAACAAAAAGACCAAGGAGTGGGTCACCAAATGTAGTTGCGGCCACGAGTTTGGCGACTATCGCAAGAATTGGAAGCTTGAGGCCCTGATCTACGTTCGCGATACGGCGGAAGCCATGCATGAAGTCTATCCGACGTTGATGGCGCCGGATACCAACTGGCAGGTGTACCGTGAATACTATTGCCCAGAATGCGGCATCATGCATGATGTCGAAGCACCAACTCCGTGGTATCCCGTGATGCACGAGTTTGAACCGGATATCGAGGCTTTCTACAACGACTGGGTGAACCTGCCGTTGCCTGAAAAAGCTAACTAAACCGAGCCCGGGGCAAGGTATCCCACCAGGCCCCGGGGATGAAGACGGTAATAGATGGGAGTATCGGTGTCTTGCCGTGCAATTGCTTCGGACTATTTTTCGTCCGTTGGGTCAAAAATATCTACGGATATGGAGCGTGCGTTACTCGAATCTTTCCATTATCACTCTGCATAAAAGAGATTCTGCATTGGGTATCTTACGTGGATTTTATTCGCCTTCATACCAGCATGTCGGCCATCTAAAAGATCACGCATTATCCGCGCAGCTCTCGTCGCATCCTGTGTTAATTGGTCTGTAATCACATATTCTGCGGCGCCGCTATCGGTGGACAATCGGAATAGTCGCACCTTGTGGTCTGCGGGAAATCTCTTGAGAGCGACCACTTTGCCGCGTGCCAAGGTGTCACTATCGAATGCAATTGCACTCACCTGCTGATAGTGATCTTCGGAGTCGCTGTCATTGGCTAACCGACTCTCTTTGATGCGGCACCAGTAAGCTTTACCTAATCGCTCAATAAGCATCATCTGATTACGTGTCGCGTACCAGCTATCCACCAGTACGGTCGAACAAAGAAGGCCCCGGCGACACACTACGTTGACCAGCATGTCCCCAATAGCCTGTTCCGCGGTCTCGCCCCCCTTTCCCGTGACGATTACTCGACGATCTACCCGAAAGTACGTCTCTGTTATCGGATTCAAATAAAGGCAATCGATCACGTTGATATGTGGTGCCGCACCAGGCGCAGCGTCATAGGAGCGCAGTTGCATCGCAAGCGCCTTCGAAAAACGTGCTCTTTTAATATCGAATACTAGTAATGCACAAGGATGTTCGCTAAGGCCTACGTTGTTTGTTTCTTGCGCGTTCAATTTGGCAATTAATTTATCAAAAATAGGCTTGCTGCCATCGTGCTGACCATTATTGGCATTGTCGGCCTTAACCCGCTGCACGCCGGTCTGCCAGCGCAGATCATGCTCCAATCGCACGGTGCGTTCTGTTCCCTGTATCACTCGTTACCCTTCATGTAAGTCACGCCTATTGAGCAGCGTTGTCACGCTGATCACAATTCCATTGTTCAAATTTAAGTTCGCATTATATGGTCATGATATGATGCAGGTATGATTATTTCATTATAATCTAATGATCATATAATCTTATATGGGTAAAAAACACTTTATGTCCCATCGCCTTTTCTCATCTGCTGAAAAAAACTGTGTGGCGCGTCTTTATTCAGAGCAAGACCCGACACTTCCCTATGCAGTACGCATGCAGCCCATGCGCGAATTCATTGAATCACTGCTTCCAACAGAAAAATCGCCTACCAGGACTACCAATCTCGCCATGCTCTTAAAACGTTTCGATCAGTTGCTAAGGCTTTCAAATACTGGAAAACCGTTTATCTACCAGAATAAAAATGCGGAATCTTTACACTTCGATATTTGGGCGGTACAAAGCGAGATGAATCGAGACTCTCCTGACGAGCTTGTGCTGGGGTACACGAAAACCATGATGGGCTTCTTGCTTTTCAATCCCGATCCGAAAAAAATTGCCATGATCGGCTTGGGTGGTGGTTCCCTCCCCAAGTACTGCTATCGCTATCTGCCGCAAACATTCATTGTTGTAGTGGAGAAGGATCAAGAAATCATCGCCGTCCGGGAGCATTTCTGCATTCCAAAAGACGATACAAGGTTTCAGGTGCTCTGTGCTGACGGGGCGGATTTCGTGAACGACGTCGCCAATGAATTTGATGTCTTGATCGTGGACGGCTTCGAAAGAATGGGACAACCTGCGCAATTGTGCAGCCAACTCTTCTATGACGACTGCTATTACGCATTAGCGCCAGACGGCATCATGGCGGTCAACTTATTGCACTCTGAAGCGAAGAACAACATCATCCTCGATCGCATTCGTCATAGCTTTAACGATGCTGTCATCGTCATTGACGCAGAGAACTCGACGAACAAGATTGTATTTGCGTGCAAAGGCGAGACATTAGATCTCCCGGATCAAGTCGTAACTGGCCGACTGCGCGGCCTCGTTTGTCAGCACACGGTCAATTTACACACAACAGCCCGGAATATTTTGCTGCAGCGCCGGCTCAACAGGATTGTCGGATTACATGCCATCGGCCACTCATCGAATACATGACCGTCGCCTCGCGATATGAATGGGGCGGCGTAAATAGCTATGAATAGTCAGAAGATAAATTTATTCCGTAGACGTATTCCGTCTTTCGAATGCGTACCGGGATGCCACGACTGTTGCGGCCCGGTGCCCCCCTCAACCGAAGAATGGCAGAAGACCCGAGGTCATGCTTGACCCGCGCACTGAACAACAAATCGACCAATATTTTGCAACAACGCGGCAGGTATTAGTGTGGCACGGGCTCAGGGAAAAACGAGCACCCACTCGCTTTCGCACGCACCGTTTTATACGCTCTTGTGCGGGTTTTCGATGAAAAAGGCATAACTAACCTTCAACATCTGTTGAGCATAGTCGTGAAT
>FTFY01000819.1_pt1 | contig 18376 bp, 14 predicted proteins | sample 1640561 | NCBI WGS metagenome assembly FTFY01 (sample SAMEA3914789, study PRJEB12502) | metagenome | biome: forest; material: soil | place: Canada | collected 2011-07-03 | depth 0.3 m | reverse complement strand
CTGTCGTATGAAGAATTCAATACCTCGGACCTGGTCGCAGCCAAGCTGCAAGACTGGGGCTATGCGGTCACGCGCAACATAGGCGGCACCGGTCTGGTGGGCACCTTGAAGGTGGGCGACAGCAAGCGCAGCATAGGTGTCCGCGCCGACATGGATGCCTTGCCCATCCATGAAAAAACCGGATTGCCCTACGCCAGTTGCCACGACGGGAAGATGCATGCATGCGGACACGACGGGCACACCACGATGTTATTGGGAGCCGCCCGGCATCTGGCCCGCACCCGCAATTTCAATGGCACCGTCAACTTGATCTTCCAGCCGGCCGAAGAAGCCGGATCGAACAGCGGCGCCGAGCAAATGCTGCGCGACGGCTTGTTCGAGCGATTTCCTTGCGACGCCATTTTCGGCATGCACAATCATCCGGGCTTTCCGACCGGAACCTTCATGTTTCGCTCGGGCCCCTTCATGGCCGCCTGCGACACGGTGAAGGTTTGCATCACGGGCCGAGGAGGGCACGCAGCCCGGCCGCATCTGTCGATTGATCCTGTGGTGGTCGCCAGCAGCCTGGTGATGGCTTTGCAGACCATTGTCGCGCGCAATATCGATCCGGCGGAGATGGCAGTGGTCACCGTGGGCGCGTTGCACGCCGGTCACGCCGCCAATGTGATTCCAGAGCAGGCCATGCTGGAAATGAGTGTGCGTTCATTCACCCCCGAAGTCCGCAGTCTGCTGGAGCAGAGAATCCGCACATTGATCGAGACACATGCCGAAGGCTATGGCGCGCAAGCCGCGATCGAGTATATTCACGGCTATCCGGTGCTGGTTAATTCCGACTCTGAAACAGCATTCGCGATGCAAGTCGCTGAAGAGTTGGTCGGCTCGGAAAATGTGATATCACCGTTTCCAGCGATCGCCGGCAGCGAGGATTTTTCGTACTTTCTGCAACAACGTCCCGGCTGCTTTGTCCGGCTCGGGAACGGAGTAGGCAAGCCGATGCTGCATAACGCCGGTTATGATTTCAACGATGAAAATGTCACCGTCGGCGCGGCTTACTGGAGTCGGCTGGTTGAGCGGTTTTTGTCGCTTCAATCGAGCAGCTTGAGATGATTAACATTGCTTCTTGTTAACGATAAAATGCCTGTCAGACAAGGGGGCATTATGGAAATTTCGTCAACTGTGATCGTTGCTGCGCTAACCGGTGTGCTCATGGGGCTAATCGGTTGGCATTACGGTAAAAAACAGAAAAACCGGCAAGAATCAGATATTCCTCATGATGTAACCCCGCTTACTCGAAGTCTTGTTACCAGCAAAGCTGGTGCAGATCGCACCCGTGCGCTGATTCGTGCCTGCGACGGTGATCGCAAGCAGGCTGAGCGTTTGATCCAGGACGAAAAAGAAAAAAAGCGAGGGCTTTCGCATGCGGACGCGGTTCGGCGGGCGCTGGAGCGATTGATCGAGGCCCGGACTAAATAATCGGATGGATATGATTTAATCTGATCGCTGCCATTCTTTAGGGACGCGCTAAATTGATCGTCACTCAGCCTCAAGTTTACGTCCTTCCCGGCTCGACCAGGCAGTCTTGCCGGGAGGTTATCGTCAGCTTCGAGACGGAGAAACAACGGCTTCCACGGCGCGTCCCACCGAGAGAATGTGGTGATCGGTATTTTGAATGCCTGCAATCATAAGTCCGACCGGCGCATCGCCTGCTTGATGGCATGGCACCGAGAGCGCGCAGCCATCGAACAAGTTGACCACCGACGGGTTACGCAGCATGCGTCCGTTAATGCGATAGTAACTTTCGTCGTCCTTGATTACCTCGGCGATGGGAGGGGCAATGTCAGGTGTTGTCGGCATCAGCATCGCATCATAACCAGCCGCGGCCCGGTTAATCGACAGGATGAATTCGCGGCGGAGAGTCAGAAGTTCAACATAATCTGGCGCGCTGATGGTCTCGCCGGTTTTGATTCGCGCGAGCACTCTCGGGTCGTATTTATCCGCTCCGTCTTTAATATATTTACGATGCCACGCATAGGCCTCCGAAGCCGTGATCATGCCTCGTGGATTGATGTTCGGCGCCTGGGCAAACTCGGCCATCGGCAATTCAACGATGATTGCTCCCGCCGCCGACAGCCGCGCCAACGCGGTCGTGAATGCATGCGCTACAGGATCCGATAAATCATTCTGGAAGAATGTCTTTGGCACTGCGAATCGTAGTCCGCGCAATGCGGGCACGTGAGGTACGCGCGCGGTCTCGCCTGTGAGTATTGCATCCAGCAACGCACAGTCGGCGACACTCCTGGCGATCGGACCTACCGAATCCAAGGTGGTCGAGAGTGGCATCACGCCTTCGCGCGGCACGCGACGTTGCGTCGGCTTGAATCCGACCAAGCCGTTAAGCGCCGCAGGAATGCGCAGCGAGCCGCCGGTATCGGTTCCGATAGCGCCCGCAGCCATGCCGTCAGCGACCGATATACCGCCGCCTGATGTCGAACCACCGGGAATGCGGCCGGTGGCACGATCATAAACATTTTTCGGAGTGCCGTAGTGTGGATTGATACCCAGCCCTGTGTAGGCGAATTCAACCGTATTGGTGCGACCGATGATGATTGCACCGGCCTTACGCAATCTAGCCACTACGGTCGAATCGACCAGCGCGGGAGGCTGGCCGACCAGGACTGTGGAGCCTCCCAGGGTGGTATGTCCTGCCTCGTCGAGCAGATCTTTGATTGAAATAGGTATGCCGGCAATCGGGGAGGCAACAATTCCACGACGACGCTGCGCATCGATCTCGGTCGCAACTGCGCGAGCCTGTTCGGCGTAGACGGTCAGGAAGGCGCGTGAACCTTCTCCATTTGGATCGTTGATGGCGGCCAGTGCTTCTTCAACTAATTGACGGCTGCTCAACGAGCCGGCAGCGAGTCGACGGGACATTTCCGTCATTGAAATGTGCCCCATGGCAGTACCGGCACTTGTTCGCGCAAAAGCCCCTGGTGCGATTGTACCGACTCCAGCAAGGGCTGCATATTTACCTGTTTTCTGCAGGAAATGACGTCGTTGGATATCCATTTGTCTCCTTTTTTAATTTATTGGGCAAGGCTTTCGTGCGTCCTTGCTACTTATCGACATGCACATGCCATGCCAGGAGCTCATAAAAAGATAAGCGTATGAAAAATATAGTTTTTTTGTTGCTCCGCAAGTCGAAATAGCCAATAAAATGGATGGAAAACCGCACGCAATCGGATAGCAAGTCCGGGAAACGTGACTAAGTTGCAGATCAGTTACCGTGTTATTTCTTTAAGGTAGGCGGCGCGCGCAGAAAATGCAGCTGGCGTGAAGTCCGTAAATACGCCATCAACACCAGCTCGATAAAAGGCCAGGTACTCCGCCGTTGGATCTCCTTTGTAGACTCCGGCCAGGTATTTAGCTTCGTTGCGGAAGGTAAAAATATGGACGAACAAGCCGGCCTTATGCGCATCGCTAATCAAGCTGGTTGGTTTGATCGTGTCGACCTCAGCTAAGCTAGCTTTGGACGACGAATCTCGGGCTGAAGCAGCGGTGAGCGACATTGCCTGCGGCTTCCACGGGCCGATGCCATCAGCGTAGGTTTTGACCTCGGCCAATCCTGCCGGCGTAAGCATCGCACCGAAGGAGCGTGGATCACCCGCTACGGTCCAGCTATATGGGCGGCCACTAACGAAAGTGTTGGGTTTATCAGTGATGAAAATGGTTTCGCCGGTCTTGAAGTTCATGCCGTTTCCATCGACCAGCTGAACTGCCTTGGATTTCAGACCGATAGAGCGCAGGTATTTCAAGCTGGCTGGGTCAAAGCTTTGTACAAAAACCGGGGCGTCTTTACGATTGAGATCGTTATCTTTGAGGGCTTTGAGGAAAGCATCTTCAAACGGATGGCCGCCCGGTGCGCCGCAACCATTGGCAATGGCTTGGGCATTGTTCCAGATCGGATTTTTACTTTCTGGATAGGTTGTAATGAGGCGGCCTGTAGCTGCGCTTTTGGCTTTTGCGATATCGATCACTTCCTGGAAACTTAAAATCGGCAACTTGCCGTTCAGGTCGGTTGGACGCTGGTCGCGGGCATCATAAGTGGTGCCACCGAACCATTGTCTAAGTTCGGCCATCGAAAAATCGCTGATGGACCAGTCGTTGGTATGGTCTTCGCCATCGACGACTAATGATTTCAATACTGATTTTGGATCGTTTGGATTGGTCAAATCGCTCAGATATTGCGTCGGGCCATTTTCCCGTACTGCTGGATACTTCACGTTAACCAATACGCCCGGAACAGTGCGCTTACGGGCCGCAACAACGGCGTTGGTCTTCGCCACCTCAGCGACGTTTGTGTTATCGCTCAACCATGGGTTGTGTCGCGCAACTAACACGCAGTCTTTTGTCATGTGCAGATCCAATTCAAGCGAATCTGCTCCGGCATCTGCCGCGTTTTCGTAAGAAGCCCGAGTCTCTTCAGGATACAAACCTGGCAAACCGCGATGGCCGATGACCAGCGGGCGAGCACCGTCGAGTGTGTTGAAAGCGCCGGGTGCTGTTGCGCCAGTAGTCGATAAGTATCCGCTTGTACTGCCGCAAGCAGTTACGAGTAGGCCACATCCAATAACGATGGAACGGACCAGGAATTTTGTGATGACGGGCGAATCCAGGCGGATGTACATGAGCAGTCTTTCATGGATAGGGATAAATGTATATCGGGGAATATTAGCCTGAGCACATGACAAAGTAATGACGATGCAAGGCAAGGCAAGGCAAGGGACATTATCGTCGCCTACCTGTAAATGAGTTGTCGTTGAGCTAACCATTCCATACACAGGCTGAATTGAAACTTTCCTTGAAGAAATGTATTTTTGTAGTATACCTCTGAGGTGGCAGGATTGAATCTCGCTCGGTTTGCAGCTGCAATGAGATTCACCGGCCCGGTCCCAAGGTCTTGCGGCAGCAAATCCAATCTATATTTATCAATGAAGCACTGAACCGGTCGCTCGGACAGAGCTCGCCTGTTCCATGGCGAATAGTAAAAAAAGGGGAGAGCAACAGCTTGCCGGCAACGACCAGAAGCCTAACTGGCGCGGCAAGCGATGGCGAAGTAACGGTAGCGCGTTTGTCAGTCAAATCACCCAGTTGTATCGCCGCCAGGCGGTACGTCGTTAACAAGAAAGGGCAAGAGATGAAAACAGATCGTCCCATGAATGCCAGTACCTCTCATCACAGAATCCGAAGCAGCAAGTGGGCCGCAGTGGCGCTGCTTGCGTGGTTTGGCGCGGTTTTCTCCACGCCGGCGGCGTCCGAGGTATTCCCGCCCGACCAGCCTTACATGGACAACACCGCTTATGCATACGGTCCCACTGACGGGCTGGCGGCGTCTATCGTCAACGAGAAGGCCGCCGTTGCATATCACCAGCTGACTTACCGCGACGGCGGCAGGCGGGTGGACTACATCACCACCACTGGACACCTGACCGCGGCGGACGCCAACGGCAAGCCGGAGGCATCGATGTTCTACGTGGCTTATACCGCAAAGAGCAGGGGGCCGTGGCCGCGTCCCGTCACTTTTTTCTATAACGGCGGGCCGGGATCGTCGTCCATCTGGCTGCGCCTGGGCTCCTTCGCGCCGAGCCGGGTCGCTACGCCCGACCCGTACACCACCGGCTGGCCCAATTTCCCGCTGGTGGATAACCAGGAGAGCCTGATCGACACCACCGACATGGTGTTCATCGATCCGCCCGGTACAGGTTTTTCCGAAGCGGTGCTGCCCAACACCAATCAAACCTTCTGGGGCGTCGACCAGGATGCCGGCGTGATGCGCGATTTCATCCTGCGGTATCTGGCGGTCAATCCGCGTCCGGGTTCGCCGATCTACCTCTACGGCGAATCCTACGGCACGCCGCGTACAGATGTGCTGGCGCCGTTGCTGGAACTGGCTGGCGTGCATCTGAGCGGAATCGTCCTGCAGTCCTGCATACTAGACTACAACGACCAGTATCCAAGTGCTTCAGATCTGCAGCGGGCCACCGATTACACCGTATCGCTGCTGCCGGGCTATGGCGAAGTAGCGGCATTCTTCGGACAGGTCACGCCGCCGCCGGTCGGGGTGCGCAACTTTGCCTGGCGCATGCGCGATTTCTCGACTCGCCACTATGCGGAATTCCTGCCCTACGGCCCGACTTTCCTCGGCCTGGCCAACCCGCCAGTATTCCCGACACCTGCGGTATATGCACAAATGTCGCGCCAGAGCGATATCAACGTGAGCGCCCTGCAGGCTTACCTGGGGCCGAATCCGCTCAATACCACGCTGGTGCCAGGTTCGACCATCGGCGGCTATGACGGGCGGGTGTCGGCGCCGAACGGCAGCTCGATGCTGGTGGGTGATTCCGATCCATCCGATGCCTTGATCGCCAAACCGTTCCCGGTAATTCTTAGCCAGCAGCTGCCGGACTACCTGAAGTACACCGCGCCGAACACCACCTATGTGACCTTGAGCGATACCGCCAACATTAACTGGGATTTCAGTCATGGCGGGTTGCAGGTGCCGGATACCATCCCCGATCTGCTGGCTGAAATCACGCTCAATCCGCATATCAAGGTGCTGGTTGAAAACGGTTATCACGACCTGGTCACGCCATTCTTCATGACCGAGAAGGATCTGGGGCGACTGAAGAACGTAGCCGGCATCCGGCCCGACATCCAGGTGACGCATTATGCCGGCGGCCATATGATCTATCTTGACGATACCTCGCGGCCGCGCATGAAAGCAGATCTGGTGAACTATTATGAAGGCCGGCGGATCAGTGGCGCCATGACGTTCGCGCAGCTACCGGCACCATGGTCGGATATGGGGCCAGCAGGCACGCCTTAGGAATGTTAAGCAATCGATATGCAGAGCCGGCGCCGACGGCGTCCAGATCGACTATGATGAAGAAAGGCGTATAGGAAATCCTATGAAAAATACATTTTATCTAATGATATTTGCCCTTTGTGCAACGGCAGGCCTGGCGCAGGCCAGCGACGCCGCTGCGACTCCGGCTGCGAGCGTGAAGCATGGCGTAGAAGGCCCGTTTTTCCCTGCGGCACGACCGGCGGCGACAGCCGCTCCGGCATCGACCGGCGCCGCATTGCAGGCACAGGCCATGAGCCGTCTGAAATCAAACTTTGATGCCGCCGATGTCGCCAAGACGGGGACGCTAACCCAGGCACAGGCGCAGAAGAGCCGATTGGGCTATGTCGCTAATAATTTCGGAAAGATCGATGTCAACAAAACCGGCAAGGTGACATTTGATGATGTGAAGCATTACGTGCAGTCGCAACCGTAGGCTTGCCGGCCTGCAACATGGCAGCAAAGAAAAGCGCAGCCGCCAGTTGGGCGGCTGCGCTTTTTTTGTGGCGATATTCCGGCATGAGATGTGCGTGGTAATCGGCTGTTCGCAAAATCGCAGAAAATCGTCAGCGAGCCGTTTCTTTGTACGCGAGTTGAGTTTGAGGTTTTACAAACAATGTGACGACCTCTGGATGAATTTTCCTTACCTTACGCTCAATATCAACCACTGAGTTCTCAATTTCAGATGTTTGCAGATTATCTGCGAACTCAAGACTTAACGCAGCGAGAATTTGATCCGGAGCAAGTTGTATAGTTAGCACTCCATTGGCACAAAAAACAGAATTCTCGTGTGCCGCTATGCGCAGGATGGAGTCGCTCAACGCGCTATCAGCGCGCTCTCCGAGCAATAAGCTTTTACTCTCTCGTGCCAGTAGACTTGCGGTTCCTGCGAGCACTAGACCGATAAGGATAGATGCTATTCCATCGAAAATTGGTAGTCCCAAGGTAGTCGCCATAAATGTGCCAACCGCGGCGATAACAATACCAGCCAATGCAGCGCTATCCTCTAACAACACTATGAACGTTGCTGGATCCTTACTTCTGCGGAACGCTTCGTAATAACCAAACGATCGCTTCGAAGTTCTGAACTGGCGTAGAGAGACTAGCCAAGATGTACCCTCAAACAGAAATGCGAGGCTTAGAACGATATAGTTGACCAAAGGGTCTTTGATGGGAACGACTTCACGGAGATGCATGATTCCCTCGTAGATTGAAACACCAGCACCAAGCGCAAAGACCAATAAGGCGACAATGAAACTCCAGAAGTAAAATTCGCGACCATAACCGATTGGATGCTCATGGTCTGCATGACGTTTCGCACGATGCATCCCATAAAGAAGTAGTAGTTCGTTTCCGGTATCGACAAAGGAATGAACTGCCTCGCTGAGCATTGCCGAGCTACCCGTCCACGCCGCCGCACCGGCCTTTGTAGACGCGACTAGCAAATTGCCGGCAAGAGCAACATAGACGACCTGTTTCGATGACGTATTTGATGCCATATTTTTCCCATTGTTGATTTGCCAAATCACAGTGGCGGAGTTGATTCCAAAGAACGCTAGAAATTTAGATTATGCAAACCGTGATAAATCGTCTGTTCGGCGTCGTACAGTGTGTTCGACGCTAGTTATTCAATGGCTCTACTGACTGAGCAAGGTCGTGTAAGGCTATCTACCAACAGCATGCGTTACAGTACTTGAGGGGGGTGAGGAAGTCATTGCGTTGCGCGGTGACTTTCTGATTCCCTCTGACGACCATCGTTTTCAAATCATTCACACAGATGCAGCTGTGTATAGGCGGGCTCAACAAGAGAATATCGCGGAAGTAATCATGCTGGACGGTTTTTCTACTGATGGTCCGGCGCAGGAACTAAATACATGTAATTTCTATGCAGCTTGCTTGAATAGCCTTACCGCGGGCGGAATTCTGGCATCCAACTTGTGGGACAGTCCGGCTTCCCTGTTATCAAGATTAAAAAGTTTGCAGGAATATTCTGCTGAGTTGGTTAGCGCACGGACATTTCACCTGGTGGGCGGGCATCATGTCAAACATGACACCTATCTCCACCGGCGTTCTGCAGCCAAGAAAAGAGACGCAGAAAAACTACACCGCCGCCATGGCGATGCCGAGGACTCTTCAAGCTTCACAATCTTCTACCTTGGATGTGCCGAACATGCCTAAGTTATATACAAGGGGTGCCGGGTTATTCAAACTTGCATTGTTGGCCGCAGGTGCTGCATTTGGATTTGTCTGGAGCACATCGGCGCTAGGTTCAACGTCTACGCGCGGTGCCGCGTTGGCGTCGAGCGCCGTTCCACTGGTATCCGATTTTCAACACGATGTCGTACCACGGCTACTGATGCCGGAAGACGAACGCACTACATATGCTGTGCGTTTGCAAGATGCCCTTGACACAGCTCAAGTGCAGCTTTCCGCGCCGCAATTCATCGTTCTGGTTGATCGCAGTCCGAGCGTCCAAGCAGCATTATTGTACTGGGGATCTGCAGAACATGGCTGGAAATTTATTGGCGCCACACCCGTATCCACAGGCTTACCTGGTCGATACGAGCACTTTGTAACTCCTTTGGGTGTATTCAACCATTCCATGGCGAATCCTGATTTTCGGGCCGAAGGAACGAAGAATAAACTTGGTTTTCGCGGCTATGGAATTAAGGGGATGCGGGTATATGATTTCGGCTGGGTTGATGCTCCCCGAGGATGGGGAGACGGAGCAATGGGCGTATTGCGATTGCAGATGCATTCTACCGATCCCGCTCTGGCCGCGCCACGCCTAGGCACCGCGCAGTCTGAAGGCTGTGTGCGAATTCCGGCAGCATTAAATGACTTCATCGATCGCCATGCCTTACTTGACCAGGACTACGAGGAATCAGTCGCAATCGGAACCCACCCGTGGGTACTTCGCAAAGATAGTACGCCTACATTGTCGCCTGGCCGCTATTTAGTCGTTGTTGATTCAGAGCGAAAAAAACGCCCTGACTGGTCGCCGCTGCCTAAGAGGCGTTGATCTGGCGACACCTCAAATCTCGAACGCCACTATGACGAGTTCAAAATAGCGCATCAGGTATGAGGCGCAACAACGTCAGCCAGCTAGCCAATTGCGTATCTTAATTATTCTCTTCGAATAGACTCTAAGTGGGATAACCCACAGACGCATGATCTCATTGCGCACATTCTCTGCCTTGCAAACACGCGATAAATCGCGCAACCAACGGTACTAACGCTAGGAGAAGCGCATGGCACTTCATCGTCAGGAGGACGCACGTCCTTCGCTGGACGCAGATATCTATGGTACGCAGGCGGCCAATATCTCGGTTCCGAAATATCGCATGGCGGAAGGAGAATTACGGCCGGATGTAGCTTATGCACTGGTACGTGACGAGCTTTTTCTCGATGGTAACGCGCGACAGAACCTGGCGACCTTCTGTCAGACCTGGCTTGACCCGGAAGTCCACCAGCTCATGGATTTGTCGCTCGACAAGAACATGATTGACAAGGATGAGTATCCTGCAACTGCTGAACTGGAGAGCCGTTGTGTCCACATTCTGGCCGACCTATGGCATTCCCCCAAAGCTGCGGACACCATCGGCTGTTCGACCACGGGTTCGAGTGAAGCGTGCATGTTAGGCGGTCTGGCATTGAAGTGGAAATGGCGCGAACGCATGCGGGCAGCAGGCAAGCCGACCGATAAGCCAAACATAGTGACAGGGCCGGTACAGGTCTGCTGGCACAAATTTGCCCGATATTTCGATGTCGAGCTGCGCGAGATTCCGCTCGAACGCGGACGTCTTGGCATGACACCGGAAGAAGTCATGAAACGGGTCGACGAGAACACCATCGCCGTCATGCCGACGTTCGGCGTAACCTTCACTTGCCACTACGAACCGGTGGCCGAGATCGCTGCAGCGCTGGACCGGCTGGCGGGCGACAAGCTGCTTGACATACCGATGCATGTAGATGCAGCTTCGGGCGGCTTCACGGCGCCATTTTCAGAGCCGGACCTGATGTGGGATTTCCGCATTCCACGCGTGCGTTCAATCAACGCTTCCGGCCACAAGTACGGTCTGGCGCCACTGGGGGTAGGCTGGGTGGTATGGCGCGACCGTAGTGATCTGCCGGAAGATTTGATTTTTAATGTCAACTACCTGGGCGGCGACATGCCAACCTTCGCACTGAATTTCTCACGCCCCGCAGGCCAGATCATTTCACAGTATTACTTGTTTTTGCGACTCGGCCGTACCGGCTATCAGCGTGTCGTACAAAGCGGTTACGACACCGCGCAGTATATTGGCCGCGAAATTTCCAAGCTAGGCCCATTTGAACTGTTTTTTGATGGCGATAGCCGCAAAGGCATCCCAGCTATCTCCTGGGTGATCAAGGAGGGAGCGCAGCCGGGTTATTCGCTGTTCGACCTGTCGGATCGCTTGCGTGTGCGCGGCTGGCAGGTTGCAGCGTATACCATGCCGCCCAATATCACTGAAGTTGTTGTGATGCGGGTGTTGATACGGCATGGCTTTAGCCGCGACATGGCCGACATGCTGATGGAGGATACCAGGCGTTCGATCGACTACCTGCAGAAACATCCACCCACCAAACCACAAAGTGCGGAAGAGGGCACCACCTTCACCCATAGCGGCGAGCCGATGAAAAAAGTGAGCCCGAAATGAACTGGCTCACGGTCACCCTGCAGGCGCATCCCGAAATTGCCGTGCTGCTGGCGCTTGCGATCGGCTACTACGTCGGCGATAAAAGTTTCAAGGGTTTTAGCCTGGGAGCAGTGACGGCGACACTGATCGCCGCAGTGGTGATCGGCCAGTTCGGAATACACATATCCGCCGACGTCAAATCCATCTTCTTTCTGATTTTCCTGTTCGCCGTAGGGTACGGGGTAGGGCCACAGTTCGTGCGGGGTATCGCCAAGGATGGTATTCCGCAAGCTTTGTTCGCGGTTGTGATGTGCCTGCTTTCCCTGGGTGCCGCCTATCTGGCGGCGCGCCTCGCAGGCTATGATGTCGGCTATGCGGCAGGGCTGTTCGCCGGTTCGCAAACGCTGTCAGCTTCCATAGGGCTGGCCACTGATGCCATCAATCAGATCGGCCTCGCGCCGGACAAGACACAAGCCTTGCTCAATGCGATCCCGGTGGCGTATGCGGTCACCTATATCTTCGGTACGGTCGGCTCAGGCCTGATTCTGTCGATACTGGGACCACGTCTGTTGCGGGTGGATCTGGCCGCCGAGTGCAAAGCCTATGAGCTGACCATGGGCGGCGCAGCGGCGGCCGGCGGTGAAGGCAGTGCCTGGCATCAATACGAGACGCGAGCGTTTAGAGTGGCGGCAGACAGCAAGCTGGCTGGCAAGACCGCGGCCGAAGCCGAGGTCATACTGGGCCTTGCACAGATATTCATCGAACGCTTGCGGCGCTCTGGCAAGATCGAGGAAGCCCGTGCTACCACCGTCATCCAGGCGGGGGATATCCTGGCGGTGGCGGGGCGCCGCGATGTCCTCGTCAATGTTGTCGAGCATTCCGCGGAAGAGGTTGACGACGCTGAGTTGCTGTCGATGCCGGTGGAGGGCGTAGATGTGTACGTCACTAGCCGTGAAGTCGACGGCAAAACTCTGGCCCAGCTGGCGCATGAAGTTGCGGCGCATGGCGTATTCCTGCGCAAGATTACACGCGGCGCCACCGCGACGGATATTCCGGTGCTAGCCCAGACTCAGGTGCACCGAGGCGACATACTGACCATTACCGGCCGGATCCAGGACACCACGGCCGCAGCCAAAGCGATGGGCTATGCCGACCGGCCAAGCACCGTCGCCGATGTCGCGTTTATTGCCGCGGGCATCACGGTGGGAGCTTTGATTGGCGCACTGACCTTCAAATTTGGCTCGGTGCCGTTGACCCTGTCTACCGCAGGCGGCGCTTTGATAGCCGGGTTGATTTGCGGTTGGTTGCGCTCGGTGCATCCGACCTTCGGCCGTATCCCGCCAGCTACGGTATGGTTCATGAATTCGTTGGGCTTAAATGTATTCATTGCCGTGATTGGTATATCCGCCGGCCCTGGCTTCGTGGCTGGCTTGCAGCAACTAGGCGTCAGCCTGTTCCTGTGGGGTATTTTTGCGACCACCGTGCCGTTGATACTCGGGATCTATATCGGGAAATACGTCTTTCGCTTCCATCCGGCGATCGTGCTGGGCTGCTGCGCCGGTGCACGCACTACCACGGCGGCGCTGGGAATGGTGTGCGATGTCGGTAAAAGCCAGGTCCCGGCGCTTGGTTATACCGTCACCTACGCGGTCGGCAATACCCTGCTGACGATATGGGGGATGGTGATTGTGATGCTGCTCAAATGATTGACATTGCGGGATGTCGGAACGAAAACCATCATGACGGTAATTTCAAGTCATGAAACCCGCGAACGCAAACGTCCTGACAATCAACGGTGGCTCATCCAGCATCAAATTTTCCCTGTTTGGACCGGATCATTCGTCGAGGCGGCTGTTTGAGGGCCGGATTGAAGGAGTAGGGCTGGCGCAGAGGCATTTCATCGCCTGCCAGTACTGTTCCGGTAAAGGTGATAGCGACCGATGAAGAGTCGATGATTGCCCACGACGCATATCGTGTTTTAGGCCAGCATAATTGAAAGGATGTTCTTGTGATAATGGGCCAACCCCAGCTCTCGGCTACGCCGCTGGCGCCGGAACTGCTGCGCAAGATGAATGCCTACTGGCAGGCGGCAAACTACCTGTCGGTCGGGCAGATTTACTTGTACGATAATCCACTGCTGAAACGGCCGCTGCAGCTCGCACACATCAAGCCGCGCCTGCTTGGACATTGGGGCACCACGCCCGGGCTGAATTTCGTCTATGTGCATCTGAACCGTATCATCAAACAGCAAGATCTGAACGTCATCTATATTGCAGGCCCGGGCCATGGCGGCCCCGGCCTGGTCGCGAATGCCTATCTGGAGGGAAGCTACAGCGAGGTGTATCCCGATATTCCGCAAGACGAAGATGGCATGAGGCAGCTGTTCAAACAGTTTTCCTTCCCGGGCGGCATACCTAGCCATGTGGCGCCGGAAACACCGGGTTCGATCCATGAAGGCGGCGAGCTCGGCTATTCGCTGTCGCATGCTTTCGGCGCCGCGTTCGACAATCCCGATTTGCTGGTTGCCTGCGTGGTAGGAGATGGCGAGGCGGAAACCGGCCCCCTGGCGACTAGTTGGCATTCGAACAAATTCCTCAATCCGGTGTGCGACGGCGCGGTGTTGCCGATCCTGCATTTGAACGGCTACAAGATTGCCGGCCCCACCGTTTTGGGCCGCATCCCGCGCGATGAGCTTGAGTCGCTGTTTCGCGGCTACGGCTACACACCCTATTTTGTCGAGGGCGAAGATCCGGCCGAGATGCATCAGCTGATGGCAGCCACGCTGGATAGCGTCGTGGCCAGGATTCAAAGCATCCAGCATGAGGCCCGTGCCAATGGCTTCACGAGGCGGCCAAGCTGGCCGATGATCATCCTCTGTTCGCCCAAGGGGTGGACCGGGCCCAAGATGGTCGACGGCAAACCAGTCGAAGGCACGTTCCGGGCGCATCAGGTGCCGATCGCGGATATGCGCCGCGCCGGCCACGTAACGTTGCTTGAGCAATGGATGGCGAGCTATCATCCCGAAGAACTATTTGATCAGAACGGCCGGCTGATTCCCGAACTGGCCGAACTGGCGCCATCCGGCAGCCGCCGCATGGGCGCCAATCCGCATGCCAACGGCGGCGTTCTCTTGCGTGACTTGCGGCTGCCGGATTTTCGCCAGTACGCCGTCGAGGTACCGCAACCTGGCGCAATGACGGCAGAAGCGACCCGGGTACAGGGCGAGTTCATCCGCGACGTCGTGAAACTGAATCCACAAACCTTCCGTGTTTTCAGTCCCGACGAAACTGCCTCGAACCGCTGGGGCGATGTATTCGAGGTGAGCAACCGCTGCTCGACCGCGGAAATCATCGAGATCGACGATCATGTGACGCCTGATGGCAGGATAATGGAGATGTTGAGCGAGCATCAGTGCGAAGGCTGGCTGGAAGGGTATCTGCTGACTGGCCGCCACGGCTTTTTTTCTTGCTATGAAGCGTTCATTCACATCGTCGATTCTATGTTCAACCAGCATGCCAAATGGCTAAAGGCGGCGAATCATATTCCATGGCGGCGTCCGATTGCATCGCTGAACTATCTGTTGTCGTCGCACGTCTGGCGGCAGGATCATAACGGCGCAAGCCATCAGGATCCCGGTTTCATCGATCATGTGATCAACAAAAAAGCCGAGATCATCCGGGTCTATCTGCCGCCTGACGCCAACACGTTGCTGTCAGTGACGGATCATTGCCTGCGCAGCCGCAATTACGTGAATGTGATCGTTGCCGGCAAACAGCCGGAAACGCAGTGGCTGGACATGAATGCCGCACTCCAGCACTGTGCCGCCGGCATCGGTATCTGGGAGTGGGCCAGCAACGACAAAGGCGGTGAGCCGGACGTGGTCATGGCTTGCGCCGGCGACGTGCCGACTCTCGAAACCCTGGCTGCAGTCGCATTGCTGCGCACGCATTTTCCGGAGCTGAAAGTGCGCTTGGTCAATGTTGTCGACCTGATGAGGCTGCAGCCGCAAAGCGAGCATCCACATGGTTTGAGCGATCACGATTTCGATGAACTGTTCACTGTCGACAAGCCGGTCATTTTCGCTTATCACGGTTATCCGGCCTTGATTCATCGCCTCACATACCGCCGTACAAATCACAACAACCTGCATGTACACGGCTACAGGGAGGAGGGCACCACCACCACGCCGTTCGATATGGTGGTGCTTAACGAACTTGACCGTTTCCATTTGTTTAGCGACGTTGTCGACCGTCTGCCGCAACTGGCGGCACGAGCTACGTACGCCAAACAGTTCATTCGCGACAGATTGTTCGCGCACAGGCAGTACATTGAGCAACACGGCGAGGACATGCCGGAGATCCGAAACTGGAAATGGTCGCATGACGCCAGTTTGCTGGAACCGTCAACAATACAAAGCGGCAATCGGTCGCGGACTGAATAATGCGCTCCTGGAAATTTTCCTAAGTGTCATAGCGTACGGACGCGACGTCAAATTCTGTGCATGCTCAAAGTTCGATAAATAAACTGACGAAAAAATATGAAAACCGACACACAAATTCAAAGGGATGTTCTCGCAGAACTTAAATGGGAGCCTTCGGTGAACGCGGCGCAGATCGGCGTTGAAGTGAAAGACGGCATAGTCACTTTGGCGGGAAAAGTTAACAGTTTTTCAGAAAAATGGAACGCTGAGCGTGCAGCCAGGCGTGTTTGTGGTGTCAAGGCGTTAGCAATAGAGATGGACGTTTCGCTACCTGGATCCAGTCAGCGCAGTGACGCGGATATTGCGCATTCGGCAGTGAACGTTTTGGCATGGATGACCTATTTACCTGAAGACGCGGTCGAAGTCGTCGCGGAAAAAGGTTGGATCACACTCTCCGGCGAAGTCGATTGGGACTACCAGAAACAGGCTGCCATGGGCGCGGTCAGGCATTTGATGGGTGTAACGGGTGTCAGCAATCAGATTATCATCAAGCCTAGGGTATTACTAAGTGCCGTAAAGTCAGAAATCGAGTCGGCTTTGAAGCGACTTGCCCATATAGATTCTGCCCAGATATTGGTTGACATTAGTGGTACTGAGGTAACTCTGACCGGAACCGCGCACAGCTTGTCTGAACGCGACTCGGCAAGACACGCTGCCTGGGGTACCCCGGGTGTACGGAACGTCGTGGACCACATCGTGGTTGCCTGAAAAAAAATAGCGATCTTGGGTAGTGTCATGCCCAGTGCATGGGCTAGATCAATGGCATTTTTTGCAATGTCGATCTTGGTGTCGAAATCCGGCGCTTTGTTAATCGCCGCATCGGTGATTAACCGCGCTATCCTTTGTATTTTTGTCTTCGCATTCTTAATCTGATATCGACCAGTAACACTCCTGAGATTATTTTTCTACGTGTGTTGGCGGCGGTGTTCTGTTTTGACTGTGATAGATTTTTTTTGCTTTCAATCGCCTGTACTTGATTTTTGATCGGCATTAACTGAGGTTCTACGTTGCTGATCAGTGTGTGTTCTGCTTTCATGCGTTCCTTTTGATGCTTGCAATCCTACTGTGTAGCTAGACGCTGAAAATTTAATAACGTGTTGACCGTGGCACGATGAATAGCCAAATCGCATTTATTTTTTTGACAGAAAATACAATGCTACTTTGACGACCTATCTCCGCGTCAAGACGCCTGATCAATGTTGGAATAGCTCCACAAGAAGGCGTCGGCATGTTCTTAGCAAAGCTTGTTCTTAAGACGGCAGAATTGTGTCCTGGGGTCACTTGGGTTCCGACATGTGTGCGACGGGCCAATGCAGCGCTGGAGATTTCTCGGTTTTCCAATAAACACACCCCATCAACTGCGCCGCTTCCACAGCGTCCTCGTTCAGTTGATTGGTGGTCACATGGTCCAACTCTCCGTCGGCGCCGATGATTCGAAACAATTTCACTGGATGATCACTTGGAAAACTTTTGAGTTTGACTACTCTGCCGTGCCGCAAAGCATCGGAATTAAAGACAATGTTCTTCACGGGTTTGTATTTATCCGTTCCATCGCCGTCGTCGGCCAAACGATTATTTCTGACGGGGCACCAGTACGCCTTGCCGGTACGGTCTACGAGCAGCATCAGCGCTTCCGTTGCATACCAATGCCTCATAAGTACGGTTGAGAATGGCGTCGCCTTGTTGCGCATTGCTTTGATCATCATGTCCCGCACATGATCAAGTTTGGTCTTGCCATCTTTGTCGGCGGCAAGTACCCGATGATCCAGCACCCAACATACTTGGTTGATCGGGTTTACGTAGACGCAATTGATTTTTTCGCGGGCGTTGGGCAGACGACTTGCGTTGTCGTCGCCATGCGCCATGGCGCTCCCGAACGAATAATTTTTATTGGGAATAGTATGATCAAAGACGATCAAGCCATTCGGATGGGATTCTAATTTGGGCTCCGGCGCCTTCCATGCCAGATGTGGCGTTTCCCACGCACTAAAAAAAATACTTGGTTTCCGTATTGTTGCCAATTTCCACTCCCATCTGATGACAGTGCTGACCATCCCAACTCGCTAGTTGACTGTGATGAATTCGGGAAATGCCCAACTTTCAGCCGGACATTTATCTTTTTGCCATGCACATGAGTTGAAGGAGGGCAAGCCCATATACACAACACATTGTATCACTGCATAATTTTAATAAAATTATCATTATATGATAATAATATTTGTGTATATGTAATTTGATAGTAGCAAAAATTGACGCTGGCTTTTGTGGCGGGCGCCACGAACGCGAGGGGATTTCTGGCTGTGGGCCAATACACATCGCACATGTCCGGCATCG
>FTFY01000766.1_pt1 | contig 18395 bp, 17 predicted proteins | sample 1640561 | NCBI WGS metagenome assembly FTFY01 (sample SAMEA3914789, study PRJEB12502) | metagenome | biome: forest; material: soil | place: Canada | collected 2011-07-03 | depth 0.3 m | reverse complement strand
ATTCGATGCTACTCGACGAAGCCGCCCGCAAGACCATCAACCGCGCCACTTTTTCCGCCTTTCCCGAATCCAGCTGGGCTGGGGAAGCGACACATCGATTCAGCGCCGAACTGGAGTTCATCCCCGCAGCGGGGTAGAGCAACAGCTAGCGGCGGTTTGAATACTTAGCAGCTTGAATACTTAGTTTTACATTTCATAAAAACGTACAGGGAGTAATGCCATGCAATTCAAAGTCACCCGGCTGTCACTGCTGATCTCCGGGTTATTCATCGCCGCCAGTCCGCTGGTCCACGCCGCAGATACATCTGAAGTCGGCAAGGTCACCGTACAAGGCGATGCCAACGCCGGCCAGAACACCGGCCTGATCCAGCAGGAAGAATCGGCAAAAGCGCGCAGTTCGGTCAATCGCGATTACATGGACAAGCAAAGCACCACCAGCAATCCATTCCAGATGATCAACCTGCTGCCAGGTGTGAACAGCTACGATAACGACGGCACCGGCCTGTTCGGCGGCAACGTCAGGGTGCGCGGCTTTAACAGCGACCAGCTCGGCTTCACCGTCAATGGCGCGCCAGTCAACGATTCCGGCAGCTTCGCCGTCTACCCGCAGGAATACACCGATGCTGAAAACCTGTGCGACATCTTCGTCACGCAAGGCTCCACCGATACCGACGCACCGCACGTTGGCGCCACCGGCGGCAACATCGGCATGACCATGTGTACGCCCGAAGACCAGCGCCGTTTCCGTACGCAATATACTTTCGGTTCGAACGACCTGTGGAAAAGTTACGTGCGTCTCGATTCCGGCAAGCTGTTCAACGATCGCTTCAAGTTCTTCATCTCTTATTCCAAGGCTCAGGCCGACAAATTCAAGGGCACCGGCCGCGCCGACAAGGAACACGTCGACTTCAACAGCAAACTGGATCTGGGCAGCGGCAGTTTTGTCGATACCGGCTTCATGTACAACTCGACGTTGAATAATAATTACCGTTCGCTGACCAAAGCCCAGATCGCCCAATACGGACCCAACCTGGATTTCGGCACCGTGGCGCCGGTACATCAACCGGGCGGCCCTGGCGCACAAAACGACTCGACCTACGGTCCCAACGCCGGTATCAATACCGGCAACAAAGACCTGTACTACGGCTACAACCTGAATCCGTTCAAGAACTGGCTTGCCACCATGAACGCACACTTCCAGCTGACGCCGCAATCCAGCGTGGATGTCAATCCATACATGTGGTACGGCTTCGGTACCGGCGGCAATCAGTTGCAGACCGTTAGCGAAGGTAACTCCGGCACGCTGCTCGGCGGCGGTGTTCGCGACGTCAATCACGACGGCGACACCAAGGATACCGTGTTTGCCTATGAAGGCAGCCGTACCCGCACTTATCGTCCAGGCGTCACGCTCAAGTACAACCAGCAGATCGACAACCACAAACTGATGGTCGGCTATTGGTACGAACGCGCACGTCATCAGCAAACCGGCCCTTATTCACCGATCGACAATAGCGGCAATGCCGCCGATGTCTGGCTGAACAATCCCGACGCCTGGCTCAAAAATCAAGACGGATCTTTTGTTCAATACCGCGATACGCTCACCATCAGCACCGGCAAATCGGCTTTCGTGCAAGACAACATCAGCCTGATGCAAGACAAGCTGAACCTGCAACTCGGCGCACGTTATTCGAGCATAGACCGTAACGTCACCAACAATCCAAGTCAGAGTTCACCCGGCTTTTATACTGTGCAGAAATCGTATTCCGACCTGTTGCCTAGCCTCGGTATCCGTTATCAACTCGATCAGGCGCAGTCGGTATTCTTCAATGCTGCGAAGAACTTCAAGGCTCCAGGCAATTTTTCCTTCTTCAACCTGATCTCGGGCGGCAATTTTGTCAACGGCGTGTATACCGGTGGCACTGTGCGTAATGTGCCGGTGGACAAAGAAACCTCTTGGAACTACGATCTCAGCTACCGTTACGCGGCCGACAAATGGACGTTTTCAGGGTCGGTATTTTATGTCGATTATAAAAACCGCATTGCCTCTTCGTTCAACCCTGATACCGGCAACCGCACCGACTACAACGTAGGCGACTCGACCTCCAAAGGCCTGGAACTTGAATCCGGCTACTCGCTCACCAAGAACCTGAGCTTGTACGGCTCGCTGTCCTATATCAAGAGCAAGATGGACAAGGACATGCCGTGGGCTGCCAACTTCAACCTGCCAACCGGCGGCAAGGAATTTCCGGATACGCCGAACTGGTTGAGTGGCTTGAGTCTGCAGTACGCACAAGATAGCTGGTATGTATTCGGCCAAGGCAAATACACCGGCAAGCGTTATACCACTTTGGTCAACGACGACAGCCTTGGCGGTTATACGGTGTTCAATGCCGGCGCGGGTTATACCTTCCCGTCCACCACCTGGCTGAAGAAACCAACGGTGCGCTTCAACCTCAACAATATCTTTAACAAGCAATACCTGAACTTGAATTCCGGCAGCGGCAGCCAGTTCACCAGCAATGCAGTCGCGATCAACAGCAGTGCTCCCGCAGTTCCGCCGACTTTCTATGTCAGCGCGCCACGTAGCTTCAGCGTGACGCTGGTTGCGGATTTTTAATCTAGTAATAATAGTAATTATTGGGCTGTAATCCCTGGCGGCGGATCCTCAGTTGGGTTCGCCGCTGCAACAAACGTGCATTCGTGCGCAGAGAGGTCATCATGAACATGCAATTATTCCACGAGCTCGCTTTCTATCTGATGTACGCCTGTGCCGCCCTGGCGATATTCGTGATTGTCGAGCGCGGACTGTTTTTCAACTACACGCTACGCCAGGCAATCGGCCTGGAAAGAGCCATGACGCACGCCGTGCAGCACGTGCAAGAACTGCCTGCCGCACTGACAACCCGTGCCAGCTTGCCGCTGACGCTGGTGTCCGACATCCTCGCTGAAAAACATCAGCTGACCAGTGACAAGGACCTGGAAGATTTCAGCGAGTCGGTCTACATCGCCAACCGCGGCGAAGTGCAACACCGGCTGTGGATTCTCGACACCATCGTCACCGCCGCGCCCCTGCTCGGCTTGCTCGGCACGATCCTGGGTATCATCGATACTTTCAAAGCACTGGCGGTTTCCGGCGTATCGGATCCGGGCCAGGTATCGCAAGGTATCGGCACCGCTTTGTATGCGACAGCACTGGGCATCGGCATCGCCGTGGTCGGCATGTTTTTCTTTAATATGTTCCAGGAACGGATCGAGCGCATCAACGATCATCTGAAAGTATTGATGTTGCGCGCCTGCGTCGGCCGGCTTGCCGGTAACGACATGAAGGCGTCGACACCGATGGAATCCGGCAAATTGCATCTCGCCTGATCGGAGTGGATTCGAAGACGGCTTGAAACATATACGTGCAACACCTCTTGGAAAACCCATGCGCAAATTGATCGCTTTGATAGCAATGCTGCTCGGCTGGAGCGGCAGCGTTCATGCCGAATTCAGTATCCCCGGTTATGAACTGGTGCACACTGCCCCGGTCGAAACCACATTGGCAACGCCAGATTTGCGTGAGCCGCTGCAAGTCTGGAGCGAGATGTTCGACGCTGCCAAACAGCAGATCGTACTGGGCCAGTTTTATGTGGCGAGCCAGCCTGGCGCCGCATTCGAGCAGGTGATCGCACGGCTTGCCGCAGCCGGAGCGCGCGGCGTCAAGATCTGTTTCCTGATGGAAGAAAAAGGAAAATTCGCCTCCGATATGCCAACCATCGAGCGGCTCAGGCAGATTCCTAACCTGGAATTCCGCTATCTCGATTATTCCAAGTTGACCGGCAACGGCATCATTCACGCGAAATATATGGTGGTCGATGGCAGCACCGCCTACGTCGGCAGCCAGAATTTCGACTGGCGCTCGTTTGCCCACATCCATGAGACCGGCCTGCGCATCACTGACGCCGTGGTTGTCGGTCAGCTGCAGAATATTTTCGAACACGACTGGCATGCGCAGGAACTGATTGCTCGGGGCAAGGAAGTACCAAAACTCAATCAGAGCGTGGTTGCTGCCAATGACCGGCAAGCGGTATTCCTTGTGGCTAGCCCGAACGCTTTTAACCCGCCCGGCGTCGGCGACTCGGAAACGGAATTACCGAAACTGCTGGCGGCGGCCAAATCCGAAGTCCGGATCCAGCTGCTCGACTACGCGCCGCTGAGCTACGGTCCGAATCGCACACGTCCTTATTACGCAGTGATCGATAATGCGATCCGCGCGGCGTTGGCGCGCGGCGTCAAGGTCAAGCTGATGGTGTCGAACTGGAATACCGAAAGGCCGGCGATCGCTTATTTGAAAAGCCTGGCGCTGCTGCCCGGCATGGAAATCAGAATCGTCACGCTGCCGCAGGCCAGCACTGGCTTCATTCCTTTTGCCCGCGTGATCCACAGCAAGACCATGGCTATCGACGGCCAGCTGGCATGGATCGGCACCAGCAACTGGAGCGGTGGTTATCTGGATAATTCGCGCAACCTGGAAATCGTGCTGCGCAATGAGAAGATGGCGCAACGAATCGCCGAACTGCACCAGCAAACCTGGGGCTCGGCATATGCACAGCCGATCGATGTGATGAAGGATTACCCCAAGCCGGTGAAGGGCAAGGAATAATCCTGCTTGCGTCTGAGCTCAGCTAGCTTCAGACAGCGCCGACCACGGCAGTCAACATGCTGATAGAACCGATATCGATACCATCCACTGCAATCGAAATCGTTTCGTCATCCTGTTTTGCGCCGGCAACGTATAACAATGGCAGGTAGTGCTCTGGCGTCGGCACTGACAATTGCGCATCCTGCCCCTGGTCGGCATAGTCGATGACCGATTGCATATCACCGCTCACCAGGCTCTCGCGGATATGATCGTTGAAGCGTTGCGCCCAGCCATGCACCGGCGCATCATGGCCGCGGCTCATCAAGCGCAGGTTATGCACCACATCGCCACTGCCGATGATGAGCACACCTTGCTCCCGCAATACGGCAAGTTTGCGCCCCAGGTCAAAGTGGAACTGCGCCGGCTGGGTCGCATCGATGCTTAGTTGTATCACCGGGACATCTGCCTTGGGAAAGGCTTTGACCAGCACCGACCAGGTACCGTGATCAAGCCCCCAGGATTGATCCATGGCGACCGCTACCGGTGCCAGCAGATCGCGCACTTGCGCCGCCAGTTGCGGATCGCCCGGCGCCGGATAGCGAACATCGAACAACGCTTGCGGAAAGCCGCCAAAATCGTGGATGGTCTTCGGCTGCGCCATCGCGGTGACGCCAGTGCCGCGCGTGTACCAATGCGCGGACACCGACAGGATCGCCTTCGGCTGCAGCTTCGCCACGCTGGCGCCCAGTTGAGCCCATGCGTCGGTGTAGCGATTGTTTTCAAGTGCATTCATCGGGCTGCCGTGGCCGAAAAAAATCGCCGGCATGCGGGTGGCATTAGTACTCATCTTGATCTCTTTCAATCAGCTTGTTTGTCAGGTTGCTTGTCAGATCGCTTGTCAGGTCACTTTTCGAGCTTGGCAGAACCCAACGCAAACGCGCCGTTGCCCAGCAAGGCAACTGAAATGGCGGTGACCACCATGAATGCAGGGTATTCCCAACCGCCGTTAGGGCTCGTGAAAACCCAGCCGTTGCCGGCATGTACCGATAATGCACCTAATAATACCGGCAACGAAATCACGGCGGCAATCCGCGCCTGCAGGCCAAGCACCATAGCAATTCCGGTCAGCACTTCAACCGCCACCACAGGGTACACCGACCAGGCCGGAAAACCCTGGCTGGCAAAGAAACCGGCAGCACCCGGCAAAGTGAAAACGAAAACCTTGAGGTACGCATGCGCCAGCAGCGCGATGCCTAAAGTGAGTCTGAGCAAGGTGGCAGCATAGATACTTGAGTTGCCTGGATTGTTGGTGTTCATGATAATACTTTCGCAATAAATAGTTAAAAGCCAGGAGAATTTATAGATCCTGTTTGACTATATATTCTTGCAACCGAAAGAAAAATGGCGTTTTATTGAAATACCATTTCCGAAATCCAGAATAATAAGGGTTTACGATGAATCTGTTCGAAGCCATGAAGGTGTTTGTCAAAGTGACGGAAACCGGCAGCCTGTCGGGCGCGGCACGCATCCTGAACTTGTCGAATCCGTCGGTGACGCGGCATATCGCCGACCTTGAGGAATATCTTGGTGCGCGCCTGTTGAACCGCAGCACGCGCCGCATCAGCCTGACCGATACCGGCAGCGCTTATCTGGAGCGCTGCAAGCAAGTGCTGGCCGATCTCGAACAAGCCACGCTGGTGGCCGGCATGCACGCCGCCAATCCGAGCGGCGTGTTGCGCATCAATGCGCCGGTATCCTTTTCCGTCAATCATCTGGGCGCGCTGTTACCGCTCTATGCGCAACGCTATCCCAATGTCGAACTGGATGTGACTTTATCGGACCGGATTGTCGATCTGGTCGAGGAAGGTTTCGATCTGGCGATACGCATTGGCAGATTGCAAAATTCCAGCCTGGTGATGCGCAAACTGGCGCCCGCACATGTGCTGACCTGCGCAGCGCCGGCCTATCTGGCGCAGCACGGCATGCCGCAGCATCCCGACGACCTGGCCCGGCATACTTGCCTGACCTACGCGTATACACTGCGGGACAACGAATGGCGCCTGCAACGCGACGGCAAGATTCACACGGTACGCGTCAGCGGCGGCTTGCATTGCAATAACGGCGATCTGCTGCTGGCGGCGGCGGTTGGCGGCATGGGTGTGATACGGCAGCCGACCTTCATCATCGGCGACGCAATCCGCGACGGCCGCCTGGTGCCAATCCTGACCGACTATCATGGCGATGCGCTGGCGATTCACGCGGTGTATCCGAGCCGTCAGCATTTGTCGGCCAAGGTGCGCACCTTTGTCGATTTCCTGGCGCAGCAGTTCGGCGAAGTACCGGCCTGGGACCATGCCTTGCCGATATGAAAAAAAGGCCGCATTTGCGGCCTTTAGCTTGGATCAAGAATCGGCGTTTGCCTTGCTTTTCAGCCTTGCTTTTCAGCCTTACTTCTTACTCTTGGGCGAAGTAGCCTTGGTCACTTGCTCACTGGCGTTGTTCAGGTTGGCTTCCAAAGTCGCAACAGCCTGCTTGGCGTTCTTGGTCAACTGTTCATAACCTGCATTGGCGTTGCTGATCACCGATTTCAAGATCGAGATCGCGTTTTCCGAGCCGGCTGGCGCGGTCTTGCTGACCTCTTCTATCAAGGCATTGATGCGGCGGCTGGTTTCCGCAACTTGTGCTTCTGCCGCACGGGTGTATTCCGCCTGGGCGCCGGAAGCGATACCGGCCAGGTGACGGCCGTAGGCTGCGGCCTTTTCGGCCTGTGGCTTGGCTTGCGCAGCTGAGATGTTAAGGAATTCCTGCGGATCTTTGGCGCTCAGCAGTTGCTTGGTAGCCTCGCCTGATTCTCCCATTGAAGCCTTGGCTGCATTGAGATTCAATTCGATGACTTTTTCAACGCCCTCGAAGGTTTTTGCGGTCAGGGTATTGAGCAATGCCAACTGGGCTTCGAAATGTGCTTTGGTTGCTTCGGCAAACTTTTCATGAAACGAAAACATGGCCTTCTCCTGTGTGAACAAATCATCTCTTGCTATCAATATGGCAATGTTACATATTCTACAAGCAAAAATGTACAGTTGCCTCCGCCAAATCCTACAATGCGCTAACTATCTGCTGCGGCGCAAATCTTCCGCTCTTTCGGCTTGTTGCCATGACCGCCGCGGCAAGCGCGGTAGGCGACAATCGTATTTTCAAACAACTGGCGCGCCTGCGGCACCGGCAGTTTCGCCATCCGTTCAGCCAGCTTGCGGCTGACCTGGAAGTGCTGGTAATCGATTGGTTTTTTCCAATCGCCACCCCAAATCAGAAAGCCGTGCTGCGCAAATAGTTCCACAATTTGTTCACCGCTGCCAGGCCGGCTTGCGACCCGTTTTCCATATGCCTGACCAGCCGGCGGACTGTAAATCAGCCGGCCCCGGGCATCGCGCAGCACAAACGGATTTTGCAAAGGATTAATATCGATCGCCAAACCGTAGGCATGCAGCGACACTGAGGTGCCACCTGTAATCGGCCGGTCGTTAAAGCCCGAGGTATTATTTTCCGCCATCGATGCGTCGTCGTTGCCTTGATAATGCTCCATCAGGCGGGCCTGCGCAAGCGGGAAACGGCGCTTGAGAAGTTCGTCGAACAGTGCCTTCACCTGCGGCGCAACTGCCGCCATCACCATGATCTCGCCATTGTCATGACGTACCTGGTCAAAGTCGACATACGAAAAACGTACTATTTGCAGCTGCGGACAATCGACCGGCGCGCCCGGCTGCAGCACGTGCTGCTTAAGGATTGCGCATTGTCCGGCATCTAGCCCGGAAGCGCCGGATTGTGCATTCGCATGCGACACAAGGCCAGCCAGCATCAGGAGCGGCAAGAGCAGACGCAACGCGGAGACCGGTAGCGCCATCAGCTCACCGGCGGCATGACCAGTTCATGCACTACCAGGCCGGTGTCGGAATTGCCAAAGGTCTCGCCGTTGGCCAGGATCCGCTGGCGAGCCTGCATGGCGTCTTCGTAGCCTTGTTCCCAACGCCATTCGATCGAGCCGCGCGAAAAATTGATATCCTTGGATGGCATGTTCCAGTCGTGGCCGCCGTAACGCAGGCGCACGATGTGAATCGTGCTGTTATCGTTCAAGCCCGCGAACTCCTTGAGGTCGGACTTGCTGCGCAACGCTGGCGGCAGTTTGTCGTACAACGCTTTCGCAGCGCGCCGCAGCTGATACATGCGCAAATAGTTTTCGATGTGGCGCTCTGAACGTGAAGCAAAGGTCACGTCTTTTTGACGATTGGTGATCTGGTCCAGCGTCGCCGGCTCGGGGCCGCTGGCACTCCACAAATCCACCATGACACATAGCGTATTGCCGTCGACATCGGTCTTGGACTCATCGTCCAGCACCACCTCCAGCGGCGTATTCGAATACAGGCCGCCATCCCAGTACAGTTCGCCGTCTACCCGTACCGGAGCAAATCCCGGCGGCAAGGCGCCGCTGGCCATGATGTGCTCAACCCCGATCTGCTGATCCCGGGAATCGAAATTGACCAGGCTGCCGCACGCCACTTTCATCGCACTCACTGTCAGGCGCATGGCGCCAGGAGAGTTCAGATGCTTGAAATCGACCAGGCGAGCCAGCGTCTCAGCCAGCGGGGTAGTATCGTAAAAACTGGCTTGCTCGGGCGCGACCGGCATACCCAGTACAAATGGATTCGGCGAGCGCGGCGCGAAAAACCCCGGCACGCCGCGGGCGGTGACGTCATTCGTGGTCCACCAGGTGTTGAAATGACGCACGCTGTCGCTGACCTTGCTCATATCCATCAGGTCGCCATGGCCGACCAGCTCCCAGAACTCCTTGAGCCGCGATAAGCGCAGATCGCGTTCGTTACCGGCGATGATGGCGGCGTTGATGGCGCCGATCGAGGTTCCCACCACCCAGTCCGGCGTCAGGCCGTTCTCGTGCATCGCATGATAAACCCCGGCTTGATACGCCCCCAGCGCACCACCGCCCTGCAGCACCAGCGCCACTCGCGGAGTGACGGATTCGGCGTTGGTTTTAGTGCGGATGTTTGCTTTGGAAGTGGTTTTATTGCTCATTTGATACCCATCTTGTGTTGGGAGGAGCAACCATATTAACCGATCGCGCCAAGAGACAACTACGGCTGCGCATATGTCATCAAGCCGTCATCAAATCATCATAAACAGTAACGATTCTCATTTGTGTTATAGTAATCACCGCTTTAAATGTAACAATTTGTTACCAGCAACAAACCACCATTTCCATCATCAAAAGAGGAGTTTCCATGCTTTTGCGCTCTATCATCGCCAGCGCCATTCTGGCCGCCAGTTCAGCCACTGCCGTCGCGCAGGAACAAGTGCTGAACCTGTATTCCGCACGCCACTATCAAACCGACGAAGCGCTGTATGGCAACTTCACCAAAACCACCGGCATCAAGATCAATCGCGTCGACGGTGACGATGCCGGCACCATCGCACGCCTGAAAAGCGAAGGTGCTGCCAGTCCTGCAGATTTGATTTTGCTGGTGGATGCTGCGCGTCTGTGGCGCGCAGAAAACGACGGCCTGTTCCAACCGGTGAAATCGGCCATCCTCGATGAACGCATTCCGGTCAACCTGCGCGGCAAGGATGACGGCAAGGGCTCGCAATGGTTTGGTTTTTCAACCCGCGCCCGCGTGATCGTCTACAACAAGCAAAATATCAAGCCGCAAGACGTTGAAACCTACGAAGCGCTGGCCGATCCGAAGAACAAGGGCAAGCTGTGCACCCGTTCCGGTTCGCATCCTTACAATGTATCGCTGTTCGGTTCCTTGCTGGAGCATCACGGCGAAGCCAAGACCGAAGCGCTGTTGAAAGGTTACGTTGCCAACCAGGCGCGTTCGCCGGTCGGTGGCGATACCGATCAGATCAAGGCGGTCGCCTCGGGCGAATGCGGCGTGGCGATTTCGAACTCCTACTACGTGGCGCGGCTGATGAAGTCGAGCAAACCGGAAGATATTGAAGTGATGAAAAAAGTCGGCGTGATCTGGCCTAACCAGAAGACCACCGGCACCCATGTCAATATCGCCGGCGCCGGTGTCGCCAAGCATGCGCCGCATCGTGAGGCGGCAGTCAAGTTCCTGGAATATCTGTCGAGCGACGATGCCCAGCGTTATTTCGCTGAAGGCAATAATGAATCGCCGGCAGTCAAAAGCGTCAAGAGCGGCAACCCGGCACTGGATGCGCTCGGCCCTTATAAAGCCGAAGTGATCGATGTTTCTGCGGTTGGTCGCAACCAGCAGAAAGTGCAGCAATTGCTGGATCGCGCCGGTTACAAATAATGGATCTCGGCTGACAGAAATTCGATGCAGTAAAAAAGGCTGGAGCACGATGCGCCAGCCTTTTTAACATCTGCGAATAGTCTATTTTTTCTTGATCATATAGATGGCGAGCGCCACCATCAGTACCACGCAAAACTCCAGGCCAACCACAATATATTGCGTCATGATGATTATTTATTCAAAAAGGTCATGCAATTGATAAAGGAAAGGTCACCACGTGACTCACATCCAGTTTGATGCCGATCCACTCGTCGATCGCATGATCGTGATGGGATGGCACTAATGCCAGAAACTCCTGGCCGCTCGCCAGTTGCAGCGTGTATAAGAATTCCGCGCCGCGGAAAGACTTGCGCTTGATCCGCGCCTTGAACGGGGAAGCATCGTCATGCACGATATCATCGGCGCGCAGCAATACGTCAAACGGATCGCGTCCGTGAACCTGGAGCGCCTGCAACACCGTTGCGCTGACATCCTGCAAATCGCCCAATACCGTCGATACCGCCAGCCGGCCGCCGCTGTCGATCAGACGGCCCGGCACCAACACTCCGTGACCGATGAAATCGGCGACAAAACGTGTCGCCGGACGGTGATACAAATCGTAAGGCGTCGCCCATTGCTGCAGATGGCCGTGCTGCATCACGCCAACCACATCGCCGATGGCGAAGGCTTCCAGTTGATCGTGGGTCACCATCAGTGCCGTAATGCCAGCGTGCTTCAGAATCTGCCGCACGTCTTGCGCCAGACGCTCGCGCAACTCGATGTCCAGGCTGGAAAAAGGCTCGTCCAGCAGCAGCAAACGCGGCTCCGGCGCCAAGGCCCGCGCCAAGGCCACCCGTTGTTGCTGGCCGCCCGACAATTGATGCGGATATTTTTCCTGCGCACCTTCCAGCCCGACCAGGGCCAGCATTTCGTCGACCCGCCGCACGCGCTGCGAACGCGACATCGTGTGCAAACCGAAGCCGACGTTGGCAGCAATACTCAGATGCGGGAACAAGGCGAAATCCTGGAACACCATGCCGATGCGGCGCTGTTCGGCGTCGATCCTGGTTTGCGGGCCGTCCAGCACGACCTGATCCAGGGTGATCGTGCCGCTCTGTGGCTGCTCCAGGCCCGCAATCGAACGCAGCAAGGTGGTCTTGCCGCTGCCCGAGGGGCCGATCAGCACGCCAAGCTGGCCCACCGCAAGCTGCAGCGACACGGCCTCCACCGCCGGCGCCGGCGCACCTGGATAACTGACACTGATTTGATCGAGAGTAAGGAACATGGGGAAAGAGTGCATGAAGCTGGTTACAATTCGGCTGGTTCGGGATGAACGCTTGCCTGCCGTTCAAGTCGAAGTTCTCTACGAGTTTTCGTACGCAGTGTCGTAGTTTACAGCACTCTCATTTAAATCCAGCATTTCCCTTTTTTCGTACACATGCCACTGATCGCCATAATCGCACTGTTGATCGCTCTCCCCATACTCGGCATCGTCGCCGCCTGGCTACAGCTGGATGCCACCGCGCTTGATCTGCTATCGCAACAGATGCAGACGGTATTGCCGGCTTACCTTGGCACGTCCGCCTGGCTGGCGCTGGCGGTGACCACCGGCGTCGTGATTGTCGGCGCCGCCACGGCGGTTACGGTTAGCCTGTTCGAATTCCGCGGCCGCCGTTTTTTCCAATGGGCGTTGTTGCTGCCAATGGCAATGCCGGCCTACGTGTCAGCCTATGCCTATACCGATTTCCTGCAATACAGCGGCTTGCTGCAAAGCAGTTTGCGCGAACTCATCCCGGGCTTGCGCCTGCCGGAAATACGCAGCCTGCCCGGCGCCATCTTCCTGTTCATTTTTACGCTTTATCCGTACACCTACCTGCTGGCGCGCAATGCCTTGAACGAACGCGGGGTGCATCTGATGGAAGCCGCGCGCTTGCTGGGCACGCCTTTAGCTGCGCGCATCCGCCGAGTGGCGTTGCCGCTGGCGCGGCCGGCATTGATGGCCGGTGCAGCGCTGGCGTTGATGGAAACGCTGGCCGATTACGGCGTTGGCGCTTACTTCGGCCTGAGTACGTTCACCACCGGCATCTACAAGGCCTGGCTGGTCATGGACAGTCACATGGCGGCAGCACAGCTGGCATCGGTATTGCTGGCAATCGTCGCATTGTTGTTGTGGGTCGAACGCAAGGGCCAGCAGCGTCTGCGCTTTTCCAGCGTGCGCGGACAACGCAGCGATGCGCAGGAAACCCGGCTCACACCCCTGCGCGGCGGCCAGCGCCTGCTGGCATGGCTGATCTGCGGCTTGCCGATCATGCTCGGCTTCATCTTGCCGGTACTTATCCTGCTGCGTTTGATGTGGAACGAATTCCTGCATCAGAGCGACGATCCGTACCTGAATCAAGGCGTCGATCTGCTGCGCTATGCGGGCTGGGCCTGGAACAGTTTCCGCTTCGGCGCCATTGCCGCAATACTGGCGGTAGCGGTGGCGCTAGCGCTCAGCTATGTGCAACGGACGCGCAATTTACCGCCGTTCAAACTATGGCTGCTGCGCCTGGTGACGCGGATGGCGGCGATGGGCTATGCGGTGCCCGGTTCCGTCATCGCGGTGGGCATCCTGCTGCCGCTGGCATGGCTGCAAGCGGCTGTGCCGCAAAACCAGGTCGGGATCCTGGTGACGGCCACCTCGCTGGGTATCTTGTACGCCTACCTGGTACGTTTTAGCGCGGTTGCAGTGCAGTCGATCGAGGCTGGCTACGCCCGCATCCCGGCCACCCTGGACGAAGCAGCGCGCACTCTCGGCAGCAGCGGCTGGCGCATCGCCCGCATCTTGCATGCACCGCTGTTGTGGCGCTCGATGGCGACCGCGTTCCTGATGGTGTTCGTAGATGTCGTCAAGGAGTTGCCTGCCACCCTGTTACTGCGGCCGTTCAACACAGATACCCTGGCGGTGATCGCCCACAACCTGGCGCGCGACGAGCGGCTTGGTGAAGCAGCACTGCCGGCGCTGACCATTGTTGCGGTGGGGTTGATCCCGGTGTTGTTGGTAACTAAAGCACTAACCAGGCGCGCATAGGAAGCGTTTCAAAAACGTCTACGGAATTTCCCATATTTGTCAAAAAAATCATAAGCGATGTATTATTTAATAACTTAATGTTGTCTTTTTATTAATTATGTCTTTAAGGAAAATAATGCATCGCCGAATCCTACTTGCCTTGACCGTAACAGGTCTCTTCGCCTCTACCGCCCACGCGAACAATCTCGACAATGTCTACGTATCCGTCAAGGCTCTCAGTGCGCAGCAGTCTCTTACGGACATGCAACCGTATAGCGTTCGTGCGCAACAAATGCTCTCCGGCCCAGGCACCGATCGCAGCGGTGGCGCCTCTATCGCACTGGGCTACGCGTTGCCAGACAACTGGCGTGTCGAAGCGGAATATACAGCACCGCAAAAATCACAATTCAACAGCTTCTGGTCGCCTTTCAGCGCCAACGTCCAGCACATGGAAACCAAGTCGCAACGTTTGATGGTCAACGGCTACAAGGATTTCCCGCTGAATAACCAGGTGTCCTTGTATGGCACGGTTGGCGCTGGTCTGGCAATGATCAAGGCCGACGGTTTCCAAGGTAACCCAGGACGCCCGTTCGACCAGAAATCACAAACCAACTTTGCCTACGGCCTTGGTGTCGGTGCTGATTATCATGTAAGCAAGAAGGTCACCCTCGGCGTCGGTTATCGCTATACCGACATGGGCAAGATCAAGACCGGCCTCAACGACTTCGCGAATGTTGCATCTGCCCGCGACGAGCAGTTGAATGGCAAATTGAGCCAGCGCGATCTGTTCCTGGAGCTGCGCGCCCGTTTTTGATTTCCTTATCGCTTGACTCATCGGCTAAATTATCGGCTGAACAATCCAATCAGATTTCCAATTCCGCAGGAATGCGAAATTGCTGATTGGGCAGTCGGTGAAGATTGGGGCGTAAAATGGCGCATTCTGCAGTTTCCGCCGCCAATCTTTCCGCTAGCCAATTATGACCATCTTGCTGTCCACGCTTAACGCGCGTTACTCCCACGCTTCTCTCGGGCTGCGCTATTTGCAAGCGAACATGGGCGATCTGCGTGACGCCACGCAGCTACATGAATTTGTCATCGGCGCCAAAACCACCGATATCGTCGAGAAATTGCTGGCGCACAAGGCTGATACCGGCATCACCATTGTCGGCTTCGGCGTGTATATCTGGAATATCGAGGAAACCACCAAAGTGGTGGCGATGCTGAAACGGGTGGCGCCGGACATGGTGATCGTCCTGGGCGGACCGGAAGTATCCTACGAATCTGCAGAACAACAAATCGTCCAGCTCGCCGATTACCTGGTGACCGGCTGGGGCGATGTTACCTTGCCGCAGCTATGCCGGCAGATCCTGCATGGCCCGAAACCTCTGATGAAAGTCCACGTCGGCGTACAGCCGCCGATGGCCGATATCGTCTTGCCATATAGCTTGTACAGCGACCACGACATCGCTCATCGCACCTTGTATGTGGAAGCCTCGCGCGGCTGTCCGTTCAAGTGCGAATTTTGTTTATCGGCGCTGGACAAGACCGCATGGCCTTTTGCGCTCGACAATTTCCTGGCTGAAATGGAATCGCTGTATGCGCGCGGCGCACGGTTGTTCAAATTCGTCGACCGCACGTTCAACCTGAACGTCAAGACCAGCCTCAAGATCCTGCAATTCTTTCTCGACAAATTAGCGGCCAATCCGGACGATCCGGTGTTTGCCCACTTCGAGCTGGTGCCGGATCATCTGCCGGATGCATTGAAAGAGTCGATCGCGCAATTTCCGCCCGGCGCGCTGCAATTCGAAATCGGCATCCAGAGCTTTAATCCGGACGTGCAGGCGCTGGTCAGCCGCAAGCAAAACAATGAAAAAGCTGCAGAGAACATTCGCTGGCTGATACAGCAATCGCAGGCGCATCTGCATGTCGACCTGATCGCCGGCCTGCCAGGCGAAGATGTCGCCAGCTTCGCCCGTGGCTTCGATCGCCTGGTGGAGCTGGAGCCGCATGAAATCCAGTTCGGGATCCTCAAGCGCTTGCGCGGTACGCCCATCATTCGCCATACCGAACCCTACGGCCTGATCTTCGATCCGCATCCGCCCTATACCATCCTTGCGACCAATAAGATCGATTTCCCGACCATGCAACGCCTGCAACGTTTCTCGCGTTACTGGGATCTGGTCGCCAATTCAGGCCGCTTCGCCCATACGCTGCCGATCTTGCTGGGCGAGACGCCGTTCGATAATTTCATGGCGTTTTCCGACTGGTTATACGGCAAAACCGACGCCACCCACCGGATCGCGCTGGATCGGCTGGCAGGGCTGGTCGGCCAATGGTTACGCTTGCAGGGAATGAGCGAGAGTGCGGTCAACGCGGTGCTCAGTACGGACTACGCGGGTAAAGCGGCCAAACAAACGGATTTGCCGCAGCCCGTTGTCAAACCCGAGGGCCTGGTTGCACCGAAGCGCCAGGCACGGCACCTAGCCCATTGACTGGTTGCTGGTGCTGACATCCAGCATGGTTTGACGCCATGCGCCGATCAATTGCTGCGCAACGCTCCCCATGGAGGCCAGCGCGACGCTGCTGCTGTGATTAATGATCATCAAGGCATACACGTCGGCGAGCGCATTGACCTCGGGTGACAATGCGCACTCCTCCCCTACCGCAGGCCGTTGCAGGCGCCAATAATTAATGGCTTGTTCCAGTTCGGGCATTGAGATATTCATGGCTTTATTGTACCTGCCACGAGCAGCTTGTCAGGCATTCCGTCTAAACGTTATCAAAAAACTACGCCTGCGACCAGGATGATGTTGGCATAAGGCGTGAACTCGCCGGTGCGGATAACGGCTTTGGCACTCTGCGTCATACGTTTGAAATCTGCGTGCGACAAAGTACGTTTGTCAGGGAGACCAAGCGCCTCGATCTGTTGCGCCAGCTGCGGGCTGTGCAACGGCAGTTCGTCGGCCAGCACATGATGCTCGACCTGCATTTCAGTCAATACCGTTTGCAAGGTCACCATGAAACCGGGCACGCCGCGCGTCAACGCCAGGTCGATCAGCGGTACGCCGGACGGCACCGGCAGACCGGCGTCGCCAATCACGATACTTTCGCCGTGGCCCAGCGAAGCGATCAGCTGCGACAGCGCGATATTCAATAACGGGCTTTTTTTCATCTCAGGTTTCCAGTTCGTGACGATAAGGAATCGAGGTTTGCGCACCGATGCGCGCCACACTCAAGGCGGCCGCGCGTTGACCGAAGGCGATGGCGTCGGCTTCGCTGCGGCCTTCGGCCAGCGCGGCGACAAAACCGCCAATGAAGGTATCGCCGGCGGCGGTGGTATCGACCGCCTTGGTCGGTTGCGCGGCAAAATGAACCGAGCCGGACGACAGCGCGGCATAGACGCCCTTCTCACCCAGCGTGACCAGCACATTGGCGCTGCCGGCGGCGCGCAATTTGGCGACGGCTGCTTCGATTGCGGCATCGCTATCCAGACTGGCAGCGCTCAGTCCCGCCAGCATGGCGGCCTCGATTTCATTCGGAATCAAGTAGTCCACCTGTCCCAGCAAATCGGCAGGCAAGGCTTGTGCTGGCGCTGGATTCAACACAACAATCTTGCCAAGTTCGTGCGCCAGCTTGATCGCATGACGAACCGTGGCCAGCGGCGTTTCCAGCTGCAACACGACGATGCGCGCCTGCTCGATCAAGCTGCGTGCGTCGTCGATATGGGCCGGACTCAGCGCGTCGTTGGCGCCGGCGGCCAGTACGATACTGTTCTGCCCGCCGGCATCGACCAGGATCGACGCCACGCCTGAAGCTTCGCCTGCTATCGTGCTGACATGGCTGTCGTCGATGCCGTCGTTGCGCAATGCGGTGCGCAGTTCTACGCCAAAGGCGTCGTCGCCGAGACAGGCGATCATCGCCACCTTGACGCTATCGGCGCTGAGGCGCGCGCATGCGACTGCCTGATTCGCACCCTTGCCGCCGGAGATGGTCTGGAAGCGGCCACCCGACAAGGTTTCACCGGGATGCGGCATGCGCGGCACGCGTAGCACCAGGTCCATGTTGATACTGCCGATGATGACTATCATGTGTGTGCTTAAAAATAAGAGTTACTGGAGTTTCGCGTCGTTACGACTTTACGGTCGAGTCGCGAATGTGCAATTCAGGTGCAATCGAAATACGTTGCAAAGGTCGGTCTGGCGTCGCAATCCGTTGCAGCAGGCATTCGGCAGTGAGCTGTCCCAGCTTACGCGTATTCTGCGCAACGCTGGTCAGGGTCGGATGGACAAACTGCGCCAGGTCGATATCGTCGAAACCTACCACCGCCAGCGCCTCAGGCACCGCGATGCCGCGCTCTGCAGCAGCACGCAATGCGCCGATCGCCATCAGATCATTGCAGCAAAAAATCGCATCCGGT
>FTFY01000956.1_pt1 | contig 18452 bp, 20 predicted proteins | sample 1640561 | NCBI WGS metagenome assembly FTFY01 (sample SAMEA3914789, study PRJEB12502) | metagenome | biome: forest; material: soil | place: Canada | collected 2011-07-03 | depth 0.3 m | reverse complement strand
GCCGCCTCGCCGGGTAAATCAGCAGCGCCGGCCATCGGCAGCAACAGCACCGCCAACAACGGCGACGCATTGCCGGCGGCAGGCAACGCGCCTCCCGGTTTCCGCTTTTAAGACATTGCTGCCCCACTATTGTTACTCATGACGCAAATCGACTTTCACACCAATATCTCGGACAAATTTCTGTACACCTGCCGACTGGTGCGCAAAGCCCGCATGGCACAACGCCAGATCGTCATATTGAGCAGTAATGCCGAGGATCTGGCGACGCTTGACCAGGCGCTCTGGACATTTTCCGAGCACGACTTCCTGCCGCACGTCAGGGCCGGCGATCCGCTGGCCGCGCAAACGCCGGTGATCCTGGCCGCCGACGAAGAAACCGAGTGGCCGCATCACCAGATCCTGATCAACCTGTCCGGCAGGACGCCACTGCACTTCGCCCGCTTCGAAAGAATGTTTGAAATCATCTCGATGGCCGAAGACGACAAGACCGGCGGGCGCGAGCGCTATCGCTTTTACCAGCAACGCGGTTATCCGCTGACCCATTTTGTTGCTGACAATGTATGAGGAATCTGTAATGACCAACGGTAAACATGACGCCAATATCCCTTTATTGACCGAGGTCATTGTTCCGCTACCGACTTTGACCGACATTATAGAAACGCCGCCAGAGGTTATTGCCAGCGCTGCAGTATCAACATCGGCATCGGCACCAGCAATCGACGATGAAGACAGTTTCGAGTTGCCCTCGGCCCGGCGGGAGATCACGTTGAGCCAGCATGACTGGGAACGGCTCGAGGCCGAGGTGCGGGAAAAAGTATTGCAGCAACTGCAGGACAGGATCGATTTCGTCATCGAGCAGCGTGTCCGCGACGGCCTGGCGGACGTGTTACAGACCGCGGTGGAAGGCATGGCAGCGCAAATCAGAAGCGGCTTGCATCAGACCCTGGACGAAGTGATTTGCCGAGCAGTAAGCCTGGAATTAGTCAAATTAAAAAAAACAAACATTTGACGTAGCTTTTTTGATTTTCAATCACTATTTGCAATGCCGTAGATAAAAGCAAAAAAAATAGATCTCATATTGATCGCCTAAAAAATCTATGTTTTCTTACAATAGCGCTATTGAAAAGCGGTAATTTTGTTTAAAAACGGTGGTTTTTGGAGATGAGATGAAAGTAATTGTATTGGGCGCCGGCGTTATCGGCACTAGCTCTGCCTGGTTCCTGAACAAGGAAGGCCACGATGTGACAGTGATCGAACGCCAGCCAGGTGCGGCGCAAGAGACCAGCTTTGCCAACGGTTGCCAGATTTCGGTATCACATGCCGAGCCTTGGGCCAATCCGCAAGCACCGTTGAAGGTATTGAAATGGCTGGGGCAGGAAGATGCGCCGTTGCTGTATCGCTTTCGTCCGGAATGGCTGCAATGGAAATGGGCACTGAATTTCCTGCGTGAATGCACGCCGGCACGCACCAATGACAATATCCGCCAAATCGTCGCCATCTGCGAATATAGCCGCCAGACCTTGCAAGCAGTACGCGCCGACACCGGCGTCGACTACGATTGCCTGACGCGCGGCATCTTGCATTTCTATACCGACCAAAAAGAATTCGACATCTCGCTGCCGGCCGCGAAACTGATGCGCGACCTGGGCTGCCCGCGCGACTCGATCAGCGCCGATGAAGTGGTGAAGATCGAACCGGCCCTGGCCAGCATCCGCGACAAAATCGTCGGTGGCGACTTTACCGCTACCGATGAATCCGGCGACGTCTACAAATTCACTTCAGGACTGGCCGACAAAGCCGCCGAAGCCGGCGTGAATTTCCAGTACAACACCAGCGTCACCCGCCTGATTACCGAAGGCAGCGGCGCCGGCGCCAAGATCACCGGAGTCGAAGTCATCAATGCCGACGGCCGTCACGAAGTACTGCATGCAGATGCTTTCGTGGTCGCCATGGGCAGCTTCTCGACACCGCTGCTGAAACCGCTGGGTATCGAACTGATGATCTATCCGGGCAAAGGCTATTCCGCCACCTATCAGATTACCAATTCCGAAGCCGCGCCAAGCGTTTCGCTGACCGACGATGGTTACAAACTGGTGGTGTCGCGCCTGGGAGATCGCCTGCGGGTGGCCGGCACCTGCGAACTGAACGGCTACACGCGTGAACTCAACACCACCCGTTGCGAAGCGATCACACGCCGTACCCGCGAGCTGTTCCCGGACGGCTGCGACTACGACAATCCGGTTTACTGGACCGGCCTGCGCCCGATGACGCCATCCAACGTGCCATATATCGGCAAGACCAGAATCAGCAACCTGTTCCTCAATACCGGCCATGGCACGCTCGGCTGGACCATGGGTTGCGGTTCCGGCCGCGCCATCGCCGAGATCGTCTCGGGCCGCCGGCCGGAGGTGGATTTTGCCTTTACCGGCATGCCGCGGCAGGCGCCGCAGCCATTGATTTTGCCGCGTCCTGTGCAGGCATGATTGCTGTCATGCCTGCTGCAGCAAGGCAATGAGCACGCAATAAAAAAGACCGATGCTGGCGACAGCACCGGTCTTTTTTTTATCTGTTTTTTTATCCGTGGCGATCGGCTGCGACATGGCGCGGTTTTTGCGTATGTGTCTGTGGGAATCAGTCGCGCCGCTTTTTTGTTGTTTCGGCGCACTGTTCGAGTGCATCACTTGGCGATGCGCACCTCGACCGTTGCCGACTTCTCGTCGAAGGCGACCCGTGTAACGAACTTGGCGCGCTTCATCGGAAAGCGAGACTGGAAATGGCGGACATTGCCGGAACCTGAAATGACCCGGCGTACAAACTGATAATAGGCATCCATATCGATCACATGCACGACCAGGAAATAATCGTAATCGCCGGACACGAAATAGCATTGCATGACCTCGGCTTCCTTGTTCATGCGCAGCTCAAATTCCTGCATGTGCTCGTCTGACTGGTGATTCAGCGAGATTTCAAGAAACGCCAGCATGCCGTAACCGAGTGCGAACGGATCGACCAGGGAGACATCGGCGCTGATGATGCCGGCCTCGCGTAAATCACGTAAACGGCGCAGGCAGGTTGGCTGTGAAATGTGCGCTTTTTCGGCCAGGGTGCGGGTTGGCATTTGATTGTCGCGCTGCAGCAAGTTCAGCAGTTTGCGATCGACTTTGTCTAGGGTGTGTTGTTTGCTCATGCCATGGAGATTAGGGGCTGCGCCAGCTGTTTTAAGAATTCGCAAAAACCGCTATGCGAAGCGTTTTTTATGTTGTAACGTTGCTTTATTCGGATCATTCTGAATAAATAATAGAAAAGCAGCGGACGGTAGAACTGTAGTTAGATTGTTTTATTTTAAATCCTCAGGAGGATATTCATGCAGAACAAGATCAAAATGATTCCGTTGGCTGGCGCAATTGCAATGGCTTTCGCCTTTGCCGGCCCTGTTTCAGCTCAAGAAGTCGTCACCATCGGTCAAGTCAGCCCGCTTACAGGTCCTAACGCTCACATCGGCAAGGACAATGAAAACGGCGCTACGATGGCGATCGAGGAACTGAACGCCAAAGGCACCATGATCGGCGGTAAAAAAGTTACTTTCGTATTGGCTTCCGAGGATGATGCTTCCGATCCGAAACAAGGCACTGCGGTCGCGCAGAAGCTGGTAGACGCCAAGGTCAAGGGTGTTATCGGCCACATGAATTCCGGCACTACCATCCCGGCATCGAAGATCTATTACGATGCAGGTATTCCGCAAATCTCGCCATCGGCTACCAATCCTAAGTACACCCAGCAAGGCTTCAACACCGCGTTCCGCGTGGTGGCCAACGATGGCCAGCTGGGCGGCACCCTGGGCCGTTACGCCATCAATACGCTGAAGGCCAAGAACATTGCCGTGATTGATGACCGTACAGCGTACGGCCAAGGTGTTGCGGAAGAGTTCGCCAAGAGCGCCAAGAAGGCCGGCGGTACTATCGTCGCTACTCAGTTCACGACCGACAAAGCCACTGACTTCAACGCGATTCTGACCTCCATCAAGGCCAAGAATCCCGACCTGATCTTCTTCGGCGGCATGGATGCTGTCGGCGGCCCGATGTTGCGTCAGATGGATCAGCTCGGCATCAAAGCCAAATACATGGGCGGCGATGGCTTGTGCACCACTGAACTGGCCAAGCTGGCCGGTGCCGGCTTGAAAGACGACCAGGTAGTCTGCGCCGAAGCTGGCGGTGTGCCAGATGCCGGCAAGGCAGCGCTGGAAGACTTTAAAGCGAAGTACCAAAAACGATTCAACCAGGAAGTCGTGATCTACGCACCGTATGAATACGACGCGCTGATGACAATGGTTGACGCCATGCAAAAAGCCAAGTCGTCCGATCCGAAAAAATACTTGCCTGAACTGGCCAAGATTCACCATCAAGGCGTGACGGGCGTGATCTCGTTCGATCCTAAGGGCGACATCAAGGACGGTTCGCTGACTTTGTACACTTACAAAGATGGCAAACGCACTCTGCTGACAGTGACAAAATAATCGTCTCGCGTAGTATCCAAAAACGCCCCGTCTGACGGGGCGTTTTTTTATTTCTCGTTATTACGCATCAAAATTACCGGCAGTATCGCTAAAAGCGATCGCCGCTTATCTTTCAGTCGCGGCCAGCCACGGCCAGCGTTATTCGCGCCAAATATCCCGTTATTCCGGCCGCATTTCCCACCCAGGGCGTAAGGGTATTGTCTAAAAGACAGTAAAAATCCTGTACGGGGATTTTTTTCTGTTGTAATGTTTGCATGTTCTGCGGAACATGCGGAACAAACAGCGGGGAAATCTTTGCTTACTTACCCTTAGGAGGAAACACGTGCAGATGAAGAATAAAATGTTACCGTTGACTGCAGCAATCGCGATGGCCCTGGGTGCTGCCGGTTCGGTCCACGCAGAAGAACAAATCGTCAAGATCGGCCATGTCGGTCCAGTGACCGGCCCTTCGGCCCACCTCGGCAAAGACATGGAAAACGGCGCCAAGATGGCGATCGAAGAATTGAACGCCAAGGGCGTTACCCTGGGCGGCAAGAAAATCAAATTCGTCCTGCTGACAGAAGATGATGCATCCGACCCCAAACAGGGCACGGCCGCAGCGCAAAAACTGGTCGACGCCAAGATCGCCGGCGTCATCGGCCACCTGAATTCGGGCACCACGATTCCTGCTTCCAAGATCTACTACGATGCCGGTATCCCGCAAATCTCGCCGGCCGCCACCAGCCCGAAATATACCCAACAAGGTTTTGACAGCGTATTCCGCATAGTCGCCAACGACGGCCAGTTGGGCGGCACGCTGGGACGTTATGCGGCCACCACACTGAAGGCAAAGAATATCGCCGTCATCGATGATCGCACTGCCTACGGCCAAGGGGTTGCGCAAGAGTTTGCCAAAGGCGCCAAAGCCGCCGGCGTCAATATCGTCGCGACCCAGTTCACCAATGACCGGGCAACCGATTTCAACGCCATCCTGACTTCGATCAAAGCCAAGAATCCGGACGTGATTTTCCTGGGCGGCATGGATGCGGTTGCCGGCCCGATGCTGCGCCAGATGAAACAACTCGGCATCAAGGCCAGGTTCATGGGCGGCGACGGCGTGTGTACTACCGAACTGGGCAAACTGGGCGGTGATGGCGTGATCAATGACCAGGTGGTGTGTGCGGAAGCCGGCGGCGTCGAAGAGTCGGGTAAAAAGGGCCTGGACGATTTCAAGGCGGCCTACCAGAAAAAGTACAAAACTGAAGTCAAACTGTTTGCGCCATACTCGTACGACTCGGTGATGACCATGGTGGAAGCCATGCAAAAAGCTAACTCCGCCGATCCGAAAAAATATCTGCCGGAACTGGCAAAGATCCACTACAAGGGCGTGACCGGCACGATCGCCTTCGATGCCAGGGGTGATATCAAGGACGGCGCGCTGACCTTGTACACCTACAAGGAGGGCAAGCGTACATTGCTGGCCGTCACTAAATAAATAACATTCGCTGACTGTTTCACGGAAGCGTCCGAACCTGGTGTTGGGACGCTTTTTTTCTTTTGCGCACCACTGCTTCCCACATTACACATATCATTCTGTCGAATTGACAAAAAAACATATAAAAGCGCTTTGCGAAGCTATTCTTATGTTGTACCGTTTAACTCCGCGGTCAGACCGAACTACTGATTAAAGTCGACTGTCTAAAAAATTACTTACCGTCAATTCACTAATTTACTAATTTCGCCGCAAATCCTCAGGAGGAAACCAGGTGCACAAAATGAAAATGATTCCGTTGACCGCAGCGATCGCATTGACCCTGTCTGCAAGCGCCTATGCGCAAGAACAAGTGGTCAAGATCGCGCACGTCGGCCCAATCACCGGCCCTATCGCCCACATCGGCAAAGATAATGAAAACGGCGCCAGGATGGCGATCGAAGAGTTGAATGCGAAAGGCATCACGCTGGACGGCAAGAAAACCAGATTCGTGTTGATGGCGGAAGATGATGCATCCGACCCGAAACAAGCCACTGCGGTAGCGCAAAAACTGGTCGACGCCAAAGTTGCCGGCGTCATTGGCCACGTCAATTCGGGCACGTCGATTCCTGCGTCGAAAATTTATTACGATGCCGGCATCCCGCAAATTTCGCCTTCCACTACGAGTGCGAAGTATACCCAGCAAAATTTCGACACCACCTTCCGCGTGGTGGCCAGCGATGCCCAACTGGGCAGCGCCCTGGGCCGATATGCCGCCAAGACATTGCATGCCAAGACCGCAGCCGTGATCGACGACCGCACCGCCTACGGCCAGGGCCTGGCGGAAGAATTCACCAAAGCGGCCAAAGCGGCCGGCATGACCATCGTGTCAACCCAATACACCAACGACAAAGCGACCGACTTCAATGCGATCCTGACCTCGTTCAAGGCCAGGAAACCTGATGTCGTATTCTTCGGCGGACTGGATGCCGGCGGCGGCCCTATGCTGCGCCAGATGAAACAACTGGCCATCAAGGCAAAATTCATGGGTGGCGACGCCATTTGCACTTCCGACCTGCCTAAACTGGCGGGCGACGGCATCGGCAACGATCAGGGGATTTGCGCCGAAGCTGGCGGCGTGGAAGAGTCCGCCCGGAAAGGCCTGGAGGATTTCAAGACAGCCTACAAGCAAAAATACGGCAAGGACGTCGTGATCTATGCGCCGTATACCTACGATGCCTTGATGACCATGGCAGACGCGATGCAAAAAGCCAAGTCAGCCGATCCGAAAAAATACCTGCCGGAACTGGCCAAGATTCACCACAAGGGCGTGACCGGCATGATCTCGTTTGACGCCAAGGGCGACATCAAGGACGGCACGATCACTTTGTACACGTACAGAGATGGCCAGCGTACCCAGCTTGCAGTAACGAAGTAACTGCCGTGTAGTGTGGGCACATCGTGCCCACACTACTATTCCGAGATACAAGTTAAAGAGCGTTCCGGTTTACCTGGGCGCTTTTTTTTGACTTCCAGCCGTAAAAAAAGGCGCTCATCTGAGCGCCCTGTTTGCGGCATCGCTTACGCTATTACTTCTGCGACAAAATCCATTTCACCAGCGTATGCGCTTCGGCTTCGCTCACTTGCGGATTGGCCGGCATCGGGATTGCACCCCAGGTACCCGTGCTGCCCTTCATGACTTTTTGCACCAGCTCGTCTTCAGCGCCCTTTTTGCCGGCGAATTTCGCCGCAACATCTTTGTATGCCGGACCGACCACCTTGTTTTGCACCGAATGGCACGCCAGACAGTTCTTGGATTTTGCCAGATCCAGACCGGCGTCCGCCAGGGCGGAACCTGAGGCCATTGCACCAAGCACTGCACAGATCAACAAACGTTTCATTCTTATCTCCGTCAAAAAAATGTGACACCATTTTACCTGCCCGTCTGCATTGTCTCATATCCCGGAAACACCTACATACATCTGAAATTCAACATATCAGACCGACATCCGTTGACCACAGGCATCTTTCGCCCTATCCTTTCCGCAAAGAAAAGGGAAAGCCATGCCACTGATTATTCTTATCGTTTCATTAATAGCGTTAAAATACTTCGAGATCGGTCCGTTTGCCGGCATGTCTTGGTGGTGGATCGCGGGCCTGATGGCGATTGCCTTTATCTGGTTTGAGTTCCTGGAACGGATGCTCGGCCTGGACAAGCGCAAAGCGCACGAAGCAATCGAAAAGACCAGGCAGGAACGGGTCAAGAAGACCTTTGAGAACCATAAAGGCCGAGGCCGCTGAAATACGCAGGAAGACATCGTTATGCAACACCAAAAGCCGGTACTTCTCCGGCTTTTTTATTAGTTAAGGGCTTTTGACGACGAATGTTTGACGACGAATTTAAGAAGAACATATGAATATCGAGCTGCGACAACTGCGCTATTTCGTCGCGGTTGCCGAAGAAAAGCATTTCGGCCGCGCCGCACTGCGGCTGCACATGACGCAGCCGCCGTTATCGCAAGCCATCCAGGCGCTCGAGGCCAACCTTGGCACGCCACTATTTGCACGCACCAAACGTAGCGTTGCCCTGACACCGGCCGGGTTGGCGCTGCTGCCTGAGGCGCAACGCCTGTTGCAGCAGGCGGCCACCCTGCCCGACCTGGTGCGGCGTGCGGCTTCAGGTGAATCCGGTTTGCTCACGCTGTCGTTTGTCTCTACTGCCGATTACAGTATCTTGCCACCGCTGCTGCGGGCCTTCCGTGAAGCCTATCCGCAAGTGCAGATCGACTTGCAGGAAGCCACCAGCGATCTCCAGCTGGCGCAGCTGATGGAAGGCAGGATCGATGCCGGCCTGCTGATCCCGCCCTTGCCGGACAAGGCCAAGCTGGCGCTGGATTACCAGCCGGTTTTATCGGAGCCTCTGATCCTGGCGGCACCCAGCGGCCTCAAGGTTTTGCGGACCAAGGGCAAGATCGCGTTGAGCTCCCTCGCTGATATGCCCTTGATTATTTTCCCGCGCCGCATCTCGCCGGGTTTCCACGACACCATCCTGGGTTGTTTCCGGGCCGCCGGCGTCACTCCCCATATCGGCCAGGAAGCGATCCAGATGCAAACCATCGTCGGCCTGGTATCGGCTGGCATGGGAATCGCGCTTGTGCCACAATCGGTGTCGAACCTGCAACGCCCGGGGGTCGACTATCGCGAATTGCAGGATCAGACACCGCTGGTAGAGACCGGCCTGGCCTGGCGCCGTGATAATGTTTCGCCGGTACTGCAAGCCTTTTTGCAACTGTGGGGTCGCTCAAAGTCGTAACGAGCGCCTCAAGGTCTGGTCGAGAAGCGCAGCTGTACGGATGTACAGCGAGCATCACAGGCCAGAGATTGAGGCGCGCAGTAGGCTTTGAGAGACCCTTTTTGAGAAAGAAATAGAACATGCTGATTCACCCCCTGCCCGATCCGATCGCCTTCTCTTTGGGACCGCTCCATGTGCGTTGGTACGGCCTGATGTATCTGCTGGCGTTCATCCAGTTCATCTGGGTCGGCCGCATCAGGATCAAGCAACCGCATATTGCCGCCGCCGGCTGGAAAAAAGAAGATATCGACGACATGCTGTTTTATGGCGTGTTGGGAGTAGTGATCGGCGGCCGCCTGGGACAGGTATTCTTTTACGATCCGGCCTATTATTTTTCCAACCCGAGCGAAATCATCGCGGTCTGGAAAGGCGGCATGTCTTTCCACGGCGGTTTTATCGGCGTCATGATTGCCATGTGGTGGTGGGGTCGCAAGTCCGGCCGCAAACTGATGGACATCATGGATTTCATCGCGCCCATGGTACCGCTCGGCTATGCCGCCGGCCGCCTCGGCAATTTCATCAATGGTGAATTGCCGGGCCGCGTAGTCTCCGATCCGTCGCTGCCGTGGGCCATGATCTGGCCGAATGTGGACAGCCTGCCGCGCCATCCGTCGCCGATCTACCAGATGCTGGTTGACGGCATTTTGCTGTTCATCATCCTCTGGATATTCTCGCGCAAACCGCGGCCGCGCATGGCGGTGGCCGGCATGTTTTCGCTGCTGTACGGCTGCGCCCGTTTCTTTACCGAATATTTCCGCGTGCCGGACTATAACGTGACGTTTGGCGGCATCACCATTTCCGCCGGCCAGATGCTGTCGGTGCCGATGATCGTATTGGGCATTGTGCTGCTGGTCATCGCTTACAGAAAGCCGTATCAATTTGCTGGCGTCGCCGATGCGCCACCAACCAAAGCCCAAACAGGCAAATCGACATCCTGAACCAAAGTGCGGGCGTTCCCCTGGTCACCTGCAGGTGACCAGGCGAACGCTTACCGCCTACCTTTTTCGTTTTGACTATGACTGCCAATCTTTACGCTCTTTTTGCGTCGCACTTTCCCGCCGACAAAACCGCCTGCTGCATCGAAACCCACGACGGCCAGTACTACACCTGGGGCGACATCGAACGCGCATCTGCCAGGATGGCGAACTTACTCAGCAGCCTGGGTCTGCCAAGCGGTGCGCGGATTGCGGTGCAGGTGGAAAAATCACCTGAAGCATTGATACTTTACCTGGCAACATTACGCGCCGGTTTCGTCTATCTGCCGCTGAACACGGCCTATCGCGCTGCCGAAATCGAATATTTCATCGGCGATGCAGAACCTGCGGTATTCGTCTGCTCGCCGCAGAATTTCGGCTGGATCGCCCAGATCGCATTCAAGGCCGGCACCCAGCATCTGTTTACCCTCGATGAAGGCGGCAACGGCCGCAGGAATTCAGGATCGCTGCTGGCGCGCGCCATGCATCATCCGGACCAATTCGAGACGGTTGAAAAGCAGGCCGACGATCTCGCCGTGATCCTGTACACCTCCGGCACCACCGGCCGCAGCAAGGGTGCCATGCTTTCGCACGGCAACATCGGCTCGAACGCCCAGGTGTTGCAGCAATACTGGCACTGGCAGGCGGATGATGTCTTGCTGCATGCGCTGCCGCTGTTTCACATCCATGGCTTGCTGGTGGCGGCCAACGGCGCGCTGCTGAACGGCAGCAAGATGATTTTCCTGCCGAAATTCGACGCTGCAGAAGTCTGCCGCCAACTGCCCCGCAGCACGGTTTTCATGGGCGTGCCAACCTATTATGTGCGGCTACTGGCGCACAGTGGATTCGATCGCAACACTTGCCGCAATATCCGCTTGTTCGTATCCGGCTCAGCGCCTTTGCTGGCAGATACCTTTGCCGAATTCATCGCACGTACCGGCCACACCATACTGGAACGCTACGGTATGAGCGAGACCGCCATGCTGACCTCCAATCCGTATGCCAGCGAGCGGCGCGGCGGCACCGTCGGCCTGCCTTTGCCGGGGGTCTCGTTGCGCCTGATGACGACCGACAGCCTGGTTTGCGGTACGGACGAAATCGGCGATATCCAGGTCAAGGGACCGAATGTATTCCACGGTTACTGGCGCATGCCGGAAAAGACTGCTGAGGAATTCACTGCCGACGGCTATTTCAAGACCGGCGATGTCGGCAAAATCGACAGCAACGGTTACCTGGCAATCGTCGGCCGCAGCAAGGATTTGATTATTTCCGGCGGTTATAACGTCTATCCGAAGGAAATCGAAAGCGTGATAGATGAAATCGATGGCGTGCTGGAATCCGCAGTGATCGGCATTCCGCACGTGGATTTCGGTGAAGCAGTGACTGCCGTGATCGTGAAACGGCCGGAAGCCACACTGACGACGGCGGATGTGATCGCCTTGATGAAAAACACGATTGCCAATTTCAAGGTGCCCAAGCAAGTGTTTTTTGCCGAAGAACTGCCGCGCAACACCATGGGGAAAGTACAAAAAAACTTGCTGCGCGAGCGTTACGGGTCATAAAAAGCCCGCAAATAGTACAAACCACGGGCAACGTCACCCCTTCATAAGCTTGGTTGTGATGTGGCGCCATTCGGCGGCGCTGACCGGCGTGATGGAAAGCCGGTTGCCGCGGCGCAGGATCTGCATCTCGGCCAGCGCTTCCTGTTCTCGCAATTCGGGCAATGCGACGAGGCGCGTTTTCTTCAGGGCGCGCACATCGACCAGCATCCAGCGCGGATTCTCGCGCTCGGCCTTGGGATCGAAATATTTACTCTTGGGATCAAACTGCGTGTCGTCCGGGTAAGGCGAGCTCGCCACTTCGGCCAGGCCGGCTATCCCCGGCACGGCGCAACCGGAATGATAGAACAGCACGCCGTCGCCGACCCGCATCGCATCGCGCATGAAATTGCGTGCTTGATAATTGCGCACGCCATACCAGGCGATGGTTTGCTTGGGCATGGCCAGGACGTCGTCGATACTGGCGTCGTCCGGCTCGGATTTCATTAGCCAATAACTCATTTCGCCTCTAGTCTGATATCAAAGATAAAATGGAAAATTCGGTCGGAAATAAAAAAAGCGGCTGCACATGTGCAACCGCTTTAGAATCAAGTCCCGCCTGTGCCGCTTTGTCGGCATCCTGAACCAAAGCGATTCAAGTTGGCCGCAGTTAGTTCAATTTCGGGCTCATCGGACTAGCGACGCTCACACCTATCGAACAAAATTCCGCAGCCGTTGCGTATAAATGGTTCAAGGATTTTATGACAATCGCGAACACGGCAGGAGACGTTAGTCTACTCCAAACGATATCCAAGTCAAACCCCTTTTGGCAAAATTTTTGGGGCGATGCGGCCAGCAAAGCCGCCAGATACATGGCTAGCCAGCAGGCATCGCGCCATAGCCACAAGAACTAAAACAAATCTTCCTGTGCAGCCAGCGCCTCATCCAGGACCGCATGCATCGCAGTTATATTCTGCTTTACTTCCGACATGGTGAGATCGGACAACGGACCCGCGGGAGCTTTGCTGCCCAATAATTCGGCGGCGATGCCAAGCGCGGCGATGACGGCAATGCGATCATTGCCGCGAATTTTTCCCGCATCGCGGATGGCAGACATTTTGCCATCCAGATAGGTGACGGCTTCCTGCAGCGCCTTTTCTTCGCCTTCTTTGCAAGCCAGTGTGTATGGCTGGCCCATGATGCTGACATTTAACTGGCTCATGTAAGTTCCTGATCTTGCAACGAATTTTGCGACACCGCTTCCGGCAATGCCGGGAATTTCTCCAGTAAAGCAGCTACTCGCTGATGCGCTTCTCCGATGCGCTGCTTCAACTCTTCGTTTTCACTCTGCAAACCGGTCACGCGCAGACGCAGTTCGGCATTTTCGCGACGCAAGGCGTGCGTCAGCTCGGCCAGCTGGCCGATTTTCTCTGATAATTGATGGAATTCTGAAATCATTTTGTCACTATAGTGTCGCTAAGGAAATTACGTCAATAGATTCGAACAATGAATCTAGCAGTTGATCATCAATCAGGTGTTAGCAGGTGCCGGCGCCAGGCGCTTGAGTGCATAGGAATACGCCAATGATTGTAATAATGCTACGGTACTGCCGGCGATAACCTCTCCGACCCGCAACAAAGCATACTGCAACTCCTGATGCAGGCCTTTACCGCCAATCGCAGCTGACATCAAGATAACCACGGTCGCAGGACCCAGACGCCAGTTGGCGGGATAGTTCTGCAACAACATGGCCACCAGCACCGATGTTGCCAAAGCGACCAGCAAGGACAGAAATCCCGGGCCGAGAACAACCAGCGCCAGACAAGCCACCACACAGCCATTCAGGGTATTGATCAAACGGGCCCGGAAGTTTGCCTTGGCCAGGTTGACGTCCGGCTCAGTCACAATGATCAGGGAAATCAAGGCCCAGTACGGCTCATCCAAACCCAGTGCGCGCAATCCGTACCAGGTGATCAACGACCCCGTCACGATCTTGATCAGATAAACCAGGGCATTTTTTCTGGGGCTAATGAATTGAAAGTCCATTCCGGCCTTTAGAATTTCGGTGCGAGCGCCATTTTAGCCGAGAACCTGATTCGCCCCGAGAATTCAGTACCTTACACTGTGACACGGACCTCTGGCGAAGGTTCGTCCGTGGCGGCGGTGAATTTACATATTGCCAATCGGTTTGGATCACCCTATATTCATTCGTCGCAATAATCTGGCAAAAAACGCCGAAGCAGTCGGCTCGGCTACCGGAGAAAATATGCAGACTCAAACAGCTATCTTCCGCCTGTCCAAAAGGATGGCGCTATCCATTGCCTTATTCACCATGACCAGTATGCCGCTCAAAGCCGAAACGCTGTCACACCCCGCTCCCGTTCTATTCGCCTATGTCGGAACCTACAATCCCAACGGCGAAGGCGTCTACCTGTTCAAGGTAGATAGCCAGTCAGGCGCGCTGAGCCGGGTGAAAGTCGTCAGCACGCTGCCGAATGCGGCCCAGCTAGATCTCGATGCTGCCGGCAAAACACTGTATGTAGCAAGTGAAGTGGACAATTACAACGGTAGCCAGCACGGCGTGCTGGCGGCATATGCGGTGAACCGGACAGATGGCTCGCTAACGCTGTTGAATCAACAGGACGCGCAAGGTAAGAACCCGGTGCATGTGGCGCTGACGCCAAAGCAGAATTATCTGCTCGCCGCGAATTACGGCAATGGCTCGGTGGCGTCGTTCCCGCTGGCTGAAGGCGGCAGTTTGCTGCCGGCTGTGTCGGTCCAGAAAAGCACCGGTCCGGTTGGCGCTGCGCGACCCGAGGCAGCCACTATCGGCAGCTTTGCCGCCAGCGGCCATGACAGTCCGCATGCGCACATGATCGCCAGCGACCCCAGCGGCAAATTTGTCTTTTCTACCGACCTTGGGCTGGATCGGATATATCAATGGCGCTTTGATCAAAGCACCGGCAGCTTGACGCCGAATACGCCGTCCTTCATCAAGGCCTCGTCGGCCGGCGCCGGCCCGCGCCATTTCGTGTTTCACCCCAACGGCAAGTATGTTTACCTGATCAATGAAGAATCTTCAACGCTGACGCTCTATCACTTCGACCAGGCAGGCGGGACTTTGCAAGAACAGCAAACCGTCTCAAGCCTGCCGAAAAATTATCAGGGCACCAGTTTTGCCTCTGGCCTTACCCTGAGCCACGACGGCCGCTTCCTGTACGTGGCGAACCGCCTGCACAACAGCATTGCCCAGTTCACCATCGGCGCGCAAGGCAAGCTCAGCTGGGTAGGGGAAACATGGACCCGCGGCGACTATCCGCGCAGCCTCGTGATCGAGCCGCAAGGGCGTTATATCTATGCACTGAACCAGCGCAGCGACAATATCACCCAGTTCGCCATCGACAGGAACAGCGGCAAGCTGGAATTCATCGACAGGTATACCGGACTGGGCAGCCCTTCGCAGATGGTGTTTTTACGCTGAGGATTTAGAGCTGACTACTGCAGCTTGCCGGGATGCTGCTGAATCGCCTCCAGCACGAAAGGCTTGAGGTCCGTCCCGCCCTGTTCTTCGATATGCGCCAGCAATGCGCGCCGCATGCGCGGCTCCCAGCTACGCTTCAGGTGGCTGGTGAGATCCGTCATGGCTTGCTGGTGGTCGGGCATGGTCTCGAAAAACAACCCGATCTGATTCGCCATCTTCACCAGGTGCTCTACATTCATAACGCTACCCTTTCTGCTGCAGGTGGGTGTAATTGAAATTCACGGCAGCTCATGACAATAATCGCTGCGGATGGGCATACACCACGTGGCCGGGTTCCCGCACGAAGCCAAGCAAGGTGACGTTGGCCTGCTCCGCCAGGCGGATCGCCAGCGCAGTCGGCGCCGATACCGCGACGATAAAACCGCATCCCGTGCTCGCTGCCTTTTGCACCATTTCATAACTGGCGCGGCTGGTGATCAGCACTGCGCCGCTGGAAAAATCCTGTTTGGGATTTTTTTGCGCCAAGGCGCCGATCAATTTATCGAGTGCATTGTGGCGCCCGACATCTTCCCGAACCAACGCAATTTGGCCGTCAGTCTGTAACCATGCGGCGGCATGGGTTGCACCGGTTACCTGCTGCAAATGCTGTCGCTTCTGCATGTCGGCCATTGCCGTGTAGATGTCTGCCGCTGAAAATTGCGCGCGGGAAGTTACCGGCGCCGGCTTACGCACCGCCTGCTGCAAGGTTTCCGCGCCACACAAACCGCAACCGGTACGGCCGGTCAGGTTGCGCCGCTTCTCCTTGAGCGCGACAAAACGCTCGGTGGCAATCTGCATCTGCACCTGGATCCCGTCCTCTGCGGTGATGATCTCGCAATCGAACATCTCGCTGCGATCCTGCAGGATTCCTTCGGTCAAGGAAAAACCCAGCGCAAAGTCCTCCAGATCGGCAGGTGACGCCATCATCACTGCGTGCGAGATGCCGTTGTATTCCAGCGCCACCGGCACTTCCTCCGCAACGATGTCGCGGCGCTTGTTGACGGCGCCGTTGCTCCACCTTTCGACATCTACTTCAGTGCTGCTGGCGTATTCGGGTGTGGCCATGCTATTCCTCTATGCGATTACTTGGTGACTGCGGCCTCAGCCTCATGCCCGGCTTGCCCTTGCAGCAGCTTCAGTTGCTGCTCGGTGAAACGGCTGAACTGCTTCTGCCATTCGGAAGGCTGGCTGACCGGCATTACCTGTACAGCCGTGACCTTGTATTCCGGACAATTAGTGGCCCAGTCGGAATTATCGGTGGTAATCACATTGGCGCCCGATTCCGGGAAATGGAAAGTGGTGTATACCACGCCCGGCTGCACTCTCTCAGTCACCGTTGCGCGCAATACTGTCTGCCCTGCGCGCGATTCGATACCGACCCAATCATCTTCCTTGATGCCCCTGTCTTCAGCGTCATGCGGGTGGATCTCCAGCCGATCCTCGCTATGCCATTCGACGTTCTCGGTACGCCGGGTCTGGGCGCCGACATTATATTGCGACAAAATCCGGCCGGTAGTCAGGATCAACGGGAATTTCGGCGTCACCTTTTCATCGGTAGCAAAATATTGGGTATTGATGAACTTGCCCTTGCCGCGCACGAATTCATTGATGTGCATGATCGGCGTGCCTTCGGGGGCCGCGTCATTGCATGGCCACTGCAGGCTGCCGGCCTGTTCCAGCTTGGCATAGCTGACACCGTGGAAGGTGGGTGTCAACGCTGCGATTTCGTCCATGATTTCCGACGGATGCTTGTAGTCCATCGGATAACCGAGAGCTGCGGACAAGGCGACCGTGACTTCCCAGTCCGACTTCCCGCCCTTGGCCGGCATCACCTTGCGTACACGCGAGATACGCCGTTCGGCATTGGTGAAAGTGCCGTCCTTTTCCAGGAACGACGATCCGGGCAAGAACACGTGCGCATATTTGGCAGTCTCGTTGAGGAACAGATCCTGCACCACGATGCATTCCATCGCCGCCAGCGCGGCGGTGACGTGCTGCGTGTTCGGATCCGACTGCACGATATCTTCGCCTTCGCAATACAGGCCCATGAAACTGCCATCCATGGCGGCGTCAAACATGTTCGGAATCCGCAAACCCGGTTCGGGGCTCAGGGTGACACCCCACGCTTGTTCAAACTCGCCGCGCACGGTGCTGTCCGAAACATGGCGGTAACCTGGTAACTCATGCGGGAATGAACCCATGTCGCAAGAACCCTGGACATTGTTCTGGCCGCGCAACGGATTGACGCCGACACCTTCGCGGCCGACATTGCCGGTTGCCATTGCCAGGTTGGCGATACCGATCACCATGGTCGAGCCTTGCGCATGCTCGGTCACGCCAAGGCCGTAGTAGATGGCGCCATTGCCGGCGGTAGCAAACAAGCGCGCCGCGCCGCGCAATTGATCTGCGGGTACGCCGATAATATCGGCCATCATTTCCGGCGAATTCTCCGGCCGCAGGACAAATTCCTTCCAGTCGGCATACGATTGCTGGTCGCATCGTTCAGCGACGAAGTCTTCTTTCTGCAAACCTTCAGACAGAATCACGTGCGCCAGTGCAGTGATCAAGGCGACGTTGGTGCCAGGCCGCAGTTTGAGATGATAATCGGCCTGCACATGGGGTGATTTCACCATGTCGGTAGTGCGCGGATCGATCACGATCAATTTGGCGCCCTGGCGCAAGCGGCGTTTCATTTGCGAAGCAAACACCGGATGGGCGGCAACCGGATTGGCGCCGATGACCATGATCACATCCGACTTCATCACCGAATCGAAAGTCTGCGTACCGGCTGATTCGCCCAGCGTTTGCTTCAAGCCGTAACCGGTAGGCGAATGGCAGACACGGGCACAGGTATCGACATTGTTATTGCCGAAGGCGGCCCGCACCAGTTTTTGCACCAGATAGGTTTCTTCATTGGTGCAGCGTGAGGAAGTGATACCGCCGATGGAATCCTTGCCATGCTTGGCCTGGATACGGCGGAACTCGCTGGCGGCATAAGTCAGCGCTTCGTCCCACGACACTTCGCGCCATGGATCGGTGATTTTGCTGCGTATCATCGGCTTGGTGATGCGGTCCTTGTGGGTCGCGTAACCCCAGGCGAAGCGG
>FTFY01000858.1_pt1 | contig 18476 bp, 18 predicted proteins | sample 1640561 | NCBI WGS metagenome assembly FTFY01 (sample SAMEA3914789, study PRJEB12502) | metagenome | biome: forest; material: soil | place: Canada | collected 2011-07-03 | depth 0.3 m | reverse complement strand
GTCGACTTGCCGGCGCCGTTCTCGCCCATCAAGGCATGGACTTCGCCGGCAAATACGGTCAGGTCGACCTCTTTCAACACCTTCAAGCCACTGAAGGTCTTGGAAATGCCGCGCATCTCGAGAATCGGTGTTGCGCCTGATTCAGGTTTCATGAATAGCCCCTAAATTTGACTGATCGATCATTTTTATAAAAACAATCACGTGGATAAAACAGTTCGTATGGCCGGGTGAGAATATTGCAAACCGATTAACAAGATATTCGTATCGGCAATTTCAATATTGAGAACGATCGCTCAATCTCAATTTTTGAGCGAGGTGCGGAACGAGGCCGTAGCGCCTCTATGGGATGCGGGATATTCATTTGTCTCCTTGCGTATTTGTTTTTTACCTAGGTGAAGCAACTGCCGGACAACTGCCGAACTAGTTCCAACGACCTGATTTTCGATCAATATTAGATGAAAGCAAGCGCTTGCGCAAGCGCTTGCTTTTTTTGATATTTACACAATACAAATGATGAAGACAAAAAAACACCTCCACGAAGGAGGTGTCGGATACAGCTTCTGGTAACCGCTAAAACCGCTTGTTGCTGAGTGTCGTAATGCCCCGATCAGTTCCCTGCCACGGTCATGCTTTCAATCAGCACAGAGCCGGTTTGCTTGGTGCCGCGAATCAGCGTATCGGCGCCGATCGCGACGATTTGCGCCAGCATGTCTTTCATGTTGCCGGCAATCGTGATTTCCTCGACCGGGTATTGGATCACACCCTTTTCAACCCAGTAACCGGAGGCGCCGCGCGAATAATCGCCGGTGACGTAATTGACGCCCTGCCCCATCAGCTCGGTCACCAGCAAGCCGGTATCGAGCTTCTTCAGCATCGCCTTGAAATCATCCGAAGACTTGGTGAGCGAAGAAGTGATGCTCAGGTTATGCGAGCCGCCGGAATTACCGGTAGTTTTCATGCCCAGCTTGCGCGCCGAATAGGTCGACAGGAAATAACCCTGCACCACGCCATCCTTGACCACATCGCGACGCTGCGTCTTGACGCCCTCTTCGTCGAACGGCGCCGAACCCACCGCGCCGATAACGTGCGGATCTTCCACAATCTGGATATGCGGTGCAAATACCGACTTACCCAGCGAATCCAGCAAGAAGGTCGACTTACGATACAGCGCGCCACCCGACACAGCTTGCACGAAGGCCCCCAGCAAGCCTGCCGCCAGCGGCGCCTCGAACAGTACCGGGCACTTGCGGGTATCCAACTGACGCGCGTTCAGCCGCGCCAATGCGCGCTCTGCAGCGTATCGGCCGATCGCTTCCGGCTTGGCCAGATGTTTCGGATCGCGCATCGACGAATACCAGTCGTCGCGCTGCATCTTGCTACCCTTGCCAGCGATTGGCGCCACCGAGATGGTATGCCGCGAAAACGGATAACCACCCATGAAACCGCGCGAATTGGCGCTGACAAAGTGCGATTGCTGGGCATAGACGCCGGCGCCTTCGCTATTGGTGATACGTTTATCGACGGCAAATGCTGCCGCTTCGCAACGTTTCGCCAGCTCCACCGCCTCTTCGGCCGAGATCAGCCACGGTGAGCACAGTTTCAAATCCAGCGGATTCATTTCCAAAGTATCAACATCAGGCAAGCCTGCGCAATCGTCCTCGGCGGTAAAGCGGGCGATGTTGTACGCTGCTTCGACCGTGTCTTGCAGCGCTTTTGCCGAAAAATCGGAGGTGCTGGCATTGCCGCGCCGGGTATGGCCTTCCTCGCCCAGATAGAGGGTGATGCCCATGCCCTTGTCCTTGTTTTGCTCGATGGTTTCGACGCTGCCCTTGCGCACACCCACCGACAATCCGCTGCCTTCGCTGATTTCAACGGCGGCGCCGGAAGCGCCTTTTTCCCGTGCATAGCGCAAAACGTCCTGCGCAAGTTGTTGCAATTGCTCTTGGCTATGTATGAATACGGAGTCGCTCATGGGTCGGTTTTCTTCGAAAAAGGTATAAAACGGTTATCATAGCAGTCGTTTACAGTATGGAAGTACCCTTAACATCATGCCAAATCCCAATCGGGGCTCCTGCGGCTTTCAGTCCAGTGAGTTCGAACAAGAATACGATCGTCCCTCCAAGTCACAGCTTAAGCGCGAGATGACTGCATTGCAGAAGCTCGGCGAAGAGCTGATTGCCGAATCGCGCGACCGCGTCAAGCGGGTGCCGATGCCGGAAGATGTGCGCGACGCCATCCTCGAATGCCAGCAAATCAAGGATCACGAAGGCCGCCGCCGCCAGACTCAGTACGTTGGCAAGAAAATGCGTACGCTGGAGCCGCACGAAATCGCCGAAATCCAGAAAACCCTGGATAGCTGGAGAGGCTTGTCGAAAGCCGATACCGCCGCCATGCACGCGCTGGAACGCCACCGCGACCGCCTGCTGAAGGACGATAACGCGCTGACCGAATTGCTGGCGCAGCATCCGGAACTGGATGTGCAGCACATCCGCACCCTGATCCGCAACGGCCGCAAGGAACAAGCCGAGAACAAGCCGCCTAAGGCTTATCGCGAAATTTTCCAGTTGCTGAAGCAATTGCAGAAGCCATCAGCTGATCGGGATGGCGAGGATGATAGCGAACACGACGAAGATGACGACCAACACGATGAGCGCAACTAGTCCTGCATCGAAGCAAAGCTTGAAAATCGGCCTGGTGTCGATTTCGGACCGCGCCAGCACCGGCGTTTATCAGGATCAAGGTATCCCTGCCCTGCAAGACTGGCTGGCGACGGCGCTCGCCAGTCCGTGGGAAGTCGAAACCCGCCTGATTGCCGACGAACGCGCGCTGATCGAGCAAACCTTGATTGAATTATCAGATCAACATCATTGCGATCTGGTGCTGACCACCGGCGGCACCGGCCCTGCCCGGCGCGATGTGACGCCGGAAGCAACGCTGGCGGTCGCTACTAAGGAAATGCCAGGTTTTGGCGAACAGATGCGGCAGATCAGCCTGCAATTCGTTCCTACCGCGATCCTGTCGCGGCAGGTCGCGGTGATACGCGAGAGCGCCGATCATGCGGCGTTGATCCTGAACCTGCCAGGCCAGCCGAAAGCCATCAAGGAAACGCTGGAAGGTTTGAAGGATGCCGACGGCAAGCAGAAAGTGTCAGGCATTTTCGCCGCGGTGCCTTATTGCATCGACCTGATCGGTGGTCCGTATATCGAAACCAACGAAGCGGTCTGCAAAGCATTCCGGCCGAAATCGGCGATCAAGCCAGCGTAGCCGGCGCAGGTAAATCCTCCTTACCCAACTTTTTTGCGAACAGCATCCATGTTGCCAGCGGTCGCCTCCAAACCCTGCATTGCCCGACCATTGCTCCTGCCGCTCTTGACGCTGGCGCTGAGCTCGCCCCTACCCGCGCTGGCGCAAACCCAAACTTTGCGCCTGATCAATGAGTATCCGGCGACCTCGATCACTGCCGCGGCAGACTTGCAGTTTGCCGCCAACGTCAAATTATTGGCGGACGATACACTCGCCATCAGCACCGAGCAGGAAACACAGAACCCGTTCAAGGGCAGCGCCCAGGTCGGTGCGATGAGCGACGGCAAGATTGAAATCGCCACGCTGTTTGCCGGCATCATCGGCGCCAGCGATCCTTTCTTCCTGCTGTCTTCGCTGCCGTTCACGGCAAATGATTTTGACGATGCAAAAGCGCTCGCCAGTTGCTCGCAGCCTGCGGTCGAGCAGCATCTGAGCAAACTCAATGCGCATCTGCTGTACGTCACGCCATGGCCACCGTCCGGCATCTGGTCGGCGACGCCACTGACTGATCTGGCAGCTTTGAAGGCGCTGCGGATTCGCACCTACGACGAAAATAGCCGCGCTGTATTTGAGCAGGTCAGTGCGCAGAGCGTGAATCTGCCGTTTTCGGCGGTTCCGCCCAAACTGGCTGCCGGTGAGTTGAACGCCGTACTGTCGTCAGGCGATGGCGGCGCAGGTAACCGCTTGTGGGAACAGCTAGGCAATTTCAGCGCTGTCAGCTACTCGATTCCGTTGAGTTACACCGTCATCAACCAGGATGTCTGGCAGCGATTGAAACCAGAACAGCAAGCGATACTGACTGAAGCCGCAAAGCGTACGGCGGCCAGCTCCTGGAGCAACGTCAAGGATCGCATTGCCAGCAATTACGCACGCATGCGCGAACATAAAATGACCTTGAACCTGGCGCCTGCGCAAGAGATACAAGACAGTCTGCGCAGTGCCGCAAGAAGCCAGGTCGCGGCCTGGCAGCAAAAGGCCAATGCCACCGATATCGTCGGACTCTGCCTCACGGGCACGTCGCAAGCGTCACAAGTGTCTAAATAAGCCGGCAGCCGGCACCGATCAATCAATCACTCTCTATCCGGAACACCTAATGTCAAGCACTCTCGAAACCCTGGAAATCGCCACCTCCGAAACACCGACCGCGGCCGTCATCTGGATGCACGGCCTCGGCGCCGACGGCTCGGATTTTGTACCGATCGTGAAAGAACTGGATCTGACCGGCTGCCCTGGCATCCGTTTCGTTTTCCCGAGCGCGCCCGCGATACCGGTGACTATCAATAACGGCTACGTGATGCCGGCCTGGTACGACATCCTGACCACCGACCTGATCCGTCGTGAAGACGAAGCCGGTTTGCGCAAATCGCAGGTTGAAATCGAAGCCTTGATCGCGCAGCAGATTGCGCTCGGGATTCCCGCCGACAAAATCGTCATTGCCGGTTTTTCACAAGGTTGCGCGATGGCGCTGCAAACCGGTTTGCGTTATCCGCAAAAGCTGGCTGGCCTGATGTGCCTGTCCGGTTACCTGCCACTGAGCGATAAGACCGCCGAAGAGCGCAATGCCGCCAACCAGGACACACCGATTTTCCAGGCCCATGGCCGTGGCGATCCGGTGGTACTGATCGACCGCGCAGAAAAATCGCGCGACTTGCTCAAGCAACTCGGTTATCAGGTTGAGTGGCATGAATACATGATGCCGCATTCGGTGTGCGCGGAAGAAGTTGAAGATATCGGTAACTGGTTGCGCCGTGTATTGGCGTAAAACACGTCACTGCGCCAACTCATAAAAAAAGCCCGCATTGCATGCGGGCTTTTTTCTCGGCAAAATTTATTTCACCTGCGGCGTATAACCCGCATCCTTGATCGCTTCAGCAAGCTCTTCCTTAGTTGCCTTGCTCTCAACCGACACGGTCCGCCCTTCTATCTTGATATCCACCTTGGCGTTTGCATCAACGTCAACGATGGCTTTGGTAATGCGGCCGGCACAGTGGCCGCAAGTCATGTCCTGCACATTGAATTCGATCATTTTCCTGCTCCGTCTTGAGTTAATTAGGTACCTGTATTAACTATAGACCTTCCCATCATGGCAAGGTCAAGCCCTAATTGATGCAATACGAAAAGCAAATGATCCAACCATGCTGCAGGACATCATGCACGACTTAATTCAAGCCGTTCTTGCCTTCGATTTCATTGGCTTTCAAACCACCCAGGCGCGCATGCAAGCGGCCGCGGGTCGCCACTGCGAACGCCACCACGACTTCATCGGCATTCGGTGCGTCGAAAAACTGTGTAGTCACGGTGTCGTAGTGCGATGGCACATACAAGGCATTCTTGTGGGCCAGCGGAATATCGAGTTCAGTACCCGGTACGCCGCGCTTGCCGGACGATGGAATCCATGCCTTGCCGCCGCCGATGGCTTCGCGGATCGGCATCACCATGGCTGGCGTCAGGAACGCATTGCCGTGCTCGTATTCGCCGCCAATACCGACGATGCAAGCCTTGCCGTAGCTTTCCACCTGGTCCTGGCCCAGCGCGGCGACAATGCGACGGCCGAACTCATGGCCGAGCGCCGGTGAATTAGCCAGGATCAGGTCCAGGTTCTCGCTGAAACGCCCGGCATAAGGATTGTGGATGGCAGCGGCGATCACGATCTTGCGCAACAAGCTGCCATCAGCCAGCACGCCGTTTTCATTGGCCAGGGTGTCGTCGATCTGGGTGTACCACTTGCGGATATGATAATTTTCGAAATTGGCTGGTTTGGTCATATTGGTTTCCTGGCAAGTTTATAGATTTGAAGAAATCTGAAGGATAGGAATCCTAACTTGCCCGCCCCCCTTGCCGTATAGCGCATTACATATAAGCAGTAGAGCTTTTGGCAGCGCAAAAGACAAACTGTTAAGATTGTGCTTGACCTTCCCATCATGGGAAGGCTGATCATGCATCATCCCCACTCGTCAAATTGAGTCCATCATGAGCAGCACCGACGCCATACAAGCAACCCAAGCGACAGAATTCCAATTAGCGATAGACGGCATGACCTGCGCATCGTGCGTCTCCCATGTCGAAAAAGCATTGCGCAAAGTTGCCGGCGTACGTGAGGTCAGCGTTAATCTGGCAACCGAACTGGCGACCGTGCAAGCCGATGGCGCAAGCACTATCGGGCCGCTGGTCGCCGCGGTGGAAAAAGCCGGCTACCAGGTCAGGCAGCAGGAATTGACACTGGATATCGAGGGTATGAGTTGCGCTTCCTGCGTCAGCCGGGTGGAAAAAGCGTTGCACAAAGTGGCCGGCGTACAAACCGTTGCCGTCAATCTGGCCAGCGAGAAAGCCACACTGACCACTGCCGGCGCGGTGCCTGTCGCCAAATTGATAGCGGCAATCAAGGCTGCAGGTTATGAAGCCTCATTACCAAAGCTCACCCTAGAAGCATCGGCAAGCAAGCGTCCATTGCCGAGCTGGTGGCCGGTCGCCGTTGCTGCGTTGTTTACCCTGCCGCTCGTCCTGCCGATGCTGCTGATGCCCTTCGGCAGCAGCTGGGCCCTGCCCGGCTGGTGGCAACTGGCGCTGGCGACGCCGGTGCAGTTCTGGCTCGGCGCCCGCTTCTATCGGGCCGGCTGGCGCGCCCTGAAGGCTGGCACCGGCAATATGGATTTGCTGGTGGCGCTCGGCACCAGCGCTGCATATGGATTGTCCCTGTATTTGCTGCTGACGGCCGCACATGGCGCGATGGCGCATCTGTATTTCGAAGCATCGGCGGCGGTGATCACGCTGGTGCTGCTCGGAAAATGGCTGGAAACCCGCGCAAAACGCCAGACCGCTGATGCCATCCGCGCCTTGAATGCGCTGCGTCCCGAACGTGCCACCGTACGGCGCGACGGCGTTGACCGCGAGATCGCCATCGCCGACCTGCAGATCAACGATCTGGTGGTGGTGCGCGCCGGCGAACGCATCGCGGTTGACGGCTTGGTGGTGGAAGGTCACAGCCAGGTCGACGAATCCTTGTTGACCGGCGAGAGCTTGCCGGTAGAAAAGCAACTGCACGACCGGGTGACTGCAGGCGCCATCAACGGCGCAGGTTTGCTGATAGTGACCACCACCGCAATCGGCGCCGAAACCACGCTAGCCCGCATCATCCGCATGGTGGAACATGCACAAGCCGCCAAAGCGCCGATCCAGCGCCTGGTAGACCAGGTCAGCGCGGTCTTCGTGCCGGTGGTGCTGCTAATCGCCGCCATCACCTTGCTGGGTTGGGGCTTGAGCAGCGGCGACTGGCAGCAAGCGTTGCTCAATGCGGTGGCGGTGCTGGTGATCGCCTGCCCATGCGCATTGGGACTGGCGACGCCGACAGCGATCATGGCCGGCACCGGGATCGCCGCCCGCTTCGGGATCTTGATCAAGGATGCAGAAGCGCTCGAAATCGCCCATCGCATCAATGTCGTGGCATTTGATAAAACCGGCACCTTGACGATTGGACATCCGACTTTGCAGGCGTTGCTGCCCCACGCACAAGGCGTAACCGCCAGCGACGATTTGCTGACACTTGCCGCAGCAGTACAACGTGGCAGCGAACATCCGCTGGCTCGCGCAGTCATCGCCGCCGCAGATAAAAAGGCATTGCCAGCGTCACTCAACGCCAGCAAGGTACAAAGCGTCGCCGGACGCGGCGTGCAAGCCACTGTCGGCGATCGGCAATGTTATCTGGGCAGCTCGCGCTGGATGCAGGAACTGGGCGTCGACCTCGGGTCATTGGCAAACGAAGCCAAGACGCTGGAAGCTGAAGGCCGCACCGTTTCCTGGCTCGCCACCGAGGAAAATGGCAAATTACTGCTCACCGGTTTGCTGGCCTTCGGCGATGAAGTCAAACCAACGGCCAGGATTGCAATCCAACAGTTGCAACAACGTTCGATCCGGGTTGCCATGCTGAGCGGCGATAACCACGGCAGCGCCAACGCCGTCGGCCGGCAGCTGGGAATCACCGAGGTCCATGCAGAAATCCTGCCGGGTGAAAAAGCCAGGGTGATCACAGATCTCAAATCCGGCGCCGCCGTGGTCGCCATGGTCGGCGACGGCATCAACGATGCGCCGGCGCTGGCTGCTGCCGATGTCGGCATCGCCATGTCGACCGGCACCGATGTCGCCATGCAGGCCGCCGGCATCACGTTGATGCGCGGCGATCCGGGCCTGGTCGCGGATGCTATCGATATCTCGCGCCGCACCTACAACAAGATTCGCCAAAATCTGTTCTGGGCTTTTATCTACAATCTGATCGGCATTCCGCTGGCAGCGCTGGGGTATCTGAATCCGGTGCTGGCCGGTGCGGCGATGGCGTTCAGCAGCGTCAGCGTGGTCAGCAACGCCCTGCTGCTGCGCCGCTGGCGGCCTTCATCTTTCAAGGAAACTCCACATGACGACTAATGCAATGAATATCGGCGACGCCGCACTGGCTTCAGGCGTCTCGGCCAAAATGATACGGCACTATGAAGAAACCGGTTTGATCCCGAAAGCCAGCCGCAGCGACGGCGGCTACCGCACTTATGCCGAACGCGATATCCATCTGCTGCGGTTTATCCGCCAGGGCCGCTTGCTGGGATTTTCGATGAAGCAGATTGGCGAACTGATCGGCCTCTGGCTGGATCAGTCGCGCCCCAGCAGCAAAGTGAAGCAACTGGCGCTGGACCATATCGCTGAATTAAACGACAAGATCAAGGAGTTGCAGGCCATGAAAGCCACCTTGGAACAACTGGCTTGCCATTGCCATGGCGATGCGCGGCCGGATTGCCCGATTCTTGAAGGCCTTGCCAAGCAGTAGCCAAACAGCCACATCAAGTAACATAAATCAATGCTAGAATCCGATCCATGTTTGCCATAAACCGACTCAGGAACCTGCTGATTTTATTGCTGGCGCTGACACTCCCTATACAGGGATATGCAGCGGCGGCGATGGTTTTTTGCGCCTCGGAAAAAGTCACGTTGGCAAGCACCATCAGCGATGATGCCGCAACGGCGCATCATATGCATGTGCAAAATGCAGATCTGCCGTCCAAGGCTCAGCCCGGCAAGCACGAGCACTCGTCGCACGACAAGAACTCAAGCTCCTGCAGCTCCTGCGCGGCTTGCTGTGTCGGCGCGATTTCGATGCACTCGGCACTGACTGCTGCGCAACCGCTGCCACCCATGCATTTCACACAGCTCCCACTTTCAGGTTTTGTCGGCTACACCCCGGAAAACCCCGAACGTCCTCCCTCAGTCCTCGCGTAACACTCCCGACTCAAACGTCTTGCCGCCCGATCTGGCTCGGCAAGTTTGATTGACGGGCAATGCCCTGGCGACGTCTGCCAGACATTGCTCCAATGTTCGGCCAACGAGGACATCATGTTCATTTTTTTACGCAGGCGCATGCTGCCTGCCGCGCTTCTGGTCGTCCTGACCGGTTGCGCCAGCTTGAGCGCCGATCACGGTTTCACCGAGGTCAGCGAAAATGCCAAACAGCGGCTGGGACAAGCCCCGGCTCAACCGCGCTCCGAAAAGGAACACAGCGAAGCGAGGGAGATCGTTCAAAAACTGCTGCAAGAACCACTCACCGTCGATACCGCGGTACAAATCGCCCTGCTCAACAACCGCGGCTTACAAGCCGACTACCAGGAACTCGGGATTGCCGAAGCAAATTGGGTGCAAGCCAGCCGTTTGCCGAATCCCGGTTTTAGCTTCGGCCGCACCCGCAGCGGCGACGATCTCAAGATAGACCGCAGCTTTTCGATGGCGATCATGGGCTTGCTGACATTGCCGATAAGTTCAAAAATCGAACAGCGCCAGTTCGAGATCAGCAAACTGACGACCGTCAATCGTATCCTGCAGGTAGCCGCCGAGACCCGCAGCGCTTATTACCAAAGTGTTGCTGCGAACCAGAGCATCGCCTATCAGGAACAAGTCGAAAGCGCAGCTGCAGCCGGCAGCGAACTGGCCGGTAAGATGGCTAAGGCTGGCAACTTCAACCAATTGGAACTGGCGCGCGAACAAGCGTTTCACGCCGACGCCGTGACGCAATTGACGCGCTCGCGCCAGCAGGCGGTGGTTGCACGCGAACAGTTGATCCGGCTGCTGGGCCTCGGTTCTGCGCAAACGACAATGAAATTGCCACTGCGTTTACCGGAGCTGCCAGCCCGGCGCCCTTCTTTGCAGGACGCCGAGAACCTGGCCATGGCGCAGCGGCTGGATATCGCTACCGCCAAACTGGAAGTCGAAGGCTTGCAGGCATCGCTGGGATTGAATCAGGCTACCCGCTTTATAAACGTGCTGGACTTGGCGTACCTGCATAATTCCGAACCGGGCATCCCACACGAAACCGGCTATCAGATCAGCCTTGAAATCCCCTTGTTCGACTGGGGTGGCGCACGTGTCGCAAAATCGGAAGCGATCTACATGCAAGCTGCGCATCGCCTCGCGGCCACCGCCGCAGATGCGCAATCGCAAGTACGCGTTGCGTATCAGGGCTACCAGAGTGCCTACGATCTGGCGCGGCACTACAACGATCAGGTGGTGCCTTTGCGCAAGCGGGTTTCAGATGAGTATCTGCTGCGCTACAACGGCATGCTGTCCAGCGTATTCGAGCTATTGGCCGATGCGCGCGAACAAGCCAGTGCCGTCAATGCCGCCATCGACGCCAACCGAGACTTCTGGCTGGCAGACAGCGCGATGCAACTGTCGCTCGGCGGCTCTTTGCCGCCTTCAACATACTCATCTGCGCCGGTGCCCGCGCCTGCAAAATCACAAGGAAAACAACCATGAAGCACTTATCACGACGCGCCTTTTTGCAAGGCTCGGCGCTGGCGGTCAGCGCTACCGCCGTCAGCCGGATCGGCGCCGCCAGCCTGCCGGAAGCAGTCCTGCAAACCCAGGCAAGCACCCAGCCGCCGCTTAGTCCGTCCAATGGCCGCCCTTATCAGCCGGTGGTCACCTTGAACGGCTGGACGCTACCGTGGCGCATGAAGAATGGCGTCAAGGAATTCCATCTGGTGGCGGAACCGGTAGTGCGCGAAATCGCTCCCGGCATGAAAGCCAACCTTTGGGGATACAACGGCCAGAGCCCGGGGCCGACGATCGAGGTGGTGGAAGGCGACCGGGTGCGGATTTTCGTGACGAATAAACTGCCGGAACATACCTCCGTGCACTGGCACGGCCAGCGTTTGCCGAATGGCATGGATGGCGTCACCGGCCTGACCCAGCCCGGAATCCCGCCTGGCAAAACCTTCGTCTATGAGTTCGTGGCGCGCCGCGCCGGCACCTTCATGTACCACCCGCATGCCGATGAAATGGTGCAGATGGCGATGGGCATGATGGGTTTCTGGATTACCCATCCGAAAGACCCGTCGCTGATGCGGGTCGACCGAGATTTCGTGTTCTTGCTGAACGCCTACGACATCGAACCGGGCGCCGCCACGCCCAGGGTCAATCAAATGACCGACTTCAACCTGTGGACCTGGAACAGCCGCGCCTTTCCCGGCATCGACCCGCTGGTAGTGCGGCAGCATGACCGGGTCCGGATCAGGGTCGGCAACCTGACCATGACCAACCACCCTATCCATCTGCACGGCCACGAGTTCGTGGTCACCGGCACCGACGGCGGCTGGACTCCACCGGCCAGCCGCTGGCCGGAAGTCAGCACCGATATCGCCGTCGGCCAGATGCGCGCGATCGAATTCGATGCCAGCGAGCCAGGCGACTGGGCGTTACATTGTCATAAATCGCATCACACCATGAATGCCATGGGCCACGAGGTGCCGACCATGATCGGCGTCGACCAGAAATCGGTATTGAAAAAAATCAACCAGCTGATTCCCGACTACATGGTGATGGGCGACAAAGGCGGCTCGATGGGTGATATGGAAATGCCCCTGCCGGACAACACCCTGCCGATGATGAGCGGCGCCGGTCCGTTTGGCGGGATTGAAATGGGTGGGATGTTTACTACGATGAAGGTACGCAAAGGTATCGCCAGCAACGATTACAAAGATCCCGGCTGGTACAAGCATCCTGCGGGCACTGTTGCCTATGAATGGAAAGGCGGCGATGCCGCGATGCCCGCCGCCGCCCATGCACCCGACGCCAAGCGCATGGCTGGCATGCCGGGTGAAAAAATCATGAATGCAATCAAGGGAGGCTCACATAGCGACCATTAATCGCATTTAACCGAATCCTACTTCCGCACTGAAGCAAACCAACATTTTATTTTTTATCAAAAGGATAACTCCATGAAATCCATATTAATTGCATCAACTCTGGCTTTGTCGCTGTTATCGCTCAATGTCTTCGCCCACGGCGAAGAAGGGTCCGGTGCCGCAGCTGAAAAACATGACGGACATGCAGCGGCATTGGGCAAACCCGGGGTTGCCAGCAAAGTATCGAAAACCATGAACGTCGACATGAATGACACGATGCGTTTCACGCCAGCGACCATCACGGTCAAACGTGGTGAAACCGTCAAATTCATCGTCAAGAATTCCGGCAAGCTCAAGCACGAAATGGTTTTAGGCTCTATTGATGAACTGAAGAAGCACGCGGCCCTGATGGCGAAATTTCCGGAAATGGAGCACTCCGAACCAAATCAGGTATCGGTTGAACCAGGCAAAACCGGAGAGCTGATCTGGCAGTTCAGCAAGGCCGGCACGTTTGATTTCGCCTGTTTGCAGCCAGGGCATTTTGAAGCCGGGATGCGCGGAAACATCATCGTTAAATAATATTTTTCAGCCAGACACACAGTAAAGGAATTCTCATGAAAATCAGTTCTGTTCTATTTTCGGCAATCGCGTTAGCGTTAGTCGCTTCGTTCAATTTGCCGCTTTCGGCGATGGCTGCCGAGGACATCGAAAAGTCCGGCGCCGCAGCGGAAGCGAAACCCGATGACGCCGCTGCCATGTCGGCCGGGGAAGTAAAAAAAATCGACAAAGATGCCGGCAAGATCACGATCAAGCATGGCCCATTGTTAAATCTGGACATGCCGCCGATGACGATGGTTTTTCGTGTAAAAGACCCGGCAATGCTGGATCAGGTAAAGCCCGGCGACAGGATTAATTTTGTCGTCGAAAAAGCTAACGGCGCTTTGACTGTCACCCAGATGCAGGCTGGCAGCTGAGATTTATCCGCATATGAAACGATACACTCGACTTCACAACCATCTATCCCGCCTGACGATATGGATTTGATAAACGTGCGTACGAGTGCATCCTGATTCTGATAGTGAAACAACGTGTTCTGGCAGGCTATGCTGACAGGAACGCCTAAAACCATTGTTTCTGTTTCATGGCGTCGGCAAAACAGAACATCTGTCCATCTTCAACATGGTGTAATCAATAGCTGAAGACGCTGATAACTTGCTGGGGCCGCCACGTTGCGCAGCTTGTCTGATCGACTTCTACAGATTAAAAAGGGTTGTTCTTCCAACGTAGGCAAAGTAATTCCTGAAGCATGTCCCCTCCTTTTCGCCACCATGTTCTTCAATTCCATCGCTGGGCCGGCTTGATTCTTGGCGTCGTCTTGGTCTTGATTGCGGTCACGGGCGCCGGTATGGTTTTTCGTCCTCAGCTCGATCCCGTAATCAATCGCGATCAGTTCACAATAGCGGCTTGCCATGCGAGTTTATCCCTTGATACCCTGATTTCCAATGCGCGTGCGGCTAATCCGAGTGGCGGTGCGCTCACTTACATACGACTTTACCCGGATACGAATGCGGCTACACGCATCCGCTTTAGCGATGACCAATGGGTGAACATGAATCCGTGTTCCGGCGCGCTGCTTGGGCAAGATGATCGTTATGGCGGCCTATTCGGTACACTGGCGCTGTTACACAGTTTCCACTTTGCGAAAAACGGCCACGTGATTGCGGGCACCGTTACCCTCGCGTTTGCCATCATGCTTATTCTGGGCGGCTTCGTGGTCTGGTGGTCCGGCAAACCACGCAGCGGCCGCAACCTCAGTGGTCGCACCTTTCCGCAGCATCTTCACAAGACCACTGCGCTATATGCCAGCCTGATTCTTTTGACGAGCGCACTCACTGGCTTGCCGCAAGCTTTTAAGTGGTATCGGCACAGTATCTACCTGCTCACGGGGTCGCCGTTACCTGCACCAATGTCGCCATCTGTGGCGCCAGCTGGCGTTCGACGCTTGTCGGCAGAAGCAGTCTGGCAGCACGCGCGATCCCTAATGCCGCAAGCCAGGCAAGCGCAAATTCATTTCGCCGAAAAACCTGATGACTCGGTTGACATTAGATTGATCGGGAGTGATGCACCACATGCTCAGGCATTCTCCTATCTGGAACTGGACTCCTACACCGGGAAGGTGCTGCGTTTCACTCCCTACGCAAAAAACAGTCTTGGAGAAAAAATCTATCTTTGGACATTATCCATCCACTACGGCTGGGTAGGCGGCCTGTTCGGCCAGTTGCTGCTGTTAGCCGGTGCGCTATCCGTGCCAGTGCTCGCTTATACCGGCATAGGCAGTTTTCTACGCAGGAAATCCAAACAGCCGGCCAATAAAAAACTGCTACTGCGGCTTCGCAAAAAGACTGTCGAAGCAGAAGGCATCTGTAGCTTCGAACTGGTCGATCCGGCAGGAAAGAAACTGCCTCCCTTCAACCCCGGTTCGCACATTGACGTCTATCTGCGTACCGGCCTGGTGCGGCAATATTCTCTATGCAACGATCCGCGAGAGCGGCGTCGCTATCTGATCGGGGTGTTGCGCACGCAGGATTCGCGTGGCGGGTCGCAAGCCATGCATGACGATCTCGAAGAAGGTTCTGTATTGGAAATTGGCATACCAAGAAACCATTTTCCTCTCGTGTCAGCAGCCAAACGATCGCTGTTGATTGCCGGCGGCATCGGCGTGACTCCTATCCTGTCGATGGCAGAACAGCTGGCCAGCAGAGGTGCCGATTTCAGCATGCATTACTGCAGCCGTTCATTGCTACACACCGCTTTTCTTAATCGAATCAAGTCCGCGATATATGCGCAACGCGTGACGTTTCACTTCAGCGAAGGCGCATTGTCGCAGCGCCTCAACCTGCAGACGCTACTTTCCGATCCGGATCCGGCGACACATCTCTACGTCTGCGGCCCGGTTGGGTTCATGGATGCGGTAATAGACACCGCGAAGAAGAATGGCTGGAGCAATGAGCGGCTGCACCGCGAATATTTTGCGGGCGGAATCAGCAACTCAGACCGCGATGTTGAATTCGATGTCAAGCTAGCCAGCACCGGAAGAGTTTATCGCATCGCTAAAGACAAATCCATTGTTGCGACATTGTCCGAAGCCGGCATCTCGATACCGACCAGTTGCGAACGAGGTGTATGCGGTACTTGCCTGACGCGCGTGCTGAATGGCGAACCGGATCATCGAGATAGCTATCTAAGCGAAGAAGACAGGATGAAGAACGATCTGTTGCTGCCTTGTTGTTCTCGCGCAAATAGCGCCATGCTGGTGCTGGATCTGTAGGTAATAATTTACGGTAACAAGCCAGGAAAACTAAAACGGATAGCGAACGCTACAAACTGCCCCGCACTCTCTCGTCCGAATGCATTGCCAAAAGTAATACTCAAATCAATCCGATCAGGTACCAGCACGGTGCGCAACCCGGCTTGATACGACGGCTTTCCTTTGTGCTCACCATAAATTTCAGCAATCAACGTGAAGCGCCGGGACAGCAATTTCTCCATCCCCATGCCCCAGGTCATACGTGCAGTGTGTTGCGTGTTCGAGTAATTGACGCCTAGATTGGTATGCAAAAAAAACGCATCATCCGATAGCGATAGAGTGACCGGAATCTTGGCATAAGAATGCAAAGAACTCTCTCTGCTGCCCACCTCCGTTTCTCTATCGGCTCCCGCAATCAAGCCGACCCCGACGTCATTGGTTTGCAGTTTTTTCAAGGCGGTTTTAAGCTGGATCTGCGTATGTGCCATGTAGAGGCCGTGAATATCCCTCTGCACCGCGGCCCCAGCTGCAACTTCAAGATTGCCGGTCGCATTGCAGGCCGGCATGAACCATCGCTCAGTGCGATCCCGGTTGAAACGTGCCCACGATTCAAACTGGCAAGCATGCGGTTCGATGATCGCTGCATCGTCGACATTCAATGCGCCAGATGCCATAGAATTCGAAGACGCAGCAATGCCAGATGCCAGCAATGCGGCGCTAGCTAAGATTTTCTTCATAGAGATAGCGTGACCAGCAAAAAAGCCGGTCCAAAGAATTTGGGATTTTATGTTTGAATGCACCAGCTGCATTTTTCTGCATTCGGCAGAAAACCGATAACGCCGCAGATTTATCCGGGCGTTACCAGGCTGGCGCAGCAGCGTCGTAATGAATCGCGCTATTACTTAGATTATTTAGTCGTGAAGCTGGCGCTGACTTTTGTTGTCTTATCTTTTAAAATCACCATCGCAACCACCTTCGAACCAGCTGGGATTTTGACTCCCTTGGCCTCAAATTTGTTGCCGCCGGCAGGCTTGAGCAGTGCTTCCGACTTGGCTCCTTTGCTGGTGATCGTCAGCTTTCCGCTCAGGTCGGCGCTCGGCAGTTCGTCATCGTCATCCACGACGTACAACTCGGCGCCGTCTTTGCCCTGAACCAATTCCAGCGACATGTCGCCATCGATCTGAATCAAGCCGCCATGTTCCGGTTTTGTGTTGCCGTGAGCATGTGCCGCGTCGAACGATATGGACATAGCCCCAAAAAATAATAAAATTGCAATCTTCTTCATCGAATAACCTCTGTATAAAGCGGCGCCCTTGGACGGGGAGCGCCGAAAGCCCGATACCAGACAAGCCGGCAGTAAAGCTGCGAGCTCGGGTTGTTCATTACTCCGGAGCGTGCGGCAGCACAAACGAAAGCGACGCCAGGTGTTCCACCGTGTTCGTCTTCTTTGGATCTTCCGGGGGCGAATTGAAAATGGCGACGACGACGTTCAGCCCTTGATTCCTGACTTTGATCGTCACTGTGCCGTCCGCGGCTGTTTTGAGCTGCTCGCTGTCAGGATCGTTGATCCAGTCATGCAGTACGCGCGCGCCTGCCACCGGCTTGCCTTGATACATGACGCGCAGCTTCATCGATTGCCCCAATAGTGCTGGCAGCGTTGCATCGACTGGCAAGATCTGCAGTGTTTGTCCCGGCAAGAGCGGCAAAGGCGCTGTCATTTGACCGCGAATGAGCACCGCATATTTGTAGTTCTGTTCACTGACGACGGCGTCAGGTACTTCGTCCTTGCCCTTTTTCAGCCATTTCCCTTCAGGTGTCTTGCTCCACGTGCCATTATCGAGAACCGCAGCCACCAGCGCCGGCTGGTTTTCCGTATCGACCAGAATCAAATGATCGGTTTTGACCAATGACGTCGGCACCGGCTTACCCGCCGCATCGAATCCGGCAATGCTTTTCACCATAGAGAAACGCTTGACCATGTCGAGATCGTCAGCGCCGATACCATACAACAAAGCCAGTTGATTGTTGCGTTGAGCAAACCAGATGCCATGCGCATGCGAGGCTGCGCTTACAAGTAAACTTGCAGCCACGGCTGCAGTCATAAAGAGTTTTGTGAAGTTGTTCATTTTCTTCCTTAAGGTTGACTAAGTTCAATCGGTTGACTAAAAAATCAATTAAAACGATGCTCAAGACGGCACATAAAGTTTTTCGAAAAAGCCGCTGACTTTCACCTTTATCGTGACCGGCTTATCGCTGTGATTGCGCCAGAACCAGCCGTGTATGCCGTCAAACGGCGCGACAAAAGATCCTTGGTCGCCCGCTTGCTGTTTTTCTTTCCAATAGCGGGTAAATTCCTTGCCGGCATTGGGCCGTTCGCCGTGCATGTCGACGGTAACTTTGCCACCTTCAGCTGACCACGTATAGACGAAGTGTTCACCCTGCCGCATCAAGGCCTTAATCTCACCACCTTGATTTGGTTGCAATATCAGAGACATTTCACTCTCATTGAATGGCATCTGGCTTTTGATCAAGGTCACTTCCGAGGCACCTGCAGCCGCTGTTGCGAGCGGCGCAGAACTAAGCGACGCCTCGGCGCTATCGGAACTCAATTTTTTGATCTGCAGAAACTTGCCGATGCCAGTGACGTCAATTCCGTACTCGGCAGGCAGAACGAAGGCGACCAATATGGCCGCTGCGGCGATAATGGCGAT
>FTFY01000877.1_pt1 | contig 18723 bp, 18 predicted proteins | sample 1640561 | NCBI WGS metagenome assembly FTFY01 (sample SAMEA3914789, study PRJEB12502) | metagenome | biome: forest; material: soil | place: Canada | collected 2011-07-03 | depth 0.3 m | reverse complement strand
GACGACATTTGTTCGGCGTTGCAATTGATTAATTTTTGGCAAGACGTCGCGATCGATTGGCAAAAGGCGCGGATTTACCTGCCGCTGGAAGACCTGCAGCGGTTCGGCGTGTCGCAAGCACAACTGGCCAGCGGCACGGTGGATCACGCCTGGCGCCGCCTGATGGAGTTCGAGGTGCAACGCGCGCGCGACATGATGACCGGCGCCCAGGCGCTGGCGCTGAGGCTGCCTGGCCGGATCGGCTGGGAATTGCGGCTGGTGATACAGGGCGGCTTGCGCATCCTGGAGATGCTGGAAACGGTTGACTATGACATGTTCCGTCACCGTCCGAAACTGTGCAAAGGCGACTGGTTCCTGTTGCTCTGGCGTGCCTTGCGCATGCGATAGAGAGCCGCGCTCGCCTGGATCACAGTCTGTATCGATGAAAATACTAAAAATCAGCAAACATTCCGTGTTCTTACGTATACTTCGGGCAAATAGTTTTTAAGCCGCTCCCCATATCCATGTCCCCAGACGATTACTGCCAGCAAAAGGCCGCTCAGAGCGGATCCAGTTTTTATTACAGCTTCCTGTTCCTGCCGGCAGAGCGGCGACGCGCCATCACGGCGCTGTATGCTTTCTGCCGCGAGGTCGACGATACAGTCGACGACTGCACCGACGAAAGCGTGGCGCGCACCAAATTGATGTGGTGGCGCAAAGAAATCGCGGCCATGCTGGCGGGCAATCCATCCCATCCGGTGACTCAGGCTTTGCAACCGCATCTGCAAACTTACGGACTGGACGGCAAACACCTGCAAGCCATCATTGACGGCATGGAGATGGATCTGAACCAGACCCGTTATCTGGACTATCCGGGCTTGAAGCAATATTGCTGGCATGTGGCCGGCGTGGTCGGCATCCTGTCGGCCAGCATCTTTGGCGTGAGCCAGCCGCAGACGCTGCAGTTTGCCGAAAAACTCGGCCTCGCGTTCCAGCTGACCAACATCATCCGCGACGTCGGCGAAGATGGCCGCAAAGGCCGTATCTACCTGCCGGTCAATGAGTTGCAGCAGTTCGGCGTTACCGCTGCCGACATTCTCAACGCGCGCTATAGCGAAAACTTTGTCAACCTGATGCGGTTCCAGGTAGCGCGTGCGCAGCAAGCCTACGACGATGCATTTGCCTTGCTGCCCAAGCAAGACCGGCGCGCGCAGCGACCCGGTTTGATGATGGCGGCGATCTATCGGGCCTTGCTGAACGAGATCGAGCGCGACGGTTTCCATGTATTGAATCAACGCATCTCACTGACACCCATCCGCAAGTTGTGGCTGGCATGGAAAACCTATGTGCGCGGCTAACCTCATGTCGCCGCCCTTCTTTTCTTCTTTCTGAAAATGGCAGCAGAAGCGCGACAAATAGCCGTGATCGGCGCCGGCTGGGCCGGTTGCACTGCCGCCGTCGAGCTGACGCAGGCTGGTCACCAGGTAACCCTGTTTGAAGCAAGCCGGCAACTCGGCGGCCGCGCGCGGCGGGTCGACATCAATGAGATCGCGCTGGACAACGGCCAGCACATCCTGCTCGGTGCCTACAGCCAAACCCTGCAAATGATGCGCAAGGTCGGCATCGATCCGGCCAGCGCCATGCTGCGCCTGCCGCTGCAAATGTGCTACCCCGCCGACAGTGGCGGCATGACTTTTACCGCGCCGCGCCTGCCCGCGCCTCTGCATCTGCTGGTTGCACTCTGGCGCGCGCACGGCCTGGAGCGCCAGGACAAATTGGCGCTGGCACGATTTTCTTCCGCGGCGCGCTGGATGGGCTGGCAGTTGCACGACGATTGCAGCGTCAGCACATTACTGGAACGCTTCGACCAGACTGACCGCTTGATCCGGTTGATGTGGCGGCCGCTATGCATCGCGGCACTGAACACCAGGCCGGAGCACGCCTCGGCGCAAGTTTTCCTGGCGGTGCTGCGCGACAGCCTCGGCGCCCGCAGAAGCGCATCGGACATGTTGCTGCCGCGGCTAGACCTGAGCAGCTTGTTTCCGCAACGGGCCGCAGCTTTTATCGAGGAGCGTGGCGGTAATGTCGAGTCCGGATGCAGCATCAGGCAATTGCGCCGCAACGGCGAACAATGGCAATTGCAAGGCAACGACACCAACATGGATTTCGATGCCGTCGTGATCGCCACCCCGCCCGAAACCGCGGCCACGCTGCTGGATGGCAGTGCCGATGCCGCGCTTCTCGCCACTTTACGCAGTTTTGAGTACGAACCGATTACCACCTGTTTTCTGCAATATGCCAGCGACACGCGCCTGCCGCGGCCTTTCTTCGCTTTGCTGGATGACCCGGAAAATGCGGGCAAAAATGTTGGCAACACGGCAGCCTGGGGCCAGTTCGTGTTCGATCGCGGCCAGCTCGATCCGACTCAGGCTGGCTTGCTGGCGGTAGTCATCAGCGCTTCGTCCGCAGCGATCCAAGCTGGCCACGAAGAATTGGCAAAAGCCGTCGCCGCGCAACTGGCCGCAACCTTCAAGCAACCACAACTGGCAGCGCCTTCCTGGACCAAGGTCATTTCAGAAAAGCGCGCCACCTTCGCCTGCACCCCGGGACTGGTTCGGCCAGCCAACGATAGCGGACTGGACAAGCTGGTGCTGGCCGGCGACTACACCGCCAGCGACTATCCGGCGACGCTGGAGTCGGCGGTGCGCAGCGGCAAGCTGGCGGCACAGGAACTGCTGGCCCAACTCCGCTGAGCGTTTGGGTTGGAAATGGGTTGAAAATGGGTTGAAATTGTTTCATGCCAGACATCAATCGATTTCCACTATGGCGGCATTCTTTTCAACTAATATAGCGCCATACAAGTCACCAAGAGAACCCTATGCCCGTGATCACCTGCGTTGAAGACCTGCGTCTGCTGGCCAAGAAACGCGTACCAAAAGCATTTTACGACTATGCCGACAGCGGCTCGTACACCGAATCAACCTACCGCGCCAACAGCAGCGACCTCGCCGCGCTGCATTTACGCCAGCGGGTTGCCATCAACGTCGATCAACGCTCAACCCGCAGCACCATGATCGGCCACGATGTGACGATGCCGGTGGCCATCGCCCCTACCGGCCTGACCGGCATGCAATGGGCCAACGGTGAAATGCTGGGCGCCATCGCCGCCGAGAAATTCGGCATCCCGTTCACGCTGTCGACCATGAGCATCTGCTCTATCGAAGATGTCGCCAGCGTCACCACCAAGCCGTTCTGGTTTCAACTGTATGTGATGCGCGACCGTGGTTTTATCAAATCGCTGATCGAGCGCGCCAAGGCGGCCAAATGTTCGGCGCTGGTGCTGACGCTGGATCTGCAAATCCTCGGCCAACGCCACAAGGATCTGAAAAACGGTATGTCGGTGCCGCCAAAAATGACCCTGGCCAACCTGATCGACCTCGCCAGCAAACCCGGCTGGGCCATGCGCGCATTGGGCGGCCGCAAGTCGTTCGGCAATCTGGCCGGCCACGTCTCCGGCGCCGACGGCATCATGACCCTCAGCAAATGGACTGCCAGCCAGTTCGACCCGACGCTGAACTGGGACGACATCGCCTGGATCAAGGAACAATGGGGCGGCAAGCTGATCTTGAAAGGGATTCTGGATATCGAAGACGCCAAGATCGCCGCCACCACCGGCGCCGACGCTATCGTCGTCAGCAATCACGGCGGGCGGCAACTGGATGGCGCGGTGTCGTCGATCTCGGCGCTGCCGGCGATTGTCGATGCGGTAGGCGATCAGATTGAAGTCTGGTTCGACGGCGGCATCCGCAGCGGCCAGGACGTGCTGAAAGCGGTCGCGCTGGGTGCCAAGGGCACCATGATCGGCCGCGCGTTCCTGTACAGCCTGGGTGCAATGGGCGAAGCCGGCGTCACCAAGATGCTGCAGATCCTGCAGCAGGAACTCGATGTCAGCATGGCGCTGACCGGCACTAAAGATATCAAGGATGTGGGGCCGCACATCCTGACTTAAGTTAAATCAAGTTAAAGCTTGCCGGCTTGCTTGAGGCGACTCGTCAAGCCGTCGGCGATGTCGTTGTGATCGAATTTCCTGGCGAGGTCGATCGCTGTCATGCCGACATCGTTTTTCAAGGTGACATCGGCGCCGCTATCGAGCAGCAGCTTGACTGTCAGGATTTTGCCGGCGCGCGCAGCCATCATGATCGGCGTCGTATTGTTGGGTGAGCCGGCGTCGATGTAGGCAGAGGCATCCAGCAGCATCTGCACGATTTCATCATTACCGACCGCGGCGGCATAGTGCAGAGCCGTCCAGCCGGTGTTGTTGGGCTCGGCTTCCTTGTCCAGCAAAGCCTTGACTGCCGCCACATCGCCCTTGTAAGAGGCAATCATCAAAGCGGTGTCACCATTGCGCGAGCGCAGGTTGAGATCGATACCGTGCGCGTTGAGCAAGAGGTTGAACACCTTCTTCGAGTCTTCATGCACGGCCAGCATCAAACCGGTTTCGCCACGCTGCTTTTGCGCTATCAGATTCGGATCGACGCCGGCCGCCAGAAGTTTCTTCATGCCGCGCTCGTCATCCAGCTGGACCGCCTTGGCATAGGCGTCGGCGGTTTTGCTGTCACTAGCCGCATAACTCACGGACGGCAAACAAGCCAGCGCCAACAACAGCAACACAAATACTGAAAACTGCGAACGCGCGTTCATGTGATTGACCATGCGATTAAATAAGTTAGGCATGCGCCTGATCCTTTGCCAGTTTGAACAAATTGAAGAAATTATCGGTGGTTTGCTGCGCTACCTGCGTCGCTGGCACACCCTTTAAATTAGCCAGGAATTCGCCGACATGCATGACCCAGCCCGGCTCGTTCATCTTGCCGCGATGCGGCACCGGCGCCAGATACGGCGAATCGGTTTCAATCAAGGTGCTGCTCAATGGCACCGCCAGCGCCACGGCCTGCAATTCCTTGGCGCTCTTGAAGGTGACGATGCCGGAAAACGAGATATAGAACCCCATTGCCATCGCCGCCTCGGCCACTTCCAGCGATTCGGTAAAACAATGCATCACGCCGCCGGCGCCGCCGGCATCAGTGCCGGCGCCCTCTTCCTGCATGATGCGGATAGTATCTGCCGAAGCTGCACGGGTGTGTATGATCAAAGGCTTGCCGGTCGCGCGCGAAGCCCGGATGTGGCGGCGGAAACGCTCGCGCTGCCATTCCAGGTCGCCTTGCAAACGGTAATAATCAAGGCCGGTTTCACCGATGGCGATGATTTTCGGGTGGTCGGAAAGACGAATCAGATCGTCGACGCTAGGCTCCGGCGTATCTTCATAGTCAGGGTGCACCCCGACCGAAGCATAGATATGCGGATAGGTCTTGGCCAGTTCCAGCACTTGCGGGAAATCGGGCAGGTCGACCGAGACGCACAATGCATGGGTAACCTGGTTTTGCGCCATCTTGGCGAGTACTTCCGGCATCCTGGCGGACAGCTCGGGGAAGTTGATATGGCAGTGGGAATCGATATACATAGACAGGATTATATCGCTTACACACGCACCATCGAAGACGTAAGGGTATCGCGGGCACAAAAACGTGCCCGCGCACCATTTTTACTCAGCCAGGCCCAAGGCTTGTTTTTGCAACTGGATCAACTCGCCGATCCCGCCTTGCGCCAGATCCAGCAAGCTATTCAAGCTAGGCCGGTCGAAAGCAACGCCTTCCGCCGTACCTTGCACTTCGATGAAATGGCCGGTGTCGGTCATCACCACATTCATATCGGTATCGCACCCGGAATCCTCTACATAATCCAGATCCAGCACCGGCGTGCCTTGATAAACGCCGACCGAAATCGCCGCGACAAAGTGTTTCAAAGGAATCGCAGCGATCGCCTTGCTTTCCAACAACCGGGAAAATGCATCGTAAGCCGCGACCATGGCGCCGGTAATCGACGCAGTGCGGGTACCGCCGTCAGCCTGGATCACGTCGCAATCCAGATGCAGGGTGCGCTCGCCGAAAGCCTGCAGATCAAATGCCGCCCGTAATGAGCGCCCGATCAAACGCTGGATTTCCTGGGTGCGGCCGGATTGTTTGCCCCGCGCTGCCTCGCGGTCCATGCGGGTGTTGGTAGAGCGCGGCAACATACCGTATTCAGCTGTCAGCCAACCCTGCCCCTTGCCCTTCAGGAAGCCCGGGACTTTTTCCTCCAGGCTGGCGGTACAGATAACCTTGGTGTCGCCGAATTCGACCAGTACCGAACCTTCAGCGTGTTTGGTGTAATTGCGGGTCAGGCGCACCGAGCGCAAAGCATCGGCGGCACGTCCGCTAGGACGGGTAATAGATAACATGTAAATTCCTTAGATATTTTTTTCAATAGCGCCGCGGATTTCCGCAATCGCCTGTTCGATATCGGCATCACTGAAGCCGTCCGGAGCGTCTGTCGCTCCAAGTCGCGGCGCCTGGATGGTGGTGGTCAGGCTGCCAATCGGCAGCGTATGGGTAACGATCGAACTGGAGGGATCGTCAATGTTCGGGTCGCTGCCCCAGGCCATTGCCAAAGCTGTAACATTATCACTGGTTTTACCGGCAATCCCAAGCGCATTGTTGACCAGCTCCGGTACCGCCCGCACGATGGTACTGGTTTGCAGGCGCTGCGCCAATACGTGATCAGGCAACATCGACCATAGGCCGTCAGAGCACAACAGCACGACATCGCCCGCCTGCAGGCTGACGCGGCGCGACAGCTCTACAATCGGCATGTTGGTCGCGCCGAGACAGTTGAACAGCTTGTTGCGGTCCGGATGAGTGGCGCGCTCGGACGGGTCAGCCTTGCCCTGCGCAATCAGGCTTTCGATGCGCGAGTGATCGCGGGTGCGCGCCAGGATCTGGCCGTTACGCATCCAGTACAGGCGCGAATCACCGCAATGCGCCCAGAATGCGCTGTTGTGCTGGATCAGGCAAGCCACCACCGTGGTGCGCGGGGTTTCCGAGAGTTTGTGCACTTCCCGGTAACGATGGATTTCCATGTGCGCAGCGTAGAAAGCGTCTTCCAGAAACCGCTCCGGCTTTTTGATATAAGGCTGGGCATTCTTCTGGAATAGCGAACCGATGGTCTGCATCGCAATGTTGGCGGCGATCTCGCCGTGCAGGTGGCCACCCATGCCGTCGGTCAGCAACAGCAACAAGGCGTCACGCGTGAAGCTATAGCCCATCCGGTCCTGGTTGACCTTGCGGCCGCCGATATGGCTTTCTTGATAAACAGAAAATCGCATGACTATGTACAATTCTTGCTAAAAATGCAGCTAAAAAACTGGGAGCAATGACGCGGCATTGCTGCATGCGTCACTGCATATTTATTGTGTGTTTTTTACTGCGTGTTTTCCTGGATCGTCGTATCCGGATTACTCTCGGCTTTCCGGCGGAACTGGATGTGCGTGAAAAAGACGTTACGTATCTTGCGTGTCACCATATCGCGCACGCTTACCTCTTCTTCCTGTACCGGCTCCATCAACGCGCGCTGCACCGCAAACACGCTTTGCGGCCGTTGCAGCGGATCGATCATCAGGCACCAACGCACCACCTGGATCAACTCCGGCGAATACAGACCTTCCAGCTTGCGGAAATGCCCTTCCATCTTGTCGTTGACCTTGCGCTGGTCCACCGGCTGCGGCGGCGCACCGACCATGCAGGCGAAAATCGAGGCGCCGATACTGTAGATGTCGGTCCATGGGCCCAGGTTGCCATTGCGCTCATATAGTTCGGCCGGAGCGAAACCCGGTGTGTACATCGGGTACAGCTTAGGCGAATCGGAGCGCAGGGTCTGGCGGGCGGCGCCGAAGTCCAGCAGGATCGGCGTGCCATCGGCGCGCAAATAGATATTTGCCGGCTTCAGGTCCAGATGCAGCAGCTTATGCGTATGCACCTCGCGCAGGCCGTTCATCACGTGACGGAACATCTTGCGGATGAATTTTTCCGACACCAGCGGCTTTTCCCCTTTATCCCGGCGGCGCAGGATGTGCTCCTGCAGCGAGCGTCCGGACTCGTAGGCCATCACCATGTACACCGTTTCATTGGCGCGGAAGAAATTGATAACGCTCACCACGTTCGGATGGGCGATGCGGGCCAAGGCTCGGCCTTCTTCGAAAAAGCACTTAAGGCCGATCCGGAAGGTCGGCAGGTTTTCCGGCGAAATTGCCGGCGCCAGTTCGCCCCACTGTCGTAACGCCAGCGAACTTGGCAAATATTCCTTGATGGCGACTGCGTTGCCATCTTCATCGTATGCCAGATAGACAATACTGAACCCGCCAGAAGCAATCTTCTTTACAATGCGGTATCCAGCAATTTTTAGCCCGTCAGGCAATGGTGCATTGTTTTGCGCGGCCATGCGATCCTACCCTAGTAATTGGTGTAAGGATTGTCTTGATAAATCGCTGACTTGTAAAGAAAAACCCTTGCAAACCAGAAACAAAGGACAGCATTTTGACTATCTGTAGCATGACAGGTTACGCCGTCACCAATCGCGAGACGGCCGCAGGCACGATTACCATCGAAATCAAGAGCGTCAACTCGCGCTTTCTCGACCTGCAATTCCGCATCAACGACGACCTGCGCTCGCTCGAACCGGCGTTGCGCGAGGCCATCATCGGCCGCATTGCACGCGGCAAAGTCGAATGTCGGCTGAGTTTCGGGCGTAAGACGGCTTCCGGCGCATCGCAAGCCCTGAACACGACGCTGCTGGCATCTCTTGTCGAGTTGCAAAATGCGGTACGCCAGCAATTCATCGAAGCGGCGCCGTTTACCGTCAATGAATTGCTGCGCTGGCCCGGCGTCATCGAAGAAGCGGTGATCAGCCAAGATACATTGCAGGCCGATATCCAGGCCACCATGAGCGCAACGCTGGAAGCATTTGTCGAGTCACGCGCACGCGAAGGCGCGGCTCTGCAAACCACGCTGATCACCCGTATCGACGCCATGGAAGCCATCGTACAGCGCATCACGCCGCTGGTGCCGCAGGTGGTGGCGCAATTCCAGCAAAAAGCCATTGAGCGCATGCAGGAAGCGCTGGGCCTGGCGCAACAGGATGCCAATAGTTCAAGCCTGTCACGTGAAGAAGCGCTGGACCGGATTCGCCAGGAAGTTACGTTGTACGGCATCCGGATCGACATTGCCGAAGAGCTATCACGGCTGGCTGCGCACCTGAGCGAAACCCGCCATATCCTGAAAAAAGGCGGCCAGGTCGGCAAGCGCCTGGATTTCATGATGCAAGAGCTCAACCGCGAAGCCAATACCGTTGGCTCCAAGGCTGCGATCAAGGAACTGGCCGACGCCTCCATGGAGTTGAAGCTGCTGATCGACCAGATGCGCGAACAGGTGCAAAACCTCGAATAGCAAGCAGTCGTATCGCCGTAAACTGAAAAGCCGCTGCAGATATGACATCTGCAGCGGCTTTTTGCCTGGTGCGGGCAATTTCTCCCGGCGCTTACTTCGCGACGATGAAGCTCTTCAGTTCCTTGGTGCGCTGTACGGTGTGGCCGCGCATGCATCCCAGGAATTCGAGGTTACGAATGGATCCGCTCTCGTTGTAGGTATAGACAGCGTCACAATCCTTTTTACGGAAAGTGACCCAGGCACGCTGTGCTTCGATCAATTTTTTCTTGACCTCGCCATAGCGCACGCCATCCTGGTCAGGCTTGGTGATTTGCGCGAGCAATTGCTGATAGGTGTCGTTCAAGGTTTTTTCATCTTTGTCGAAATCGGTCTTGGCGCAGGCATTCATATCCACTGTAGTGCTCTGCGACAGACACGGGTCGACTTGGGCAAATGCTGCTGCGGGTAGTACCAGGCACAGGGCCATCAACATCTTACGCATACACTCTCCTTGTAGTCAGCCATCAAATCAGCTATTAAATCGAACGTTTAACCCAACTCTTCCAGCCGGATCTTGGTTACCGAGCCAACCACGGTCGCCAGGGCTTCAATCTTTGCAATCGCCGCTTCGACATTTTTTTCCTGCGTCTGATGCGTCAGCATGATGATATCGGTACGGGTCTCGCCCGCTGCAGGTTCTTTTTGCAGCATGGCATCGATCGAAATCGACGAGTCAGCCAGAATCCGCGTGACATCGGCCAGCACTCCAGGCTGATCGGCGACGTGCATGCGCAGATAATAGCTGGTAGTGATTTCCGCCATCGGCAGGATCGGCGTGTCAGCCATGGCGTTCGGCTGGAATGCCAGATGGGGTACGCGATGCTCAGGATCGGCAGTCGCCAGGCGCGTGATGTCGACCAGGTCGGCGATCACAGCCGAAGCGGTAGGCTCGGCGCCAGCGCCTTTACCGTAGTACAGCGTATCGCCGACAGCATCGCCACGCACCAGCACCGCATTCATGGCGCCTTCAACGTTGGCGATCAGGCGTGCGCTCGGGATCAGTGTCGGGTGTACGCGCAGCTCGATGCCGCCAGCAGTGCGCTTGGTGATGCCGAGCAGCTTGATGCGATAGCCGAGTTGTTCGGCGTAGCGAATATCGGTGGCCTGCAGCTTCGTAATGCCTTCCACATGCGCTTTGTTGAACTGCACCGGGATGCCGAACGCAATCGAAGCCATGATGGTCAGCTTGTGGGCAGCATCCACACCTTCGATATCGAAGGTCGGATCGGCTTCGGCATATCCCAGGCGCTGCGCTTCCTTCAGCACGACGTCAAAGTCGAGTCCCTTGTCGCGCATTTCGGACAGGATGAAATTGGTGGTGCCGTTGATGATGCCCGCGATCCATTGAATGCTGTTGGCGGTCAAGCCTTCGCGCAGTGCTTTAATGATAGGAATGCCGCCGGCAACCGCGGCTTCAAAGGCGACGATCACGCCTTTCTCTTGCGCGGCTTTGAAAATCTCGTTGCCATGCGTTGCAATCAGCGCCTTGTTGGCGGTGACCACATGCTTGCCGTTGGCGATCGCCTGCAGCACCAGATCCTTGGCGATACCGTAGCCGCCGATCAACTCGATGACGATATCGATGTCGGGATTGTTGACTACCAGCTTCGCGTCGTTGACCACGGTGACTTCACCGTTGGTCAGCTGTCTGGCGCGCTCGACGTCGAGATCGGCCACCATCGTAATTTCAATAGCTCTCCCTGCGCGCGCTGCAATCTCTTGCTGATTACGCTTCAATACGTTGAACGTGCCGGAACCGACCGTACCTATGCCAAGCAAACCTACCTTGATGGATTTCATGATCTCTGTTGTCTGTGAAAAAAACTGATGGTACCGGGCTGGCTGCTACACCAGTCCGACGTATTAAAAAAATCTAAACCCTACTCTAAACCCTGCCTCAGGCCGTGCCGTGGCGCCGGCGATAACCTTCGAGGAAATTCGCAATCCGCCCCATCGATTCCGCCAGGTCGTCAGTATTGGGCAAGAACACCACACGGAAATGGTCCGGCGTCGGGCAGTTGAAACCGGTGCCTTGCACAATCAGCACGCGCTGCTCGGCCAGCAATTCGTAGGCGAAATCCTGGTCGTCTGCAATCGGATATATTTTCGGATCCAGGCGCGGAAACATGTACAGCGCAGCCTTCGGCTTGACACAGGTAACGCCCGGGATATCGGTCAGCAACTTGTAGGCCATGTCGCGCTGGCGGGTCAAACGGCCGTGCGGCCCGACCAGGTCGTTGATGCTCTGGTAGCCGCCCAGCGCAGTCTGGATCGCGTACTGGCCGGGCGCATTGGCGCACAGGCGCATGGACGCCAGCATGTTCAAGCCTTCGATATAACTCTTGGCGTGTTTTTTCTCGCCCGACACCACCATCCAGCCGGCACGATAACCGCAGGAACGATAGTTTTTCGACAATCCGTTAAAGGTAATGAACAGCACGTCGTCGGCCAGAGAGGCCAGCGAGGTATGGGTCTCGCCGTCATACAGTACTTTGTCGTAGATTTCGTCGGCAAAAATGATCAGTTGATGCTGGCGCGCCAGATCGACGATCTGTTGCAGCAGCTCCACCGGATACAAAGCGCCGGTAGGATTATTCGGATTGATGACGACAATCGCGCGGGTATTCGAATTGATTTTCTTTTTGATATCTTCGATATCAGGAAACCAGCCGGCTTGCTCGTCGCAAACATAATGACGCGGTGTTCCGCCGGACAGGCTGACCGCGGCGGTCCAAAGCGGATAGTCCGGGGCCGGCACCAGCACTTCATCGCCATTGTTGAGCAAGGCGTTCATGCTCATCACGATCAGTTCCGACGCGCCGTTACCCAGGTAGATGTCGTCAATCGTGACGCCCTGGATATTTTTTTGCTGGCAATAATGCATCACCGACTTGCGTGGCGCGAACATGCCTTTGGAGTCTGTATAGCCCGAAGCGTTGCCCATGTTGAGAATCATGTCCTGCACGATTTCATCGGGCGGCTCGAAACCGAACACGGCCAGGTTGCCGATGTTCAGCTTGATGATCTTATGACCCTCTTCCTCCATTTGCCGCGCCTTTTCCAACACCGGGCCGCGAATGTCATAACAAACGTCATCTAATTTTTTTGATTTTTGAATCGGTCGCACAGCACAATTCCTTGTATATTACGCAACATTATCGAGCTTTAAAAAGCTGTCTGGAAAATTGAGGTATCGTCACACTTGATTACGTGCGCCGCAGCAAATGCAAGCAATAGCCCCTTGTAAGGGCCTCCCAAGCTATTTCACGACTTTTCAGACAGCTTTCTGGCAGTGCACAAATCACTGCCCGAACCACCCATTCTGCCGAAAGCGTGAGGTTTTATCAATCAATAACGCAAGTTCCGCGACGGAAAACGCTACAATGCAGCACTTTATTTTCCATTTTCCGGAAATTTGCACATCGTCTGCGGTCTATCCTGTGGTTTTGCTAATTATTGGCGGGTAGGATTTTTCCCTCAACGAGTAAAGATAATGCAATGAAGCTACATACCACATCGACCCAACAGTATCAGACAGTCACGGCCTACGACGACAAGGGCGTGGAAATCAACGCCGTCCGCTACGAGCACAGCTTGCTGGTGCTGCCTGAAGTGGTGCCGGTGGCATGGCCAGTCAGCAGTTTCGACGCCCTCCATGCCGAGCATTTTGCCCATATAGACAGCACCCGGCCCGATGTCGTGATCCTTGGCACCGGCTCGCGCCAACGTTTTGTGCACCCGAAACTGACCACGGCGCTGACCTCGCGCCGCATCGGCGTCGAGTGCATGGACAACAAGGCGGCTTGCCGGACTTACAACATTTTAATGGCCGAAGGACGTAAAGTCGCCCTGGCCCTGATTTTCGATACCAACAAGGAAACCGCCCAAGATGCGTGAACTGCACAAATCAAAAACTTTCGTCTGGCTACTGTTCCTGTTGTTCTGCATCATCTGGTTTTACATGCTTGGCGCCCGTACGCTGGTGCCGACCGATGAAGGCCGCTACGCCGAAATGGCGCGTGAAATGGTCGCCACCGGCGACTGGATTACCTTACGGCTGAATGGCCTCAAATACTTTGAGAAACCACCGTTGCAAACCTGGATGAATGCACTCACGTTCGAGTTGTTTGGCCTGGGTGAATGGCAGGCACGTTTGTGGACTGGTTTGTGCGGCTTGCTGGGCGTGGCGCTGGTGTCGTTCACCGGTACCCGCATGTTCTCCGCGCGCATCGGTTTCTATGCGGCGCTGGTGCTTGGCTCCAGCTTCCTGTGGGCCGGCCTTGGCCACATCAACACGCTGGACATGGGCTTGTCCGGCATGATGACGATTTCCTTGTGCGCCCTGTTGCTGGCACAGCGCAGCGACATCAGCCATAGCGAACAGCGTAACTGGATGCTTTTGTGCTGGGCTGGCATGGCGCTGGCGGTATTGTCGAAAGGCTTGATCGGCCTGCTCTTGCCCGGCGCGGTATTGGTGTTGTACACCCTGTTTTCGCGCGACTGGTCGATCTGGAAGCGCTTGCATCTGGTATTGGGCCTGATCCTGTTCTTCCTCATCACGACGCCATGGTTCGTGCTGATCTCGCTGAAAAACCCTGAATTCCCGCAGTTCTTTTTTATCCACGAACAATTCCAACGCTTCACCAGCAAGATTCATAACCGCTATGGCCCGCCCTACTACTTCATCCCTATCCTGATATTGGGCATCGTGCCGTGGCTCGGCGTCTTGTTCCAAAGCTTGTGGAACGGTGCGCACGAACGTAGCGCGGCATCCGGCTTCCAGCCGAAGAAAATGCTGTTGATCTATAGCATATTCATTTTCGTATTCTTCAGCATTTCCGACTCCAAGCTGCCGTCGTACATCCTGCCGATCTTCCCGGCGCTGGCGCTGTTGATTGCCTGCCATCTGGACAACGCCAGCAACAAATCGGTACAAGCCTCTGCGTGGCTGCTGATGGTGCCAGGTATCGCCGGACTGGTTTTGTCGTCAAAAATCCCGACCCTGGCCAAGGATGCCTACTCCCTGCCATTGATGCAAGCTCACGTGCCTTGGGTTTTCGCAGCATCCGTTGTCGCCACCATCGGCGCCATTGCTGCCTTGCTGCTGGTGCGCCGCCAACGGGAATGGGCCGTCGTCGCCCTCGCTGCCAGCGGCTTCATCGGTGGCCAGCTGTTGATGTACGGCCATGATCCGCAAGGACGCTATTCCGCCGGTATCGACCTGGTACCTGCCATCAATGCCGAAATGACGCCGCAAACCACGCTTTACGTGGTCGGCAAATACGAGCAGTCGCTGCCGTTCTACCTGCGCCGCACCATGACCATGGTGCAGCATATGGATGAACTGGAGTTCGGCATCGGCCAGCAACCGGAGTTGTGGATTCCGACTATCGATGCCTTCGCCACCAAATGGACCGCCGATCACGTAGCCGGCAAGAAGGATATCGCCATCATCCGCCCGGAAAACTATCGTGAGCTGGAACAAAAGGGTGTGCCAATGCGAGTCATCGGCCAGGATCCGCGCCGTGTCGTGGTGACTAACCAGGGGATTCCTGCCGCGGCAGCGCCAGCGACAGCAGCTCCTGCTGCTACAGCTACGCCTGAGCCAGCGCCTGCAGCAGAAGCGCCGGCCCCGTCTTCCGCGCCGGCTGCGCCCTACTAACCAGCGACACACATGAATCTGACTACATTTGCTTTTATCTTCACCGGCGTCTGTCTCAACGCCGTGGCGCAACTCTTGCTGAAAGCCGGCACCAACGCGGTCGGCGTCATCAGCCTGACGCCGCAGAACTGGTTTGCTACCGGCATCAAGCTGGCCACCCAATTACCGATTCTCGGTGGCCTGACTTGCTACGTCATTTCGCTGATAGTCTGGATTATCGGCCTGTCGCGGGTTGACGTTACCATTGCCTATCCTATGCTGTCGCTGGGCTACGTCATCAGCGCCGTAGGCGCCTGGTACTTCCTGGGCGAAGCGGTATCGGCGCAACGGTTGATGGCAATCGGCGTCATTATTGTCGGCGTGGTAATGCTGACCCGCAGTTGAACTTCGCGGTTAGACTTATACATATAGATATACATAAGCTGTCGATTGTTTCGTCACTGATATCGTCACTATTTCCGTCAAACTTACATCGGATTCCACAACCAACATGAGCCAACAACCCTTCCTGCCGTTTGCCAAACCCACCATCGACGAAGCCACGATCGCAGCGGTCGGCGATGTCTTACGTTCCGGCTGGATTACCAGCGGCCCCAAGGTGCAGGCATTCGAAGCGCAGTTGTCCGAATATTTCGGCGGCCGTCCGGTGCGCACCTTCAATTCCGGCACCTGCACCATGGAAATCGCCTTGCGCATCGCCGGCATCGGCGCTGGCGATGAAGTCATCACCACGCCGATTTCCTGGGTTGCCACAGCCAACGTGATTATTGAAACCGGCGCCACGCCGGTGTTCGCCGACATCGATCCGGTCACCCGCAATATCGACCTGGCTCAGGTAGAAGCCGCCATCACACCGCGTACCAAGGCCATCATTCCGGTCTACCTGTCGGGTCTGCCGGTGGATATGGATCGCCTGTACGCGCTGGCAAAAAAACATAATCTGCGGGTGGTGGAAGATGCTGCGCAAGCACTGGGATCTACATGGAACGGCAAGCGCATCGGCGCTTTGGGCGATTTTGTTTCGTTCAGCTTCCAGGCCAACAAGAACATCACGTCATCCGAAGGCGGCTGCCTGGTGCTGAACAATGCCGAAGAAGCACGCCTCGCAGAAAAATATCGCCTGCAAGGCGTTACCCGCAGCGGCTTCGACGGTCTCGATGTCGATGTCCTGGGCGGCAAATTCAACATGACCGACGTGGCGGCAGCCATCGGCCTCGGCCAGTTTGCCCATATCGAAGCGATTACCGCCCATCGGCGCGAACTGGCGCAGTACTACTTCACCTGTTTCGGAAGCGATTTTGAAGCGAAATACGGCGCGCAGTTGCCGGTCGCCGATTTCGACAACAGCAACTGGCACATGTTTCAGCTGGTGCTGCCGGAGCGCAAGGACGGCAAACCGGCGCGCGCCACTTTCATGGAACAGATGCAGGAGCGCGGCATCGGCATCGGCTACCACTATCCGGCGATCCACCTGCTCAGCATGTACCGTGCCCGCGGCTTCAAGGAAGGCATGTTCCCGATCTCGGAAAAGGTCGGCCGCCTGATCGTCTCGCTGCCAATGTTTAATGTGATGACGAAGAACGATGTCGAACGTGCAGTTTCGGCGGTAAAATCCGTGCTTCAACAAAACTAAACAAAACTAACAAGCGCTTGATGAAACCAGAACTTTCCGTCGTCATCCCGGTATACAACGAGGAATCGGGCCTCGCCAAACTGTTCGAGCGCCTCTACCCGGCGCTTGATGCACTTGGCATCAGTTATGAAATCCTGTACGTCAACGACGGCAGCCGCGACAAATCGGCGGCGATACTGGCCGAGCAATTCCGCTTGCGCCCGGACGTTACACGTGTGGTCCTGTTCAACGGCAATTTCGGCCAGCATATGGCGATACTGGCCGGCTTTGAAGCCACCCGCGGCGAAATTGTCGTAACGCTCGACGCCGACCTGCAAAATCCGCCGGAAGAAATCGGCAATCTGGTCGCCAAGATACGCGAAGGCTATGATTACGTCGGCTCGATCCGCCGCAAGCGCCAGGACTCAGCCTGGCGCACGATTGCTTCCAAGGCCATGAATGTGCTGCGTGAAAATATCACCGGCATCAAGATGACGGATCAGGGCAACATGCTGCGCGCATACGGCCGCAACGTGGTCGACCTGATCAACCAGTGCAAGGAAGTCAACACCTTCGTGCCGGCGCTGGCTTACACCTTCGCCCGCAAGGAAACCGAAATCGTGGTCGAACACGAAGAGCGCTCGGCCGGCGAATCGAAGTACTCGCTGTACAGCCTGATCCGCCTGAATTTCGACCTGGTCACCGGCTTTTCGATTGTGCCCCTGCAGCTGTTTTCGCTGATCGGGATTGTCCTGTCGTTCGCTTCCGGGGCGCTGTTTGCGATTCTGGTGGTGCGGCGCTTCCTGTTCGGCGCCGAGGTGCAAGGGGTGTTCACGCTGTTCGCGTTTGCCTTCTTCCTGATGGGCATGATCCTGTTCGGCATCGGCCTGGTCGGCGAGTACGTCGGCCGTATTTATCAGCAGGTGCGGGCGCGGCCGCGTTATGTGGTGCAAGCCATGCTGGAACAATCCTCGGCCGAGGATAAAGAGACATCATGAGAGCCGTCGTTTTCGCTTATCACAATGTCGGTGTGCGCTGCCTGAAAGTCTTGCTGGCGCGCGGCGTCGACATCGCGCTGGTCATTACCCACGAAGACAATCCGGCTGAAACCATCTGGTTCGAGTCGGTCTCCGCTTTGTGCAAGCAGCATGACATTCCAGTGATCGCCCCGAGCGATCCCGCCGCACCTGAATTGCTGGCCCAGGTTGCAGCCCTGCAGCCGGATTTCATCTTCAGCTTCTATTACCGCCATATGCTGCCGGTTGCCTTGCTGGCGCTGGCCAAACACGGCGCCTACAACATGCATGGCTCCCTGCTGCCGAAATATCGCGGCCGGGTACCGATCAATTGGGCGGTCTTGCATGGCGAAACCGAAACCGGCGCCACGCTGCATGAAATGGCTGCCAAGCCCGACGCCGGCGCTATCGTGGCGCAAACCTCGGTGCCGATCCTGCCCGACGACACCGCCTATGAAGTATTCGGCAAAGTCGTGGTTGCCGCCGAACAAACGCTGTGGAATGTGCTGCCGGCCATGCTGGCAGGGAAAATCCCCAGCTTGCCGAACGATCTGTCGCAAGGTAGTTATTTCGGCGGACGCAAGCCGGAAGATGGCAAAATCGACTGGAATCAGCCCGCGCATGAGGTCTACAACCTGTATCGCGCAGTCGCGCCACCCTATCCCGGCGCATGGACTATTGTCAAAGAGCGCACTTTTATTATCGGAAAAGCACAATTATCGGCCAACTTGATCGAAAATCTGCCTGCAAATTTGCCTCGGGGCTTGGCGGTAGTGGATAATCGCATTGTTGGCGTTTGCGGCGATGGCCGTGCGCTGTTGATTAACGAATTGCTGGCGGATGGTCAGACCGTTACGCCAGAGGCATTACAAAATATCCTTTTATAAAACCTGCCGCATGATTCCGCGGGCAAGATGGGAGTTGCTGACTGCCCTGCCCGCCAAGAACTGCAGCGTTTGAAATTCCGCCTTGCGGAATGCCAATCCAACAATAATAGATCACTATGAAAAAAGTCCTCATCCTCGGCGTCAACGGTTT